>Ga0208321_1000239_pt1 | contig 49801 bp, 41 predicted proteins | sample June2015DPH_4_15_FD_184692 | JGI IMG/M metagenome (GOLD analysis project Ga0208321, IMG submission 184692) | Peatland microbial communities from SPRUCE experiment site at the Marcell Experimental Forest, Minnesota, USA - June2015DPH_4_150... | ecosystem: Environmental > Terrestrial > Soil >... | reverse complement strand
CTCTGCCACGGCATCGCTCCCGGCCTCCTCCCGTGGGGAAATAATCCCCACCTCGGCCGGAAACTCTACCCCAAGGTGTAAAGCATGTCTTGGCACTAACTGTAAAGGATCTCCTGGCACCATACACTTTAGGTCGGCATTTTTGTTGGTCTCCAATCGTGCTGACCTAAAGGTCAGCGCTACTGAACTGCTCGGCCCCCCAAAACGTGCTTGCGAGTTCCTTCGCGAGGCACGCTATAATGAGCAAGCGAGTCTGCCACACCCATGGAAGAATTCTCCACGCCACTCATGCGGCAGTACAGCGCCATCAAGCAGCGCTATCCGAACGCGCTGCTTCTCTTCCGCCTGGGCGATTTCTACGAACTCTTTTTTGAAGACGCCGTGGTTGCCTCCAAGGAACTCCAGATCACGCTGACCTCGCGCAACAAGGAGAAAGGCTCGGCCGTGCCGATGTGCGGCGTCCCCTACCACGCCGCCGAGGGTTACATCGCCAAGCTCATCCGGCGCGGTTTCCGCGTGGCCATTTGCGACCAGATGGAGGACCCGCGCATGGCGAAGAAGCTCGTGAAGCGCGAGGTGACGCGTGTGGTGACGCCCGGCACCGCGATTGATTCGCAACTCCTCGAACCGCGAGAGAACAACTATCTGGCTGCGGTCGTCGACCGCGACGGCGCGGCGGGCCTGGCGCTCGTGGACCTGTCGACCGGAGATTTTCGCGCCACGGAGTTTTGCGGGGCAGAATCCACCGCGCGCCTGCAGGACGAACTTGACCGCATGCGGCCGAGCGAACTCCTGCTGGCTTCAGGCGCCGCCAGTCCACTCGAGGGCCGCGCGGGCTCCGGCGCGATCGTCACGCAAACGCCGCTCGAGGAATGGGTGTTCGATGAAGAGTACGGCGCGCGGCTGCTGCGCGACCATTTCCGTGTGGCGACGCTGGCGGGTTACGGACTGGAAGGCCATCCCCTCGCCATGGCTGCGGCCGGCGCCATTCTGCACTACGTCCGCGAAACGCAACGCGGCTCGCTCACGCACCTCGATGGCATCCGCTTCTACCAGCAGCAGGACTCGCTCCTTCTCGATCCCGCCACGTTGCGCAACCTGGAGCTGCTGGACCCGGCGTTCGGTGAATCACGCGCCGCCACGCTGCTCGGCGTGCTGGATGATTGCACCACCGCGCTCGGTGCGCGCAAGCTCAAGGCCTGGATGCTGCGGCCTTCTCTCGACCGCGCTGAGCTCGAGGCGCGTCTCGATGCGGTCGGAGAACTGGCGAGGAACACCATCGCCCGGGAGGAGTTGCGGCGCGTGCTCGGCGCGATTCAAGACCTCGAGCGCCTGCTCAGCAAAGTCACCCTGGAGACCGCCAACGCCCGCGACCTGCTGGCGCTCAAGCAATCGCTGCGCCCCCTGCCGATCCTGCGGACGTACCTTACCTATTTCCAAGCGGGCCTCCTCGGCGAGCTGCACGAGCGGCTCGACGAACTCGCCGACGTACACGAATTGCTGGAGAAGTCCATCCATCCCGAGCCGCCCGTGATACTGAACGAAGGCGGCTTGATTCGCCCCGGCTATCACCTTGAGCTTGACGAGCTCCGCGACCTGAGCCAGAACAGCAAGCGCTTGCTCGCCCAGATCGAAATACGCGAGCGCGAGCGTTCCGGCATTGGCTCGCTCAAGGTGCGCTTCAACAACGTCTTCGGCTATTACATCGAAGTCACCAAACCCAACCTGCACCTGGTGCCGGGGGATTACGAGCGCAAACAGACCCTCGTCAACGCCGAGCGCTTCACGACGCCGGAGTTGAAGGAACTGGAGGCCAAAATCCTGGATGCCGAGGAGCGCAGCCATGCGCTCGAACGCGATCTCTTCGTCGGCATCCGCCGCCAGGTGGCCCAGGAAGCGGCGCGCATTCGCCAGACCGCCGGGGTGCTGGCGGAGCTCGACGTGCTCGCCTGTTTCGCCCACCTCGCTGCGGAGCGCGATTATCGTCGTCCGGAATTTTCCGACGACGGCGAATTGCTCATCCTGCAGGGACGCCACCCGGTCATCGAGCGCGTTGTGGAAGAAGGGCAGTCCGGCAAGTTCATTCCCAACGACCTTTACATGAATGGCGGCGCCGACCTGCTCCTGATCGTCACCGGGCCGAACATGGGCGGGAAATCAACCTATTTGCGGCAGGCCGCGCAGATCGCGCTGATGGCGCAAATGGGCAGCTTTGTGCCCGCCGCACGCGCCAAGCTTCCGGTTTTCGACCGCATCTTCACGCGCATCGGCGCCTCCGACAACCTGGCGCGCGGGCGATCGACTTTCATGGTCGAGATGACGGAGGCGGCGACGATTCTGAATACCGCCACGCCCCAAAGCCTGGTGTTGCTCGACGAGGTCGGCCGGGGCACAGCCACCTTTGATGGTCTGGCTATTGCCTGGTCGGTGGTTGAGTATCTGCTGACGCACACGCGCGCCAAGACGCTTTTCGCGACCCACTACCACGAATTGACGGAACTGGCGGAGCTGCTTCCCGGCGTGAAGAATTACCACGTGTCGGTGAAGGAATCCGGGTCGAACATTGTGTTTTTGCGCAAGGTTGAGCCGGGCAGCGCCGACAAGAGTTACGGCATCGAGGTGGCGCGCCTGGCGGGTTTGCCCAACACCGTGATCGAGCGGGCGCGTGAGATTTTGAATCGCCACGAGCAGAGCGAGCACACTCTGAGCGAGCGGCTGGCGGCCCGCCAGGAGGCCCCCGAGGCCGGTCCGGTGCAGCTGACCATCTTCACGCCGCTCAACGCCGAAGTCGTGAAGGCCATCGAGAGTGCCGACCTCGACAACCTGAAGCCCCTCGACGCGCTGAACCTGCTCGCGGAATTGAAGAAACAGATTCAGTCATGAAATCGCAGTCCCAGAGCCTGCCGGGCCACCTGCTCATGCTGCGGCTCGCTGAGCTGCATTGGAGTTCCTCATTCGAGCGGCGGCTTGGGGCTCTCGCTCCGGGTGGCATTCTGCTTGCGGGACCGCTTCCCCGCGCGCCGGAAACCCTCTGGGAATTGCTCACTCGGATTTCGCAAAGCTTGCCCAGCACGCCATTCCTGGCCATTGACGACGAAGGCGGCGGCGCGGCCCCGCTCTCGGCCCTGCTGCCACCGCTTCCCTCGCCACGTGCCGTCGCGGCGAAGGGCGCGCGCGCTGCCGGCCAAGTGGGCGAGTTGATGGGCACAGCGCTGAGACTCCTGGGATTCAACACCAACCTCGGGCCGGAGCTCGACCTGGCGTCGGCGTTCGCAGAGAGAACGCTGGGAACGTGTACGTTCGGCGCTGACCCATACGAGGTGGCGCAGTGCGGCCGAGCCTTTGTCGAAGGACTCAAGCGGCACAAGATTCTGGCCTGCGGAAAACATTTTCCGGGCCTCGCCAGCGTGCCGCCCGCAGCGAGCGGGGAATTGCCAATCAGTGGGCGGTCCATGGCCGAGCTCTGGCGCTCAGACCTCGTCCCCTATCGCGAATTGCTGCCGCAGCTTCCTCTGGTCATGATGAGCACGGCTGCTTACAAGGCCTACGATTTTGATTACCCGCGCTCGGCCGTGCTCTCCGCGCACATTGTGGAGCGATTGCTCCGCGCCAAGCTCGGCTATCGAGGTGTGGTGGTAGCGCCGCAGCTTGAATCACAGGACGTTCGGGGGGTGCTGGACTTGAGCAGTGCTGCGGTGCAATCCGTTAACGCTGGGTGTGATCTGTTGGTCGTCGAAAGGGAAGAATCCTGGCTCGCGATGCGGCAGGCACTTGAATCCGGCAAGCTTCCGGACCAGCGGCTGGAGCAGGCGCTCGGGCGGATTCGCGCGGCCAAGAAGGGATTGGCACAACCGGGGGGCCAACCTTCGAGGATCGCCTGGAAGCGGCTGATGCGGCGGTTCGAAGAGTTCAATTCCCGTTATGAGGAGCAGAAGAGTGCCTGAACAACCTTCGCGCGGGGCACGCCTGGTAGTGGGATTAATGTCTGGAACGTCCATGGACGGCATCGACGCGGCCCTGGTGCGCATCTCCGGACCCGCAACGCAGCCCCGCGTGCGCCTCCTAGGGTTTGAGATGAATCCTTACTCGGCGCCCGTCCGGCGGACGATTCTGCGCATCGCCGCCGGCGAAGCAGCCACGGCGGGTGAAATCAGCCAACTCAATTTTCTCTTGGGAGAACTTTTCGCGGAGGCAACTCTGCGCGTCTGCCGCACGGCCCGCGTTCCACCGGCGCGGCTCGCGGCCATCGGCTCACACGGCCAGACCATCTACCATCAGGGTTCGCCCACTCGCGAAGCTGGCCGGCTCGTTACCAGCACGCTGCAGGTTGCCGAGCCTGCCGTCATCGCCGAGCGCACTGGCGCGCCCGTGGTGGCGGATTTTCGCCCCGCCGACATGGCTGCCGGCGGGCAGGGCGCGCCGCTGGTGCCGTTGGTAGATTACCTGCTCCTGCGCGACGCCCGCCGTGGCACCGTGGCGCTCAATATCGGCGGCATTGCCAACTTCACCGTGATCCCCGCGAACGCCCGACCGGAAGAAGTCTTTGGTTTTGATACGGGCCCCGGAAACATGGTCATCGACGGGCTCGTCCGGAACTTCTCGCACGGCCGGAAGACCTACGATGCCGGCGGCCGCTGGGCGGCGCGCGGTCAGGCAATTGAGCCCCTGCTGGCTGAGGTTTTGCGCTTGCCATTCTTCCGACGGCAGCCTCCCAAAAGTGCGGGGCGCGAACAGTTCGGTCAATGGTTTGGCAGAGAGTTCTTTCTAAAACGTCGTAGCGCGAAAGCGGAAGACCTGCTCCGCACGGCCACCGAGCTGACCGCACGTTCGATCGCCGACGCGGTCGACCGTTTCGTTCTCGGCAGCATCTCTATCCATCGTCTCATCGTGTCGGGTGGCGGAGCGCACAATCGCCTGCTCGTCAGCCGGCTCAGCCAACTGCTTCCCCGCCTGCGCGTGCAGCTTTCGGATGCTTCCGGCCTGCCTGCGGACGCGAAGGAAGCCATCGCCTTCGCCGTGCTTGCCGACCGCACCATGCACGGCTTGCCCGGCAACCTGCCCAGCGTCACGGGCGCGCGAAGGGCCGTGGTGCTCGGTAGAATCTCGCGGCCTTAGCGGGGATGCTGAGGAAACCCCTCCGCGTGCTCTCCTAACAGTTTGTTGAAAAACGTCCCGAAGCTGTCATTCTGAGCCCATTCGCTGTCATCCTGAGGCGAAGCCGAAGGATCTTTGTCATTTCGCTCAGGGTAAACTCCGCGAAGAATCTGCTTTTGTTGTTCTGAAGGACTTACGCGATTCTTCGTCGCCTTCGGCTCCTCAGAATGACAGACTGAGCGAGTTTTTCCACAAACTGCTAAGGAAATTGGCGTGGCTCCTCATCTCTATTGAATTGAACAAATCACGATACGATAATCCCGTGTTCACTTTGGGAGGAGATGCGATGTCAATGGAGGAGCGCCGCCTGGGAGACTTGGTTTCTATTGGGCCGGCCATGCTGCGGGATTTTGAGCTACTCGGCATCCGCACGGTGAAGCAACTTTCGCGACAAAAACCGGAAAGCCTCTACGAGAAGCTCTGTCGCGCGACCGGGAAAAGCCAGGACATCTGCTGCCTCGATGTCTTCAGTGCAGCCGTGGCGCAAGCGCGGAATCCGCGGCTCCCCGCCGAACAACGCCAGTGGTGGTATTGGAGCCGCAAGCGAAAGGCGCGGGACAGAAGACAGGCCCAGGGTTGATGGGCTCAGGGTGACAGGCAGGGGAGATGCCCGGTTACAACCTCAACCCCAGATACCAGAGCGTCGTGACCACCGTCTCGCGGAGGGAATAGAGCGTGCGCAAGGTGGGGTTGTCCTCGATGGGACTGGCGGGCGCGGGAGAGCCGTAGGCCGTAATACCCAGCGCACGGAACATGAGCTTGATGCGGTAGAGGTGGAAGCCATCGCTGACCGCGACGCAAGTGTAGGCGTGGCGCTGCCTCAAGATTTGCACGACGGCTTTCACGCTCTCGTAGGACGTTTCACTGCGCGTTTCGGAGAGGATTTTTGATTCCGCCACGCCCTGCTGGATCAAGTAGTCGCGCGCCACGCCGCCTTCCGTGAAGCGGGGATCGCCACCGCTCCCGCCCGTCGTGATCACCACGGCCGCCAAGTTACGGTTTTCGAGGTCCAGCGCGTGGTCCAGGCGGGCCTTGAACACTGGTGACGGTGCGCCATTGTATTCCGCGGCTCCAAAGATCACCAGGGCATCGGCAGAGCACGCCTCATCGCCTCCGGCCTGCGCGCGGATCGCCGTGTACAGACGCCACTCGGCGCAGGCGCAAGCCAGCAACGCCAAGAACGATGCCACGAAAAATCCGGAGTGAAAGCGTGCGGAGGTCAGCCGAGAAACTCCTTCAACTCAGACTCGGGGATGGCGCCCTGGCGAACGATACGGCCACGTTCACCCAGCAATTCGACGACCGTCGAGGCCAGTCCGCCTGGGGTCAGCCCTCCATCCAGGATGAGCGGCAACAGGTGGCCGAGTTGGCAGTCCACTTCGTCGGCGGTCGAGCAGGCAGTCATGTCAGAGAGATTGGCGCTGGTACCTGTCAGCGGGCGCGCCGCCGCGGCGATCAGGGCGATGACGAAGGGCGCCTGGGGCCAACGCAGTCCGACCTTGCCGGTGTTCGCGGTGACTTTCAGCGGGATCTGCCGTGAGGCGGGAACGACGAGCGTGAGAGGGCCCGGCCAGAACTTCTGCGCCAGCGTGAAGAACAGCTTCGGGGGATTATTGGCAAGGTCGCCCGCCTGATCGATGGAATCGACCAGCAGGGGCAGTGCTCGGTCCGCGGTGCGGTGCTTGATGCGAAAGATTTCACTGACGGCCGCCAGATTGAACGGGTCGGCGCCCAACCCGTAATAGGTATCCGTGGGAAAGGCCACCACCTTGCCGCGCAGGATGAGTCGGACAGCGTGCTCCAGAACGTATTCGAGGGAGGTGTTGTCCAGCTTCAGGATTTCGGCCATGGGACCGCCGGGGGACGGCACCTTACGTGCTCGGAGACAGACCGTAACACAAGCATTCCACAGGGTCAAGAACCCTCTCAGCGGATGTCAAAGCTCTTTAGAAATGTCCCCTTTCTTACCTCATTAGAAGTGTCCCCTTTTGTCCTCGATAGAAATGTCCCCTAATGTGATCTCCGGAAGGAGGTCCGATTGGGGCGAACTGAGATGAGCAAGAGGGAGTTGGAAAGGGTGGGGGTGCTGTCACGGGTGAGGAGTAGGGACCTGCGGGTGGTGGACGCGGCGGCCCTGCTGCGGCTGAGCTACCGGCAGGGGAAGCGGCTGTGGAAGCGGTATCGGGAGGAAGGGGCGGCGGGGTTGAAGCACCGGAGCGCCGGGCGGCGGTCGAACCGGGCGTACGCGGAGAGCTTTCGGCGGAAGGTGTTAGGGCGGGTGCGGGACAAGTACGGCGGGCCGGTGGGGGAGCGCTTCGGGCCGACGCTGGCGGCCGAGCATCTGGCCTGTGAGGATGGGCTGCAGGTCGACGCGGAGACGCTGCGGCGGCTGCGCAGAGACAAACTGGTAGAGGTTGACCGCAAGGGGCGGATCTCTTTGACGACGGCGGGACAGCGAGTCTCGGATAAACTTCGACTCCGCCACCACCTGGTGGAGCGAATGCTTCACGAAATGCTGTGAGTGGAGTGGTACAAAGTTCACGATGAGGCAGAACGGCTGGAGCACGCAATCTCGGAGGATGTGGAGCGAGGGCTAATCGACAAGCTCGGCGCGGACAAACCCTGCCCGCATGGCAACCAGATCAATAAGAGCCCAGGTGAGCGGCGCAAGTCAGGCCTCCAACTCCTATGGGAGGCGTCGCCGGGGTCGGTGGTCCGGGTTGATAGTGTTGACGAGCGGGATTCTGGACTCCTTGCATATTTTGAAGGACTGGGTATTCGGCCCGGTGTTCAGTTGAAAGTGCTCCACCCCAATTACGATGGCACGCTCGGTCTCCGTCTGGCCGACCGGCCCACCAACCTGGCGGAAGCCGCCGCCAGAAAGATCTGGGTTTCAGCCACCACAAAACGCGCGGAACGCGCTGCCTAAGGCCCACTGATTACCCGGCTCGATCCGCTTCGCGGATATTAGGCCGTTACTGGAACACGCCGACCCCCACATTTCCCTGCCTGAAGCCGGAGACCGTCTGAACTGAGTTTGCCCTGTCAATGGGAACCCGCCTCCTAACCGTTCCCTGCCTTTCGTGTTCTCCCGGTCACTTTCCTCTTCTAACGCCCCTTGTTCTCGCGGGCACCCGCGGCCAGCCGGGGCAGGCGGCGAGCTGGGGAAATCTCCTGCGCCCTGCTGACGCCGAAAGGCCGAACGATCTCAGCTTGGGGTTGGCCCTGCTCAAACAGCTGCGCGGCCTGCATCCGACACGCTTCCAGGGCCGCAAAGTCGCGCCGGTCCTGGCAGATTCGGAAGCGCGGAATCCGGAGAGGGGAGGGTCGATCCCCTGCCCGGAGACCAGCAGCCTAGAAGTGGTATTCGACGGTGGCCGACAAGACGTGGACCCGGTACGAAGGCTGATCCACGCCCATGAAGATGTACCTGGCCGCCGAGGTGTCGCCGACGACGAAACCCGGGTAGAAGGAGCTGGGCTGCGGTATTCCAACGTTCGCAGTCGCACTGGGACAGCCCGTAACCGGGGCCGCTGTCGTGCCGATGCAACCCATGTACGGAGTCATGGCGGAAGTCTGGTAGTCCCTGTTATCGAACTGCTGGTAACGGTACTCCACCTTCGGCATAATGTTCTTCGTGAGGTTGTACTTGAAGACGACCCCGAGTTCGTGAATTCGGGTGGTCGTCTCCGGGTAGTCCTGGGCTTGGCTGGTGCCGGTAAGGACGAACCTGTCGGGACCGGTAGTGATGGTGGGATCGCCAAGCGCGTTCGAAAAGACATTGCCCTTACCTGCCGCCAGAGAGTAGTACGTCGTCAGGTAGACCTTCTTCCCAAGATACAGATCCAAGCCCGCAGCGTAGGTATCAAATATGTCGTGGTACGTACTTTCCCAGTCATTATTGGCGGTGTCGCAGCCCAAGCAAGTCAGAATTGTCTGCGTACCCGTGGTCGGCGTGCGGTTCCGCGAGATCATTCTCTTGTAGTACCTCTCGTGCGTATATTCGGCGAACAGTGACACCTCCGGCGAAAGCGCGTAGCTCGCATCGAAGGTGTAGATGTACGAGAGGTCCTTCAACGCCCCATAGAGGTAGTAGGGTGCCGTGGTCGCCGCGACGCCCGTGAGGAAATTAAGTGGCGTGGGGCTATTGGTGCCACCGGGCCGGTTGCTGTTGATTTGGATCGTCTGGAAGCCCGCGTCGAAGCTGAACTTCTGCACGTCGTATTCCACCGTCGCGTCGGCACGGTCCAGCAGTCTGGCAGCCTCGTCGAATCTGCGATGACAACGCTGCTCTTCCGTGAAAACAGTGCTGGTGGAGGTGCACTCGACCGCGACACCCGTCGTGGGGTCGCTGGCAGCCTCGTCCTGGTATCTACCGGGGTTCCGGTCCGAGTGGCGGTAGGCAAGCCGGAAGAGCAGGTCCTTGCGTGGGCTCAGGTCGAGAGCAGAGATGAAAGAGTGCTCGACCGAGTGCTCCGCGTCGCGATACGAACGGTCGAAGAATTCACCCTCGTAACCGGCCTTCAGGGAGTTCTTCTTGCCGAAGAACCAGTTGGCGGTCAGTTCGAGGTTCTTCTTGTTGTAGCCGAAGGGTTTGTTTTCCGTGGGGCTGGTCACGTCGGGGACACCAACGTCACCCGCCGCGGGCGTGAAGTCGTGCACTCGCGTGTTGTTGTTATAGTCGTATTGGCGGTAGCCACCCTTCACCTGGAATTTCTTCCAGGGCAAGGTGACGAGCGTGTAGTTCATGGCCAGAGTTTGCTTCTTACCGTCCAGACTCGGAGCCGGAAGTACCCCAAGCGATGAGCAGGGCTGCGTACCGTCGCCGCAGGTATTGATCGCACTGTTAGTGGTATAGGGCAGGAAGGCGTCGTTTTGGCTCAGCCAGCCCGGGTTGATGCTGGCCATGAGGCGCAGGTACTTGCTCACGTCGAACGCACCCGCAAGGTTTAAGTAGTGCGCGTGGTTATTGGGATACAGGTCTATGCGCCCGGTAAGCGGGTCGTTTGCGTCCTCGGAGGTGGCGCGGAACGGGTTGTCAAACACCAACTGACCGATGTTGTTCTCGAAGAACGATCCCAGATAGCCGAGCTGCACGCCCCAGTCCTTCTTGCCGTACTCGGTGCCCACCTTGACCGTGTTGTTGAAGTAGTCGATGGGTTCCGGCAGCTCGGCGCCAGCGCCGCTGGTAGCACTTGCGCTCGGGCTGGAGTTAAGGAGCGCCCCGATCGGCCGGCTGCCGACCTCGTTCTCCCGCGAGAACAAGCCGGAGATAATCCAGTCCGGGGTGACGTAATAGCTGATCGTTCCGGTTCCGGCCTTGCGCAAGATCGATGGAGTAATGAACTGCTCGCTACAGGACGGTGGCTGCGTTGCCGGGGGTATTGCTGAACCACACACCACCTGAGTAACCATGAAATTCGGCAGAGTTGTGGCAGCCGTGGCGCTTGACGATTGGGCCTGCAGGCTGGTCTTCAGCGCTAGAGGCAGGGTAAATACGCCCGGGCTGGTTTGGGTGTAGAGCGTGCGAGCGGTATTGGTGTAGATGTGCGGTATCTCGTCGTAGCGGAACTGGACCTTGAACTTGCCGTATTGGCCGAAGGTGGCCAGATAGCTCTGGTTCTTGTACAAGGTGCTCTGCGACTGGAGGTTCACATAGTCCTTCGAGCCGAGGATGTTGTCGGAACTTATGTAGAACGTGCGGATGAAAAAACCGCTTCTGCGGTCGCCATATTCGTTGAATTTCGAAGTCAGCACGTCCGGAGTGAACGGAAGATCCGGACGCCCATACTCATCGCCCCAAACATGACGGATTCCAAACTCCACGCTGCCATGCAGAGGGGGCTGTTCCTGCTGCTTCGACGATTCCTGGCCGAACAGCAAACTCGGGACGAGCAGCAGCGCGAGCAGTACCAGTATCGTAGGCTGTCTCATCAATTTCATTGCTCTCTCCTTCCTAGCGCAGGAACATGTTCCCGGAGGGGTGGTTCGATCCGTGGATCGCGGAATGGCAGTTCGTGCAACCCCGGTTGAAATCCCGAATAGCGTTGAGGAGTGTCGGGGTAGTTGGGTGACGACTGGTGTCGTGGCAGCTATCGCAAACCCGAGGCATGCGCACCTTCAGCAACTGGGGGTTGTTGGTGCCGTGCGCCTCATGGCAATTGGCGCAGTTTTCCATCACCGGCGGGTGCTCCCACAGGAAAGGACCACGACGCTCGGTATGGCAGGTGAGGCAGTTCTCGTTGACCGTGCTCTGAATCAACTGCTTCGGGTTGGGAGTGCCGTGCGGGTTGTGACAGCTGGTGCACGTCACCTTGCCTTCGCGATACGGCATGTGCGAGGAGCGCTGCAACTGTGCGCGGCGCATTTGGTGACACTGCAGACAGAGTTCCGGCTGCGATTTCTTGACCCCCCTGTTCTCGGTGAGCGGAGCGCTGTAGCGGGTGTCGGACGAGAGCAAGACCTGGCGCTCCTGCTTCACCTGGTGGCAGTCCACGCAGGCCATCGCGCGCGATTCGTGCGGGCTGCCCTTCCAGAACAGCCGGTTGCCGCGTGAATGGCACGCTAAGCAAGCGGCGTTTTGCTCTTCGATCGAGTTGTTGGAATCCTTGCCGAAGCGGAGGGGGATGGTGTCCTTGCCGCCGCCGGCGTCGACGTGAGCTTTGCCGGGCCCGTGACAGGATTCGCAACCAAGCTTTTCTGATTCAGTCCGGGGATGGGCGAAGATCTTCCCCATGATCGTATTCTTGAACCGGCGCTGCTGATCCGTGTGACAGCCCACGCAAGTTTCTGTCCCGACGTAGCCTCCGACCCCCATCGCCGGTGGTCGCGCTTTCGCGCTCGGTGCCGCGGCCTTCTCTTCGGCCAGTGCGGGCGAGGAGACGTAGGAGGATGCTGTAGCTGCGGGTTGCTTCTGGGCAAGAAGGGTGACGCCGGAGACCAGCGTCGCCGAGGCCATAAGCAGCCAAGCCCAGATTCTGCATTTCCGGTTGCGTTTCGTCATAAAAGTGCTCCCACAATTTCGGTGTACGGCTTACGTCTTACTTTTCGTTGGGTTCCTCAGCATCCAGATTATCGAAATGTTCGACCGCGCGATTGCGTGCTGAGTAATCCGACATGCTCCGGTCGAGAGTGACTGTTTATTTTGGACGGGCTCATCTTTTCGGATATTAAGACGATTGGAATCTGCTCATCTTAGCTTGCGCGGCTCCTTACTTGTGGCACTCCGCGCACAGATCGGTCTGGCTCTTGACCCCCGCAGCCATCAGGTTGGGGAGCGCCGAGCTGTGCGGGTCGTGGCAGCTCAAGCAACTCAGCGTGGCGTCCTTGTTTCGCGGGTCCTTGCCCACGAGCGGGTGGCCCATGATGGGGTGCCCGGAGGTTCCGCCACGATCCAGCTCCAGCTTGGGCGCCTGGCGGTAGTCGTCGAGGCTCACGGTCTGGTTCCCCAGCAACGCCACGAGCTGGGTTCCCGGACTCACTTTCACGTTGGACTGACCCGTTCCGTGGCAGCTCAGACAGAGCGTGTTGATTTCCGCACGGGTCTGGCCTGGATGGTCGCCCGTATGGGGGTCGTGACAGACCAAACACTGCCCGGCTTTGTAAGGCCCGTGCAGCACGGGACCCTTCTTGGCTGCATGGCACATGGCGCACAGATCCCCACCCGTCGCCAGGAGGGTGATGGTCGTTTTGTTGTTCTCGGAAGTTACATGATGGCAGTTGGTGCATCCCATTCCGAGGGCGGTGTGCACGAACTTCGCATCCTTCTTCTCGGGATGGCAGGTGAGGCAGGTTTCGGGCTTAATATCTCTTTTTTCGATGAAAGGGTGTTCGATCATATCCTCGCCGGAGAGCCTGCTAACCTTCGACATAACAAGTGGCGATGTGACGAGCAGGAAAACCAGACCTACCCTTCTCCTTTGCGTTGGCCATCTCTTGAGTGAGCCTCTTTCCATTTGGCACGGTCAGCAACTCGACGGGGTGATAGGATACAGCAAACATATCACCATTGCCATGTAGATTTTGTCTGACGTCACGTTTAGAAATCGTTCATTTTCTTTACGTTAACGACCACTCACAGCGGTCGCGCCAAGCGCGCATGTTTTTTCCATCGCACTGCGTTAATTTCCTCAACAGTTCCTTTTCTGATGTGGTTAGTCACATAGAGGAGGGCTTTGACAGGCTGCGGAAGAACCCGCCCCCGACGAGGTAGCGGCGACCCCGATCACGAACATCGGGACAGGTTTCCACATCGCCACATGCCCTGGGTTTTCAACAACAGCATGGCGCCGTCCCGATGAAATCGGGTCCGATTTCAGAACTCCGGTGGAGTCCATCGGACTCCAGAAACCGGAGGCAGGTTCCGTCGCCGCTACATGTTTTTCTGCAGCCTGTTTGAGCCGCTTCACTCTCGCGGGGACACAGTGTCAGCGTTGGATGGAGCCAGCAGACTGCGCTTGAACTCCGCAGTTGGCAAGCAGCCGAGCGCCGAGTGCAGGCATTCTTGGTTGTGGACCTGCCCAAGCCCGAATTTCCCACCACGCCCTGCAGGTTTTCGTCCGACGGTCGGAAGGGTGGTCCCGCAGAGCGGGACCGCCATTAACTGCGTCTTGCTTTGACTAACTCACGTTCAGCGTGAGCGTCACGCTATGGCTCAAGGCAGAAGATCCCGACCCCGCGGTGCCCGTTACCGTCAGCGTATAGGGTCCGGCGGGTGTTCCGGGGTTATGGGTCGTAGCGCCACTGCCCCCTCCACCGCCACATCCTGCTAGCGCCAGGGTCAGCAACAATGCCGGGGCGAGCGGGACCATTGTGGACTGCCATCGGCTCACGCCGGGTTGGTTCCGGCGCCCGATGGCCCATGCCATCGCCGCAAGAAGCAAGGCGAGCATCAACACACCTCTGAGGCCCGGCGATAGCGGTGGCGGCGGGGGAAGGGGTCGAGAGCGTGGCACGCTGACAGAAGGTGCGGTCGTCGTAACGCTGACCGTGATATTCGTCGCGGAACTGCCAGGAGTCACAGGGTTTGGCGAAACTGAGCAAGCGGCCTTGGAGGGAGCCCCGGTACAGGTGAAGCTCACGCTTTGGTTGAAACCTCCTTGAGGGGTAACAATCAATGTGTAGCTTGCCGTTTGTCCCCGCGTAACGGTGGCGGGGGACGATCCCGAGGGAATGGCCAACGAAAAGTCCGGAAGGCCGATCCCTGTACCTGTCACGGCAATCAACTGCGGCTCGCCCGGAGCGTCATCGGTGACGGTGATGTTACCCGAGTAGGAGCCCGACACGTTGGCGACAAAGCTTACCGTTATCGAGCAACTGCCTCCAGCCTGGAGCTGGATGCCGCAAGTGTTGCTCTGCGAAAAGCCGCTTGGGGCGGTAACGCTGTACAGGGTTAGTGGGGCCGTGCCGTTATTGGTGAGTGTAACGGTCTGGGCCGCAGCCTGGTTCCCAAACGAGAGGCTGGTGGTTGACAGGGCAACCGGAGAGGCCACCGCGGCCAGTTGCAGGTCCCACGCGCTGCGACCGAACGTGGCGGCGCGCAGGATGCGGGTCGGCCGGTGAAGCTTGATCGCCGTCACCGTTACATTCGGCAGCCCGGCCCCCAGCAAATTCCAGGTATTCCCTCCGTCCGCCGTCGAATAAACGCCCTGCTCGGTTGCGATGTATAGCGTGTTGGGGACATCCGGATCGACGGCGATATCATTGACCTTGAGGTTGGGGAGGTTTCCGCTGATATCAGTCCAACTCCCGCCACGGTTCGTGGTCTTGTAAACATGGCCGCTGACGTAGCTGGCGAATGCGGCATACGCCGTGCCGGCGCTCGAAGGATCGGCCGCAATCTGAGTGAGGTAAATACAAGTTGGTCCGAAGTAATTGCACTGGGCCAGGTTCGACGGCAATCCGGCGCTAACGCTGGTCCAGGTGGCACCGGAGCCGGCCAGCGCGTTGGTTGTAACGTAGACGCCGTTGGTGTTTCCCAGATAAACCGTGTTCGGGTCAGCCGGGGCTACGGCCAGCGCCTGGAGCGCAATCCCGGGGCCTAGAGCGGGCGAAACTGCCGTCCACGTGTTGGCTCCGTCGTCGGTTTGCCAGACGTGTACGGCGGCAAGATAGAGCCTCTGGGGGTCTGTGGGATCTATCGCCAGGGCGGGAGCGGCCCCGAGCGCCAACTCGCTCGAATCGATTCCGTTTTCGGAAGGAGAAAACGTGCTCCCGCTATCGTAGGACTTTTGTACGCTCGCGGGTGCCGCGCAAGTAATGTAGATCGTGCTAGGGTTCACGAAGTCAAAGGCGGCATCCGACCCACCATCATCACACGCAACCCACTGCCAGGGTAGTGCGCCCGAATACATGTCCACACCGTTGTTTGCCGTGCCGCCGATGCCAATCACTGGGTCGGTTGGGTGAATCGCAATGCCGGCGAAGAGAATTGTGGCCAACGGCGCGTTGATATCCGTCACGCTCCAAGCACCGTTCGTGACATTGTTGGCAGCCCATACTCCCCATTCGCTTCCGAGATAGAGGCTGCTGCCGTCAGCCGAGAATGCAATGCCCCCGTGGTAGCCTCCTCCCTGGGCATCGAGAAAGGCCCAAGTCAAACCGCCATCCGTCGACCACTCCAGGCCCCAAGCTCCTGCAAAGACAACCTCCGGGTTGGCCGGGTCCACTACAACATCCCAACACCATGGCGAGCCAGATAAAGGAGCCCAATTCTGTCCGCCGTCCACGGTCTTAAACATCTGGGCACCGGTGGAGTCCGGGGTTCCGGCATAAAGCGTCTCAGGACTTGAGGCGGCAATGGCCAGAGAGATGAAGCTCCCGGCCGGTAACACATTGCCCCCGGTTCCGTTGGCAACTGTCCATGTGTTGCCGCCATCGGTTGACTTGTAGACTCTCCCAAGGGTCGCATACGCAATGTTCCCATTAGAAGGGTCAAATAGCACTTGCCCCTCAAAAGCGGCATTAGGGGCAATGACCTGATTCCAGGTACTACCGCCATCCGTCGAGCGATAGATGGCGGCGCCCGTAGCTGACGAATCCACGGCGAGCAGGATATTGCCGTCACTGGGGCTGACGGCCAGCGACCAGATGACCGCTTCAAGCCCTGGGCCGGTGGGCAGCGGCCCCGGTAACTGGGTCCACGTGTTTCCCCCGTCGGAGGACTTGAGTATTCCCGCCCCCATGTTGCTGAAAATGGCGTTTGAAAAGGCTGTGCCGGCATAAACGATGTCGGGATTGGTGGGGTCGAGCACGAGCGCCCCGATTTGCAGGGAGGGCTGGTTGTCGGTCAATGGAGTCCAGGTTTGTCCGCCATCGGTGGTTTTCCACACCCCCCCGCCTGCCGCCCCCAAATACACCACGCTCGAGTTGCGTGGGTCTACGACCATCGCGTATACCAGACCGGAATTTGCACTCATTCCACCCGTGTTCGGATGGATTAGCGGTTGCGGGCCGATCAGTGTCCACTGCCCACTGGAGGCGTCCTTGCTACTACGAGGATCCGTACGGCGCCTCTCTTCCCCTTTGGCACTCACTCGCACTGCACGGGAATCCGCTTGGCGCGCGGTCGCGCCGGAGGACCTGCCACCCGTGTCCCTCGTCATGATCCCCTGCTGTGACAACGCCTCCCAAGCTGACCCGGCCGCGAAGAACAATAGTAGGGATAGGAATGCCTTTCTCGGAGCCTGACAGTTGCGCATCCTTGTTTCCCCCTTTCTGCACGGGAGGTCGGACGTTCACACCCCCAAGTGGCTCGCCTCTTCGGACCTCCGAGAAAAGACTTACCACGGAGCGCACAGAGACCACAGAGAAAGATGCCTAGCGTCTCTTCTCTGGGATTTCTGTGAGCTCCATGGCCGCAGTGGTGGACTTCTTCCTGGGATGCGGCTGCGCCGCGCTGTCCACTTCCACCATTCACTGCCCGCTTCACGGCACTATCTCAAAATCAATCCACTGACTCGCGGCCGAACGATGTTGGGGCGCCAGCTTGTCGGTAACGGTAACCTGGAGCACGTAATCGGCAGGGGGCATGTCGGGGCCGAGCGTCAACTCACCTGTCATCACCAAACGCTCCGAGTTCCAGGGGATTTCGCTGATCGCCCCGGCATCGGGCGTCGACACCAAGCGGCCATCGCGGAAAATCTGAATCTTCCCCTCCAAGTTGGGAGCCTGCCCGGCCGCACTGCGGCGGGCGTTATAGATTTCCAGTTGATAGGTCACCCGGTCGCCGGGGCGGAAGCGCCGCATCGCCGGGCCCTTCTCGCCTCGGCCTACTGCGTTGAGGACGATGCCCGACAGTGCCAGCCTGTCCCGCCGAAGGTCCGGGATCTCGATGAACTGACTGGCGGAGCCTACCCGCTGCGAAGCCACATCGCGAACCGCCACACGCAACTGGTACCCACCCGGGTCCTTGATGGGAACGTCCATGCGGTAATTCACGCCATACTTCCGGACAGCGTCGAGCTGGTAGGGCTGGAAGGAGCCCGTGAAGGTGCGATTCAGGCCGTTGACCACCGCGCCGTTGTCGCCGAACGTCAGGGCGAGCATGTCCAGAGCTGCCTTCTTGCTCCCGTCCGGGGCATCTTGGAGCGTCAGGTCGCGCGCCTCGATGTGCAGCCAAAGACGCGCGATGGAGCCTTTGCCACCTTCATTCACAAATTGGGAACCGAGACGGACGTGAACTCCTGAGGCGCCAAAGGGCGAAGTGAGCGCGGCTCGCAATTGCTCGTCGCGGGTTCGGTAGACAGGTCGCGTCTCTTCATCCGGAATCCCATAGAAGCCCATGCGCGAGCGGACCTGCAGGCCGGGGACTTTGACCTTCACTTGAATGTGGTGATAGCCCCGGCCGCCCTTCCCCGCCTTGAACGTATCGTCGGGCGGCTTGTAGCCGATCAGGTAATATCCGCTCTGGTCGTCCAGAATCTCGCGGATTCCGCCGCGGATGTCATTGTTGTCGTGTACGAAGAACCCGCCCGTTTGCTTGGCGAGGTAGGCCATGCCCCCTTGTGATTCGAAATTGTCCGCCATGCGTCTCGCACTGAGTTCCGCGAACGCTGTCGGCCCGGCTGCCTCAGCACCGTATTCCGCGCTGAATGGGAGGAGGATTGGGAGGCCCCGTGCGTCAACCGTGTACATGACCACCGAGGACCGGTTGGCAAGGTCAACCAGCCTGTGCAGCGTCTCCTGCTCGCCGGTCTCTGGGACGAACGGGTACCAGCCGTCTGAGAGCAGGATTACCGACTTGCGGCCAGGGAGGTCCCGCAATCCTCTCACGACGTAATCAAGCGCGCCGAGGGTGCCGCGGGAATAGATCTGCTGGCGGAACTCGTCGTCCCGCTTTGCGGCGGCTTCGAGATCCTCCCTGGCGGCTTCAAGATCGTTTCCTTGTCGCCGGCCTGAGTGGACTTGGCCCTTCACCTCAGACGCCGTGGGGAGCTCCGGTAGGGCAAAGCCGCTGTAGGGTCGCGCCAAGTAATAACGGATGCGATCGATGGCCGCGTAAAGCAGGCGCTTGTCGTTCGTGAATTGTTGGAGTGCCCCGAGGCCGCTGGCACTGCGCAAGATGGCGACGAGGTCACCGGGCTGCACATCTTCGTCCACGAACTTCTTCAGAGCTTGGCGAACGTAGACCGTGCTCTCAAACGAGAGGCCGAGATCGTCCACCACGATAGCGATGGTGCGGCGGACCTGCTCAGGCCGCAGCCGTACCGGCGGAACGCTGGGCACGCCGGCCGGCACCGCCGGAGGCTGGGCGTGAGTCTCCCGACCGACCGGGGTGGCTACGGAAATATATGAGAAGTTCGTGATGGTCTGCGGGCGGCCGTCTTCGAGGACCTCGAAGTCCTCGGGCCGGAGATTCGTAACCTGGTGGCCCTTCGAATCAGTAACTACCGCATCAACCTGCACCAGGTTGACCGTGATGCGGATGACGCCTCGCGGGTTGGGCCCCTCGTCATTCCCGCGAAGCTTGTCCTCCGCGGAGGCGGAGGAGCGGGAATCCACAGCAGTCTGGGCGAAAGGTTTTGAAGGGCCGGGGCAAGCCCCGGCTTGGCCGACTTGCGGGCCGGCCTCCTCAGGGGGCTGCGCCAAAACCGGCGCCATCGCGAGAATGAGGAGGAGAAAACCTATCGGTCCTGCAGCGGCCGAACAGTTTGACCCCTTCAGGGTCGGTGAGATCCATGGCGACGTGATTCGTGGGCGGCGGGCACAAGAACCGTTCCCTTGCCCACGGCTATTCAATGGCAACCCCACCGGGGTTGCGCCGGCGGGCTTAAATACTGCGGCTTTCCGATTTGCCGGGTTGTCACCCGCCTGGCCACAGAATGACTCCGCGTTGGTATCCCCCATGCTACCCTCAGATGCGCGGAGCGTGTTTCTCACTCCTCGCCTCACTTTTCCACTACCGGACCGATCCGGCTCTCCACGCGAAACAGTTTGAAGTCCGAGTACCGATGTGTGTTCCGAAAGTGTTGGTGATTGAGCCACGCCTCCACTACGACTTTGGTGGGCAGCCAGAACGCGTTGGACGTTTCGGGAAGCCGGATGGCGTGGAATTCAATCCGGGTCTCCAGCCTTTCCAGGCCCACGTCGGGCCGCGGGGCCAGCAGGTGGGTTTGGAAACGCAGAATCTGATAGGTGGTCGCGTCAATCCACGCCAGCCCCTGAACAAACAACAGCACCACTCCATTTTCCTGCCTAAAGTCGATTGGGTGGGGGTATTTCCCTGGGATTTCCGCGAAGCCTACCACCTCTGCCTCCTTTCGGTTGACCGATTGCCGCCCGAAATAACGGAACCGGGAGGCCTTTTGAATTTGCGGATCGAAGTGCTGCAAGCTCGCACCGACGAAGCCGGAAGTGAGGATCTGCCCAGGCTGCAGGCGGCGATAATCAATAGGACGCCCTTTCGCGTCGGTGCGGTACTCAGTCATGATCTGCCCGCCTTCTGCCTGGCGCGCCAACAGCAGATAACGGAACTTGCCCTCGAAGGTCACACCGCATTCGCGGCCGGCGGCCCAGCAAAGCTCCGACAAGACCTCTTCCGTACAAGTCGTATTGGGGAAATCATCGAAAAACCTCGCCACGCGCTTGCCCACCTCTTGCAGAATCGCCGGAAGTTCCGCTTGGTCTTCCGCCATTTGGAGATGCTGGAGTTCGGGGCGGGCGCGAATCTGTTCAGGAGTCCAATCCATCACGGTTGGCGCGTCGTGGTGGAGCTGAGCCTCTTGCGGAGTGGGCGGAGGCTGGGATCCCTCGTCCTGTGCATGCACGGTGTCGGGAGAGATACGGGCGAGCGTCACAAAGACAAGAGCCGAGAATGCCAGTCTGCCGAGCGGCCGAAGTTGCGACATGCGGCCTCCTAAGCCGCCCTGGCCCACTCCTCTAATGGGGAGACAGACGATTCCACACAGCACCCGCCCCAGCCGAAGGTCCGCCGATCCTAATGGTAGGCAGGTCCTTGAAGGCTACGGCCTGTCGTTGCCCAAGATCGAGCCGCGGAGTTGCAGGACAACTCCGTCGGCTGCCGGCGGTCGAGCGCTTCGCGGCACGCAAAGCCGCCCCTTTGCACCAACCGCCCGAGTGTGCAGTCAGAACGGAATCTCCACAATCGAGTTCACGGCGGCCAGGTGTCCTTCCTCGGAGTCTTGCACCACCTCGCGAATCAGGTACGTTCCCGGCTTGACGGCAAAAGAGGTTTCCCGGTTGATGCCGGACGCCAGCAGCTTCTCCTGCGTGGAGTCGCTCAGACGCAAAGTCACTCGCTGCCATTTGCCGTCGGCGTATTTCCCGTCGCGGTCGAACAGGACGGTCACAAACATCACTTCATTCGCGTTTCGGTCCTGCTCTCTGCGGAAGCGGAGCGTGCGGATGTCCAGGTGGGCATGCACCGAGAGCTGCGCCTCACCGTTCGCGCTCTGGGAGTATTGGGTGTGCACGTCCACGGGCAGTTCCTTCAGCTCATCCAGCGTGAAACTTACCTCTTGGATTTCTTCATTGACTTGACCTTCGGCGCCCGGGAGTCTCCTGGGCTCGAAATAACCCCGCCGGGCCACGACGCTCAGCCCCGCATTGTGGACCAGCTCCACTTTCAGACTGTGGAAGCTGCCATCGTACTTGAGGTTCTGTGCCGAGAACGCCAAGCTGTAATAGACCTCCGGTGTGGCCGCCACCTTGGCGAATCCTGCTTCGAGATCGTTGTCGTGGTGGAAGAACTCACCTCCCGTGTCTTTGGCCAACTCGGCCATCTCGGAAGAGGCACCGAATTCCCGGGAAGAGTCCCCCATATGCATTGCGGCCACCATGGGACCCCCGTCCGGTGCGCCTGGCCAGGAGGCATCAGTTTCACGCAGCAAGATCGGCAGGCCCTTGGGGTCCAGCGAGCTGATGATCACGTTGGAGCGGAGCGCTCGGTCCACCATCTCGCCCGCCAGAGATGGCCACTTCAGTTCCCATGGACTGATGCCGAAGCCATCTGAAATCATGATGAGATTGCGCTGGCCCGGCAGTGTGCCCATGCGGCGAACCAATTGTTCCATGTTCTGGAGTCTGAGAAGCGCCAGGTATTCAGTCTGGGACGGGATGTGGTCGCCCCTCGGGTTGCCGAGCAGGAAGGGATACTGGCCCGGGGGGAAGCTGTCCCCCGGGTTGACTGGACGGAGTTTGAAGAGGGCTTCATGCAGTTTCGCGCGGTCGCCGGTGAAATCGAGCGTGGTCCGTCCCGACGAGGTGAAAACACCGGCGCGGTCGCTGGGCGTCAAGGCCGTCGCCAAGAATCGGTCAGCCGCGTTCCGGGCACGCGCAAGGTGCTCGAAGGGCAAAAACGAATCGTCGAAGAATAACCCGAGATATCGCCAGCGGGTAATCGCAGAGGGTGCCGGGGGCGCGGCAGATTCCGGCTCGGTTTTTGGCGGCGCCGGCTTGACTTCCCGCGCAGGAGGCGTCGCTGGAGTCTCGGCCGAGAAATGGGTGATAGCTTGAACCTTGCCGTTATCCAACAGCTTGAAGTCTTCCTTGCGAAGTCCGCCCACCGCGCGGCCCTTGTCGTCCCGGACTACCGCGCGTACCAGCACCAGGTTGCGCTGGACCTGCAACTTGAAAGTGGGTGGTTTCTCTTGAGGAGTGACCTCTTGCTGCTGGGGGGCCTGACCGGCGCCCTGCATTAGCAACGCCCCGAGAACCGCCAACCCCATCGCCGCCAGGATTCCTGCCAGCACGCCGGCCCGACTTCGAGAACGAGGCTTTCGACGCGAAAAGCTCATCGTCGCTGCGCCTCTAGTGTCCCTGATGCGCCGCCAGTCCATAGCCCTCAAGGGCTGATGGCCGATGGCTCGCCGTGCTGGTGGTCGCGGCTGAACTCAGCGGGGAAATCCAGCTGGTTCTCAGTCGGGTGAGTCCTCCGTTCCTTTCGTCAAATCGGCCGCCAGAGGATCGCCAGGGGAGAGGTCGGCGAGCCGTGCCACCAACCGCACGGCTGCGGCGGAAGGATGGTTGTACAAACCATCCAAGGCGGCTCTGCGAACCGGGAGGGTTTGCCCCGCATCCGCTACAATCTTGTAGAGTGCCTCGGCAGCGCCTTCCGAAGGGACTGCGGCGAGGGCTTTAGCGGCCTTCTCCAGCACCCCTGCCTTGAAATCCCTTTTCAGAAAGACAAGTGCCTCTAAATGGTCGACGCTCGCCGGATCTTTCAGAATCGTCAGTTCGTCGAGCGCCATCTCGAGCACGCCGGCGTCCAAGTAGGGCAACGCTTGTGCCAAGACTTCCCCGCGTCCTCCGGCATTGCTCTTCAGGAGGGCCGTGATCGCGGCCCACTGCACTGTGGGCTCCGGATGGCGGACCGCTCCGCGTAGTTGCGCGGGAAGCTCCGAGTCAGCCAGGTCACCCAGGATTTGGCAGGCATTCCGCACCACGTACCAGTGCTCATCAGCAAGCCTCTTCCGCGCCGCCTCGGTGGCGGCCGTTCCAAGGTTGCGAATCAAGCGAATCAGTGGCAAGCGCTTGGAAGCCGCAGGTTCCTCATCCAGGCGCCGAAAAGCCGCCTCCGCGCCCAGGGGGCCAATCATCATCAACAAGGAGGTCGCGGTTCGTACCCAGGCCGCGTCGCCCCGTTTCTGAAGATAGGACTCGATGAGTCGTTCCAGGGCCTCGGGAGCGAGCAGCGCGGAAAGGGCCTTGCCACAGCAGTCCAAATGCTCATCTGGGTGTCGCGCCAGCGAGCGTTTCAGGTCCGTGGCGAGCTTGTGAACAAATTCGAAATCTTCAAAGTGCCCGGCATTCTGTGCCACGACGGCCAGGCAGTTCGCAACTTCCAGGTGGCATGGCCCCTGCAAGCGGGTCTCGTCCAGAAGTTCCCGGACCAATGACTCCGCCAGGGTGTGCATCAACTCCAGAGTCTGCACGCCCGCGAGGCTGCGGAGAAGTTCCGGCGCCCTCTTGAGTTCTTCCGCGCGCACCGCGGAGGGAGCTTTATCCAGGACCGCGAAGTAGTGCTGGGCAATTTCCGTGGCTTCGGCAAATCTCCCGTCGCTCATCGCCTCTTGAACATAGTAGAGGAGGCGGGCAAACTGCTGCGGCGTGAACCGTTCCAGGCACAGGAGTTGGGCGTGCTTTTCCTGGGCCGACAACGTAAACCACACCACTTCCCGCCGGACGCGCTCAAAGACCTCCGGTGGCAGGTTCGCCTGCTTCACAAACTGCGCCAGCTTTTGCATCAGACGCTCGGCTACGTGCGTTGCCTTGAGCCCGCGCAACAAGGCTTGGAGCACCTCTTCGCCCACGCCCCCCAAGCCCTCGGCGGGCGGAGAACTGGCCAAGCGCTCCGCCGCCCATCCGGCAATGACGTCTTCCATCAAATGCGCTGCCATTGCCCCGGGCGCGTGGCCGCGCAGGTCGTTTTGCATTTCCGGGGACAGGGAGGAAAGCAGGTAGTCGGGATTCAAGCCCGCCAGCATCTGCGTCAAGGCGACAAGCAATTTCGAGAGATTCCCCTGGGGATCAGCCACGGTGTTCCGAGTGGCTTCGCTCGCCAGCTCCAGCACCTCGCGCCCACTCCCGCCAAACCGCTGCGGCTTTTGGATGCCGGCAGCTTGCAGAAGCAGATCCAGCTCCATCGCACCCGATCGGGCATCCGGTTCGAGGATGGCCTGCGCCGTCAGGTAGGACTCGATATCCATCCCCATCTCGATCGTGTCGCCCTGGTTCTCGCGCTTTTCCGCGGGTATGATGCGAATGCCCTCAAGCGGGTTCGCCGCCAGGAAGCTCTTGATGCCTCCGCGCTCCGCAATCACGCTCGGCTTCGTCGTCAGCAGAACTATGGCGCGTTTGAAATCTTTCAAGGCAACGCCGGCCTGAAAAGAAATGGCCCCGATTTCCCTCTTGGAAAACTCCCCCTCCAGATGCGCCAGGCTGCTCTGGGACACCAGGCTGCTGTTCAACAAGACGAGTTGCTTCACAAAACCGAATGTGAATTGCCCGCCCTGTTTGAGCAGTGGCTGAAGCAAATCATAAACCTGCTGGATGGATCGCCCCGCGGCAGGATGGTCCACCGAATACATGACGCTGACCTTGAACATCGTTTGAAAAGCCAGCCCAAACGCCAAGCCTTGAACCTTGAGCGGGTTTTTTTCACTCGGGTTGGAGGGCGGGGTGCGAGAATTGGAGGCCACGGAACTCCCCTTCCGGACCACGATTGGTTATGGGGTAACTATACGCTCGTTTAGCGGATCTTCAATAGAAACAATGTCTACTGCCGCACGACGCCGACGCGATCTCCGGGCGTCAACGCCGTCGTCAGGAATCGGTCGCCGGCGGCCGTCACACACAAGCACGCCGCCAACAGCAGACGTATTATCCTTCTATTGTCTATAATGCCTCGCTCCAGGCGCAATCCATCTTGAGGCCTAAACAAGTGGATTAAGTCTTGCCTCAACCAGAAATCCTGTGCGCGCGGACGATAAATCTTTTGGGGGCGGGGCCGACAAAATAGAACGGGTAACAGGTCACCAGGGTCAGAATTGCGTCATCAGAATGATCCAGCATTGCAATATCCTCGGGCTCGACCACTTGGGTAGAGTCCACGCGATAGCGGTAGGTTCCGTTCAATGTCCTCAAGGTGATTTCATCATCCTTATGGATATTGCGCAGCCCTCTGAAAAACGTGTCCCGGTGTCCCGTGATCACGACGTTCCCTTGCTGACCCGGCAGGGGGGTACCTGGAATATGCCCGACCGCCCGTCGCAAAGTCTTCCCGTCGGTGCCTTCCATGATCATCGCCGCAAGGCCGATGGAACTGATCTCGATTCGCCCCAATGGAGAGCGCGTGTGGCCATCTATGCCAACCCCCTCAGCGCGCGCGCGGTCCGCTTCCGCTCGGGCTGGAGGCGGAGACCAAGCAGGGTGTACAACGCTACTGGCAGACGTCTGCGCCTCCTTCAAGGCGCGCTCAAATCGCCAGGTCTGATAGGCCTGAAAGAGCCACATCTCGAGCAGCACGGTGGCGCAGTAACTCAGCGCCAGGACGCCCACGACAAGAAAGAAGCATTGGCTCCAACGGAGAAACAATGCGGTTCGCGTCGGATGAGCCCTCTGCCGTTTGATTTTGAAATTCATGGCCGGTCGCTCTGGCTGCCAGCAATGGGGGCTAAGGGCTGAGGTTTCGAGGGTGCGTAGTAACCGGCACGGGTGCGGACGGACAAGCGTCCTTGCCCCGGCGCCGCCGCCTTCACGTGGATGACCCGATAGGTCCCGTCTTGCTTTCTGTTCGCGGGTGCATAGGCGAGGGTGTACTGGCTGCGGATATCATGAGCAATCCGTTCGCAAATGGGGACAACCTCCGGTAAGGACTCCACCAAGAAAGCCTCGCCCCCCGTGGCCTTGGCAAGCCGCCGCAGCGCATTAGGGTTCCGGTCGAGATCTTCCTCAACATAGATATCGATGGTATAGATGATGGCGTCGGACTGTCCCGCCATGGCCAAGACTTGGGCCAACGTGTGTTTGCTGGCGTTGTCGCCCCCATCACTCACCACGATCAGCACTTTCTTGTCCCGATTACCCTTCTTCAGGTGCTCGAGCGCAACCGCCAGAGCGTCGTAGAGCGCTGTCTCGCCGTTGGCGATAATTCTCGACAGCGCAACCTGCAATTGCGCCGTTTGGTCCGTGAACGGTTTGTCGATGGGAAGGCCAAACGAAACGCGCTCGTTGAAATTGACCACGAACATCTGGTCCTGGGGATTGCTGGAGCGGGCAAACGCCATGGCAGCGGCAATAACCTCAGGGCGCTTGGGTCCCATGCTTCCACTGTTGTCCACAACCAAGCCCACTGTGACCGGAATATCTTCATGACTATAATATTCAATCTGTTGAAGCGCGCCGTCCTCGTATACCTGAAAGTCATCCTTGCTGAGCCCCGAAACAGGAGTGCCTTTGTGGTTCTGCACGGTGGCGTGCAAGACCACGCTGTCGACACTCACACTTATTTTGTAGGGGTTAACTTGGCGAAGCTCGGAAGTCGAGGCTTCTTGAGGGCGGGCAACGCCAGGCAGAATAATCAGCAAACAAAGCGAGACCAGACATCCGTTGGTGGTGGCACGCGCTCTCCTGCCGCTCACTTCCGTGCGGAATAATTCCTCAGCCCTCAACTTCCACCTCCCTATAGAGGCAAACCGTTACTAAGAGTCAGGAGACTCAGCAGCCGGCCATCTGCCTTTCAGATGAATGGCGCCACGCGTGCGCTTTTGCCACGTATGTGCCAGGGTACGACCTCCCTGCTTGAGCACCAGAAACACCACGTAGGGTGTACATAGCAGCGTGGCAGCAATTAAAGCCGCGAGCACACAAGCCCCACATTCATAGACAATGAACATTTACACCCTCAGTCCAGGCGATCGATCGCCTTCAAGTTAACAAGCGCCAGTTACCTGAAGAGCGCCCAACAAAGCTTCGAGCTTGCCTGTTCATACGGGCCGTAGCAATGTTGGTTGCTCGCTCATCAGTCTAATCCGCCCATGGAATCTGAGCGGCAGCCCGGGAGTCCACTCGGGTGGACGCGAACTCTACCGCCCGTGAAGGGGGGCATACTCGCGTATGCCCCCCTTCACAACCCGATGCTCAGTCAGCTTCGCCCGGGCCCACATAGTGGCGGCCCGAAGCGTCCTCCTTAGGCCCCCTACGTGGGTGGTCCACGCAGGCCCACACAACTTTCTTGGCTCAAACAATTCGCTTCGCAAGAACCGAAAGACCAAAGCACGTGCCCAGCGCTAGTAGCCCCATCAATGCCACAAGTGACAAGGGGCTGGCTGTTTGAGGCAGGGTCTCTGGGGCGGCTGTCTCCACGGCGGCTACCTCTGTCGGCGGCGGAGGCTGAACTACTTCAGATACTTCTACCACTTCTCCTGTAGGTTTAACGGCTATGATCGGCGCCGTCTTCAAAGTCTCGACGGGCGCAGGCAGTTCGATAGGCGTCGCGAGAACGGGCTCATTGGTGATCTTTGCTAGCTCCATAGCCCTGGACTTGGGGTAAACAAATTCCTCGCCCCATAGACGCCCCGGATAGAACCACGCCCGGATGGCTTCCGGCTGTCCCTCCGCCCTCTCCTTAAACGTCATCACCGTTTTGTCAGTCGCCTTCAAACGGTAATTGGGGATGGCGAGGATGGTTGTAAACACATGGTCTTGGGCTTGGTTGAAAATTTGGACAACGTGCCGATCACTCAAATCCATGATCTTAAAGACATACGTACCAGCCGGCAGGGTCTGAGCGCCCACACCCGGAACCTCGACTGGCGCGTTGAAGATCACTGTCGTTTTTCTGTTCCACTCGTCTGCCTTCGCACTGGGTAGAAACGTTAGAGCTACCAGGGACAAGCAGAAAATCATGACTACTACTCTGAATCGATCTATCTTTTTCATTAGCGTTTACCTCGAACTTTCTCGGGGCGTTCTATTCTGCCCCCTCGTTCTTGGGTCGGACCTACAAATGAAATGAGTTTATGAGACACCATATCAGCGGAAAACCTCGGCCCAAGGTGGCCCGTGCGGGCGCCACTTTGAAAGGCCGAAGGGCCGACTGATAGACCCTAAGATCAGCCGTCGCCTCGATCCCTTCCCCTTGGTCTGTTACTTGCCCCAGGGCGTGTAATGGGGAATTCCAGACCTCACAGACTTGAACTGACGGTTTCCCCAGTGCGACTCTGGCCAGGGCCGCCATGGCGCCAAAGCTTCTGGTCCAGAACCCTCCCGGTCTCTCCTTTTGATCCCAAAGGCTTAAGGAAAGGGCTTCCGTTCCGTCAGGGACGGTGAAGGCGAGAAGGCCCCGGAAATCCTTTTCCTTTCGGAACCGCGGAATAACTTCCTGCTCGAAAGTCTTGGTAAGCTCCACTTCGCAACCTGGCTTCACCTTGATGACAACCGCTCGTGCGACCATGCCGCTCCCTCCTGAACAGCCGCCTCTCACAGAACCTAATTGGCAGTTCGAGGCACATCTTTATACCCTTAGGGGATTAACACGTCAGTTCAGTACTGCTCACGCCTTCGGTCAGAATTGCTCATCCCAATTTATGAGGAGGGAATTAAGTCGGGTAGCCGGGGTTTCAAGCGGGAAGGAAACAAGGGGGTTGGGGACAGCCCCATCCGGATGCCTGCAACCGTCCTTGCCGGGGCGGCAAGGGGGACGAAAAACGGTTGAACCACAGGAAGGCTAGTGGTGCAAGATCGAAAAGGCGAAGGAGCCACACCGGGGAACACCGGCTGTGGCGTCCCCCCTGAAAACTAGTCCGTGGCCCCTGGCCTCTCGCGTCGACAGTATGGATTTGAATCCCAGTACCGATCTCACTCCTTCACAAACTTCCACGTTGGGTCCGGATTGTATTCGAGCATGGCGCCGGCAATCTGTCCTGTCCTCGGGCCAAGGTCCTTCTGATACACCCGTCCCTGCTGATTGACGATAAACGTCATCACGCCTGAATTCGCCCAATCAGCCGGATAGGCGATCAGGGCGTAGCCAGCGATCATGTTGCCGTTGATGATGTAGTTGTACTTCCCTCCCGGTGCGTGCAGACCCTGACGAGTGAGAATCTTGAAATAGTATCCGTGGTAGGGCTGGCGTGGTTGGACGGCATCATCGTGTTTGCCAGGGGTCTTGCTTGCGTAGCCTTCCGCCCGGGCAGCGGCGACAAGCCTCCCCAAGGGACTTGGATTATCGCCCTCGGCTGTGTCCCAGTACAATCCATCTCGCTTGCCGGGCGAACTGATGAACTTCTGTGCATACTCGGCCACGCCATCCCTATCTGCGTCCCCTTGGGTGAAGTACTCCCATTGGGCCAGGACATAGGCGCGACAGCTCAGGATGGTTGACAATTCGTTTTCGCCAATCCTCCGATTCAAAATCTCTTCCATGCCTGCCGGGGTATCGAAGCGCCACTGGGTTCCTTCTTTGACAATCGGGATGGGGAACAGCCAATTGTTCTCACCGATTGTGAGGGTATACTTGGTGTCGTTCACCTTTTCGAGCTTGGCGGATTGCTGGACGCTGGCGGCAAATTCTTCCAGCTCCTGCTTGTCCTCCGCTTCATCCCCTGGGAGCATTTGTTCCGGCGCCTCCGGTCCGAAAATCGTCGCGAATGCGGCAGAATCTTTCGCTACCGCTGCATCGACGACGGCTTGCTTGGCTTCTTCGGGGGTTGAGAAATGGGCTTGCTTCTGTGTCGGCTTTTCCGCAGCCATGACCGAACCACTGCGGAAGACGCCCACGGATAGAAGCAACAGGAGTGCCATAGCTAGACTCACGCGCTGCATTACACTGAGTGAAGTCATTCTCTTTCTTGTCTCCATACGTCCATCCCTCCCGCGTTTGAGATCTCTGTCGCCCGCTTCGGATGCATCAGGCGCGTTGGTTGTGCGAACTCGAGTAGCGCGATTGCGGATGCTCTCTGCTCTGGTCATCGCCGGTCCCCTGGCTTGGAGTTGGATTGGCCGGAACTCCTCGACGGTGGTGGACTCGCAGGACGCGACTGATTCCTCGCGTTGGGCTGGCTCGGGGCTACAGCCCTGGACTGGTTTGCACTCATCCGACTGGCTTGTCCACGTTGGCTGGCTACCTGAGGGTCGAACCCACTCCTGTTGCCGCTAAAGACGGGACTGGGAGGCCGCGGCGCTGAGCGTGGATTGAGCAAAGCCGCAGGGCGCTCCGCCGGCTGCACCGGTTCGTTTCGCGGCGCCTGCGCGCGTGGTTCCAGCGGGGCCGCCGTGCGTGTTGGCTCGGTCGCGGATGGTCTGGGCTGCGCGGTCACGGGCTGTCGCCCGCGGTAGGCATCAATCCTTGGGTCGTTGGTATTCACATTTCGCTGGATGATCTTGTTAGGGACGACCGGATTACCTTGCCTCTCCTGAGGTCCGACATTCCCGCGATTAGGTTGATAGACAGGATTCCCCGGGCTGACCTGAGGTCCGACATTCCCGCGATTGGCTGGGTTGCTCCCGCTGACCCGAGCAGGCGCAGCCACGTTGTTGTAGGTCACATTGCGATGAACGCCACTGTAGCGATTCAAGTTGTTATAGTTCACGTTGTTGTTGTCGACCTGCCGGTTTACGCGGATGTTCGTGTAATTGTTGTTGACGTAGATGTTGTTGATTTGAACCATTGGTCGCGAGCGGCCGATCCAGCCTCCCTCTCCGCCTCCCCAGCCATGGTAGAAAACACGATGCCCACCCCAGTCAAAGTCATAATTCAGCCATGCCCCGATGGCAAAACCCGCGCCAAAGGAGATGAGATTCCCTCCAAACCCTCCCCCGAAACCGTAGCCGCCCCGATAATAGACGGCATACGGGTCGTACACCGGCACATAGATGTACTGCGGCTGCATGGGATCAATTTGGATGTAATCCCCCTGGAGGGTGACTTGCTGTTGCGGGTTCGTCTCCAAATTGCCCGCAGAGTGGGCCAGTGCACGCAACCGCTGAATGGACATCATGACGTCGGTCGATTGGTTGACGTAGGCTTGTCCCAGCGAGGTAGTCCAATCAATCTTGGAACTCATCATGTAGAGAACGGACGGGTAATGAGCGACGGATTTCACACTGACGTCCCAGGGCTGCGCGTCGATGCCATTGGGATCGTTGTTGGCGCGCAACCATCGGCTGGCCTCATCAATCTGGTCCACAAAGGTCGAGGCCGGCAAGACCTGCGCCAGGAGCGGGTCCGGATAAAGCGCTATGGGAGCCAGCAGATTATCGAGTTGGTCCGCAGAGAACAGTTCGCTCGTTGGAGATTCTGGTTCTTGGGCGGGCGCAGCGGCAAAAGCTTCTGCGGTGTTAGCTCGCAGCCCCGCGACAAGCCCCAGGGCTGTTATACAAATTAGGATTGTGATGGCCCGCATGTTTCTCATGGTTCGTTTCTCCTGAAAAACGTTGAAGGATGAATTCGCGCGCCAGACGCTCGTCGCGTCTGGCGCGGTGGTTGTTTCCGTTCGATGACTTGCAGTTCTCCCCATGGATCGCTTATAACCGTTCAAACGTTCGTCCACCCGAGGGAGAGTATTTCGTCAGCGCGCTGTCCAGGCCCTGGGCCGCCCGAGGAGTGGGCACTGTGCCGTCGATCAGAATTTCTTTCGCGGTCACCTTGCGTCCATAGATCTTTTGGTTATCGTCTTCATCTTGCTTGTACACGGCCCCGTCGAGCGACGCCCCGCCAAACAAGCCCCGTGAGCGCGAGTAGCTGAGAATCTCCGCATGGAGTTGAGCGTCGGTCGCGCCTTCCGCGGAACGACCCACCGGGCCGGCCGCTACGGATAATTCCCCGCCCAGCTTGACGCTGTCCTGAACCAGTTTTTTCATGCCTTCAGGGTTCATGACGAGGAAGACGACGTCGGTCGCCTTCCCGCCGATCTGGAATCCCACGCTCGCGCCGCCCATGGTGAACATGGAGGGGGCATCCCACGGACCGTTCCCGCCCTTGCGGCACACCAGCACACCGCGTCCACCAGTGACACCCACTCCAAAGGCGAACTTCATCTCAGAAGGAACGATGCCCACACACACGGCCTTGTCCAGCAAATCATGAGGAATCCCCTTGTCGGGAGTCCCCATGATCTCGTTTATAACGTTGGTTGCCTTTTGCAGTTGGCTCTCACGGGCGAAAGCCGTCGCACAGAACGTCAGCAACAGAAGAATCAAAGTAAGTCTTTTCATTTAAAACTCCTTTTTTCACTCACACCCACTGACCGGCGTGTCCAACGTTCCCGTTCAGAACTGTAGGACTACGGGCCGGCAATGCTATTTTTCGAGGGCTCTCTCCACCTGGCCGATTATCCCTTGAACCTTCCCGGCCGCCTTTTCAACTGTGCCCTCGGCTTCCAAACGGGGATTATTCGTCAGTTGTCCTGCTTGCTTCTTGACCTTGCCCTTCATTTCGTGAAACTTGCCTTCGGCCTTATCTTTGGTGCTTGACTTCATCACGGTTGCTCCTTTGGCAGGATTCTGGGCCGCAGCCCCACTACGATCCACCAGAGAATGTGCCGTCTCCTTGCTTGAGCGGATGATGCGACACCTGTCACCTCGCTCCTGCCGACTATGCCTTCTCTCGGCTCTTCTCAGCTAGAGACTCTCGCGAGTCCCCTGCCTGTTATGTTTATACCCCGGGGTGATTCGCGTGTCTGTTCCGCATGGCTCACGCGTATGGTCACAATTGCTCACCCAAGTTTTGCGACGAGGAGATACATGCTGGGACTGAAGGAAGCGGAATGATGTACAATTATAGTTACCTTGGAGTACAATGGCGGGAATTCTGAATGGGTCCCGAACCTGCCATGGCCGCACGTCACAAGAGCGCTCTCACCCTCGTTGTAATCGTCGCCGCTCTCTACATGATCGCGCTGATTATCCTCGCACCCGTTCTTTTCAACCTGGATCGCTACCGGACGGAGGTTATCTCCTATCTGCAGGAAAAGACCGGAAAGCCGATCGAAATCGGACGCCTGGCCCTCACTCTGTTTCCAGGCCTCTCGATTCGCGTCGACGACCTCGGCTTAAAGAACCCCGCCGGCTTTCCTTCCGGCTATTTCGTCAAGGCCCGGCGGATTGATGCCACATTGGACGCACGCGCGCTATTGCACCGGCAGGTCGTCATCAAGTCGCTGAAGCTGAATGACGCGGTGATCAATCTGGTTTCGGACCCCGACAAGGGGTGGAACTTTGAGAATTCTACTCCATCGAAAACCTCGGAGAAGGTATCGCCAGGAGGCTCGCACACGTCCTTTTTGGGAGTGATTTCCGACGTGGAAATTGAGGGAGGACATTTGGTGGCGTCGTATCTTCTACCCTCGGACGAGCCTGGTGTCATCATTTTCGAAGCCCACAACGTCTCAAGTAAACTGGAGCGGGTGGACCTCGGTGCGTTCATGGATCCTTCTTCTTCCTCGTTCGCCGCCCAGGGGGACCTGAAGGCGGATTCTGTGCGCTTCGTCTCGATCCAGGGGACAAACGTAAAGTCCAAGCTCCGGCTGATGGCGAAGCAGGTTTTTTTCGCAGACGGCAGCCTGGAAGCTTATGGCGGACGTGGCGCCGGCGACCTCTCTTTTAACTTGACGGGACGAAACGCCAGCTTCAGCGCAAACGCGCAAATGAGCGGCGTTGACGTGGCCCATCTTCTCGCCGCGTTCCCCCAGGGCTGCGGAAAGATGACGGGAAAGATGGAGGGAACCATGAAGCTTGCGGCAGAAATCGAGCACTCGCATGACCCGCTGGCGGGGACACACGGAGCGGGGCACCTGGCGGTGCGCGACGGTCAAGCGCCTAGCCTCAAGCTCAACGCGAACGTGATGAAGCTGGCGCGCTTCAACGACCTCGGTCCCGCCGCCCAAAATCCGGACTCGTTTTCCTCCATCTCCGCCGACCTAGAGGTGGCCAATCAACGGATATCCAGCCGTCAGATCAATATCGTCGGCTATGGGGTCAATGTTCAATGCTCGGGGAGTTTGAACGTGACCGGCGCCGGCAGTGTGGACTATCAGGGCGTGGCGGAGATTCTCGCCACGCAGGGCTTCTTTACCAACACCCTGGCCAGGCTGTCCGGAGCCACGTTAAAAAACCGCAAGTTGTCCTTCCCCTTCCGGGTCAGCGGAACGATAGACAACCCCAAGTTTTCCGTCGCCCATTAGCAGGGTGCTGAAATGCCCCAAAAGATGTCAGGGGTGTGAGGTCATTTCCACACTTCAGTGATTGGCTCGGCAGCACCATCACCGGAATTGAGTGGGAGCAATCCGAAGTTGTCTTCAATTGTCCTCAAAACGCTATAATGCGTATAGGGTTTTGTGATCTCTCCGGGCTTCACCATGTCTCCCAAAAAAACGGTATAGATCCGCTCAGTCTTCTCGTATAACTCTGACTCGTCGAAGGTGACAATGACGAGAGTTCCCTTCATCTTCTCGTCCAGAGGAAACGAGTCCTTCAAGAATCTGTTCAGCCAACTTGAAGCTTTCTTCAATCCCCTCCCAGGTCGCCACACGGGGTCGTGCCCGTCATTGTCCGCGTTTGGGCTGTAGAACATGTAACGAGGGAGAGGATGCTTCTTCGGGTCGCTCCTGAAGTCTTCGACGTCAGCTACAAATCTGTTGTGCGGGTCCTTGGTAGAGACGGATACTACGTTGCCGAAGCTTTCTCGCTGAATTTTCGCAAAACTCAAGAATGGGACGTGCTTTCGAGAGTATTTCCCACGGTCTCCAAGAAAAGGTTGGGGTTCTGATGGGTAATCCTCAGCGTAGTTCTTCCAATCCAGAAAATCAGCGATGGTCCGATGGCTATTGTCATCGGGGAGAGTAATTTGGTCGCTGCTTCGAACGCCAAACAAGCTGCCGCCAACCATGGCCAGATAATTGGGATAGGACGGGTGAATCAAAGCCCTGAAGTTGCTGAACCTAGCTCCCTTCTGTGCTAACTGCGCCAAGAATGGGTCTTTCATGGCCGCACTGTAATTCTGGTTTTCCAGCACGATAATCAGCACACGATCGAAATGCTTCCCAGCACTCACAACCGGGGCTGGGGCTGAAGCTGGCGGTAGGTCTGGCGCTGGGGCTTGTGGAGGGCTGCCCGCGGGAGTCGAAACCAGCGTCACCGACTTCAACTGATCCAGCGAGGTCAGCACGCTCTGCCAACGAACCGTGTTCTTCTTCGTCTCGATCGGTGCAGAGAGGTCGGAATAGAAGTCCAGAATGTTGTCGCGCAGGTCGGTCGTGGTCAGTTCAAACTTCCGCTCCGACAGCTCGGCCAGCAACTTGGCATACGTGTCGTCGGTCAGCGAGTATTCCCCTGCCTTGGTCCTGTTGCCATCATCCAAATCACGATTGGGAACCAGGAGTACATCCGCGCGTACTTGTTCGAGAAAAGCCCGGTATTGATCGACGGTCGCATTGATGCTCTTGAAATATAACTCCTCTGTTTGCGGGGTGGGGTTATTGAACGCCAGCGCCTTGAAGGGGCCAATTTTCGGAAAGTAGCGCAAGAGCGTTGACATGACCCGGGTGCCGAATCCGGGCTTATGGTAGTCCTTTCCCCACTCCTTTTCGTAATCGGAGCGCGAAAGCCGGTACAGGAACTTTCGTTTCGCGGCAGTAGGCATCTCGCGCATCAGGTCCTTCTTATGGGTCTGCAGGGCGACCTGGGTCATTTCCGGAATCAGCCGACTGATACAGAAACGATACGAGCCGATCGCCAGGTCCGCATGCGGCAGCGCGTCTTTCAACTCCACTCCGTACACGACGGGGAAGACCCGCTCCAGCAGGGGCTTGGACACTTTAAAACCGATGAAATCGTGGTACTGCTCCGACGCATAACGGTTCTTCGCGACCTGTACCATGTCGAACCCAAACTCAGTCTTCAGATGGGCCGTCTTGTCCTGAGCGTACTTGACCGATTTGCCATACTTCGCCCGTAGCTTCGGATAGTGGTCCGCGACAGCCTGGTTGACAGCCGGGTGGCCGGCAATATCCGCTGCATAGTGTGCCAGGGCGCCCAGGGCGAAGGCGTACTCGTTGGCATCCTGGCTCTCTAGCCGTAGCTCGCGAACGAAGTCTCCGCTGCGAACGTAATGCACCAGGTTGCTGAATTCCGCGCTGCCGAAGGGGTAGTAGCCAAGGTCCTGAATGACGGCGCCCCCATAGGCGTAAGCATGCGCCTCCTTGAGCTGGTCCTCCGACATCCCCGGAAATCGCTCAAGGAGGAGGGGGCGGATCTCAGCAGTCCAGAGCAAGTCGACGATTTCCTCGTGCGTGAGAACGGAGTATGCAAGCAAGCCACCGCTGCCCATCAGCAAGACGAGAAGGAGGGCCGCCACACGGACAGAAAGCAGGCGCCAACCCTGGGCCAGCGCACTTGGCCATGAGGCGGCATACAGGGACATCGCCGAGCAAGGCCTTGATGGTTTGGGATCGATCTTCCTTTGTCGTGCCAGTTCGCTCGGTGGCAGGGTGTCTTTCCCTCTCGTTTTCATGTAAGTTCCTTTATCTGCCCATGTGGATCCTGGAGAGGGAATGCAAAACTCCAAAAACATTCAGGAGCCAGAGAACTACAACAATCACCACGACAGCATTCAAGATCGACTTAATAGAGCCCGCCATCGGTATGAAGCTGTTGACAAGCCAGAGGAGAACACCCACGACGACCAGGGCCACCAAAATTTGCATTAAAGGCATGATTTAAAGTACCTCCCTATTTTCGAAGGCAGACGCCTAGCGGTCCGCTCCTCGGGAATTGAGAATGAGAGTACGTCTATTCTTCATGGACGTTACCAGCGGCCCCCATCTCGCAATGGGGGTACGCCCGACTCCACTCACTCTTCCCGGTCAAGGGAGCCGGGCGCCTGTTTTGGACACCACCGTCTCAGCACTTAGCGAAGCGCCTCCATGTCGAGGATTGACCCCATAATGGCGCCAAGGATTGTGTACTTGCCGCCATAATAGCGACCATATCGATAGCGGCTGTAATAGCCATCTTCATAGCCGCGACGGAAACCCTCGCGAAAGTAGTAGTTGTATTCGTCCTGGGCTACATAAAAACCACCGTAGCCGTAGTTCGCGTCTTGATACGCATAAGAGTCTTGGTAGTTGGAACCCCAGCGATCCTGCCGGTCTGCCTGTCCGGCGAGGAAGCCTTGCTCATAACCGTAGTTCACGGCCTGCCGGAGCAAATTGGCGCCGTATTGATTCGTCTCGTAGTAGCGGCCGCCCCGGTTGTAACGATAGTTCCAATCCGTGTAGAAATATGGATCGTTGTTGTAATCGTGGCGCTCGTTCCGGAGACTCATCTCCTGCTGACGTAAGCGCCCTACATACTCTTGCTGATAACGGTACTGCGCCATGCGTCCTTGTCGCTGAAGCTCTGCTGTATGCTGCTGCCCGACACGCTGCCGCTGATCTAGATTTTGACGGTACTGCGTCAGACGTTGCTGCTGCTCCCCAATAAGCTGCTGCTGACGCTGCTGTGAGAGGCGGGCTTGCTGCTGATTCTGGTTTTGCTGCCGTTGTTGCTGGACGCGCTGTTGCCAATCCTGGTCTCGCTGCCATTGTCCCTTCTGGGCGCGCTGTTGTTGCTGTTTATTTTGGTCTAGCTGTTGCTGCTGCGCCCGCTGTTGCTGCTGTTTATTCTGGTTCTGCTGCTGGACGCGCTGTTGCTGTTGGGCCTGCTGCTTTTGCTGGTTTTGCTGTTGCTGTTGGGCCTGCTGCCTTTGCTGGTTTTGCTGTTGCTGCTGTTTATTTTTGTCTAGCTGCTGTTGCTGCTGCGCCCGCTGTTGCTGCTGTTTATTTTGGTCTAGCTGTTGCTGCTGGGCCCGCTGTTGCTGCTGGGCGCGCTGTTGCTGCTGTTTATTTTGGTCTAGCTGTTGCTGCTGCACCCGCTGTTGCTGCTGTCTATTTTGGTCCTGCTGCTGTTGCTGCTGCGCCCGCTGTTGCTGCTGTCTATTTTGGTCCTGCTGCTGTTGCTGCTGGACGCGCTGTTGCTGCTGCACCCGCTGTTGCTGCTGTTTATTTTGGTCTTGCTGCTGTTGCTGCTGCGCCTGTGGTTGCTCCTTTTTCTGCTCTTTTTGCTGTTTCTTGTCTTGCTGCGGTTGTTGCTGGGCGTTGGTCGGTATGCTCATCCCCACCAACGACACCGCGCTGATGACAGCCGCCACCACCATCCGGTTCAAGATACTAACCTTCACGGCACACCTCCTTAGTAATCCGGTCGCTCCATGGGATGTAGCCCAAAAGAGGGACCACGAGGAGCACAACAAGTAGGATGAGAAACATGACCAATTTCTTCTGTTGCCGTCCGCTACCGCCGTTTGCGATAGGACCGTTCCCCATCAATCTGTGCGCGTACCGGCGAGACATCAACGAGATGCTCCGCGAGAAACCAGACCTGAAACTCGTTGGTACGAATCACCTGACTCACCAGCAGATCGTTGGTGCCGTCGTCGCCCGCCTCTGCCGTTTGTCTGGCTGCCGCACGGGCTTCCTCCAGGATGATTTCGTGCCCCTCCAGCAGCCGGGAGAGCTGCACGGGAGCCTCTTCCCGTCCACGCGGCGGACGCGGAATCGACGTCGTCTCAGCCACGTCGGGCGCCATGGCGAGGCTAATACCGCCCAGAATCTGAACGCGCTCAGCGAGCGCATCCACCAACGCCACCTGCTCGCCGTGGTGCTTATCGAAAAGCAGGTGCAACTGATAAAAGGTCGGGCCCGCCACCTGCCAGTGGTGCTTCTTGTACAGGTCACGCAGGGTCATGGTATCCGCCAGGATCTGGTTGAGCAGCTCCACGCCGGCGGCGCACACCGTTTCATCAAGGGCGATCGACAGCTTGGCGATCTTGCCGAATGGCTGTATCTCCCGTGCATGCTGGTGCAGCATGGGCCGGGCCCGCTCAGTCCCCGCCGCGCGGGGACTTATCTTCAAGGCGGGGTGATCGTTCTTATGGTGCATAATCGCACCTCCCCTGAGTCTTATGAGTTCTTACCTTCTCGCGGTTTCAGATCGAACCTCAAAGGGACACACGCAATCCGCCGAACAGGTACAAGAGCACCAGAATGATCAGAACCAGCCCGACGATCCCGACACCTCCGCCCGAACCCCATCTGCGATATCCGTAATAGCCGCCGCCGCCGCCAAACACGAGCAGCAAAACAACAATCAGCAGGATCAGTAACATGGGAATCTCCTTTCAACTCCGGATTGGCTTCGATCCCTGTCTGACTCGTTTAGGGGAAGCCCCGGCTTGCTCTAGCTTGAACCAACAATCATTAAGCTATAGGACCCAACGCAACGAACCAGCTCGCTTGCCAGGTCCTCTCTTGGGTCCCTTGCGTCCCTCGGCTTCGCTGGAGGAGACGCAAGAGATTGCCGAGAACTCAACTACTGTGGCTGCTTCTCGGTCTCAGGTTGTTCTTTCTTTTCACGATCCCCGCGGTCGCTTTCGGGATTGACAGCTTCTTTGACCCCTTTACCGATGTCCTTGCCTCCTCGGCCTAGACCCTTGCCCAATTCCTTGCCTGCCGCGACGGGCTTACCTTTCTTCATCTCGTGGCCGAGTTCCTTGCCACCCGCTCCAATCTCATGGCCTGCGCGCTTGAAATCGCCGGCTTCCGACTCCGGCCCTACGCCGAGTTTGCCCGCCGTCTCGGCATCCAGGCGTCCTGTCACGGGTAGATTCTCCGACTTCTGATACTGGCGAATCCCTTCGCGGGTTTGGGGCCCTAAAATGCCATCGACTTTCGCGTGGTAATAGCCTTTGTCGCGCAGACTCTCTTGCACTTTCGTAATATCCTGACTGTGCGAAACCGCAGGTTTCTCTTCTTCGGCGTTGGCTGCGAAGCCGAGCGAGGTCAGGCTCAGGCCCAACATCCCTGTCGCCAGAAAGGTGAAGACAACCCTAGTCCATACCGCCTTGCTGTTTGGATTCATTTTTTCCTCCACTTCAAGTGTGCTTGCTGCAGGCCGTTCATAAATTCGCCGGGTGTCGCAGGCACCGTGTTTTCTGCCATGTCTGCGATCCGCGTAGAATCAGCCCTAATGGCTCTTGGCGCGCCCGGTAAGCATCAGAGCCCCGCCCGTCACAGCCAGAAGCGCTCCCGCTAGCGGCGAATAGGGAATGCGATGCTGCTCGGGATGCTCGATGGCGATCGGCCCTATTCGGGTTCTTTCCTGAGTCGTATAGGGAATCCCACCGACCAGGAGCAGAGCCGCTCCGATAATCAACAGGACAAGCCCTAAGCTGAATCTGCTCATCGGTGTCCTCCTCATCCCCTCACAGTCAAACGTCAACAGCGGCGCCGAAGAGAAAGGCGACACAAGCGCCCCGCCGCCGCCTCGAAATCCATTGCGCTCTCATGATCCATTTTCCTTTTCCGCGCTACCTTTTAGGCGGCGATTTCAATCAGCCGAAGTCCTCGAAGCGCACTCCTTATATCCTGGAGTGAATCGTGTTTCAGTTCAGTACTGCTCACACGTTTGGTCAAAATTGCTCATCCCAATTTATGAGGAGGGAATCCAGTGGCGTAGCCGGAGGGCCAAAACCAAAATCACGACTAATTAGAATCGCAGCGCGGTTTGCTATTTATTGCAGCAAGCCAAGGATATTCAGGCGCCACTATCCAGCAGCGTTGTTATTCTTTTTCGAACTCCCACGTCGGGTCAGGTTGTATTCGACCACGGCGCCGTATACAAATTCTCCCCCGGCGTCTTACCGAACACGGCGACCTTGCTGGCAGCATCAGCACCCTGCTTGGTCAATTCCGCGCCGCCAGCAATAGAGAGAGCGCGGAGCTCTTACAGGTTAATGTCCAATGTTAATCTCAAAGCGGATCGCGTCGTGAACGCGATACCCACTATCAATCAGTACCACATGTCCCCCGATGACAACGTAACGGTAGCCGCGAGGGGTAGGGCCGAAACCGCGCGTCATCTCAATGGGTGCCGGACGACTCATTCCCCGCATATCATTATCGAGCACGTAGCCCGGCTGAAGCCGATTCTCATAGTCGTTGTTCCATCGGCTGTCCGGTCTAAGAACTTCCTGGTTTCGGTTATGGTTGTAATAAGTGGTCGCGTATTGGCGTTGATTCTCGTTGAACTGGCGATAGCGCTTCTTAGTTTGGCCACGATTCTCAGTCCGTTGGCTTTGGCCGCGATTCTGGTCTTTCTGGTCTTGTGCCACAGCCGCACAGCATGTCAAAGCCAGCAGCGCCGTCACACAAGCAGTCACCCACCATCGTGTCTTCATAAGTCTCCTCCAAATCATACTGGGATTTCCATTTTGAAACCCTGCGTTGCTGTAGGCGTACGCCTCAGCGAATTGCCGTTGCATGTTTCTTATATCCGAGGGCGAAGCGCGTGTCAGTTCAGTGCGGCTCACCGCTTTGGTCAAAATTGCTCAGGCCAGTTAATGAGGGGGAGACTACCCGGCGGGGCCGGTCACGAGTTGGTGGGGGAGCCAGACTCCTGCCCTTTGCATTCCTTCCCGAGTCCGAATGCCGGAGTGTAGTGCGCAGTGAAGACAAAACACCCAACAGCAGCCATGTTTGGGGGTCAGCATCGCTCTCCAATGACTTCGATGATTACTGCGTTGAGCGAGTTTCCGGCAGGCACAGGACTATTCCATCGCGGCCAGCACTTCGTCGAGCGACACCGTGGCGAACGTTATGGCGTGGTCGGACGTCCCGTAGGGAATAATGAGCCGCCGGCCATGCAGCAGACTGCCGCAGGAGTAAACCACGTTTGGGACGTAGCCTTCGCGCTCGTTTTTGTTTGGCTCGATGAGTGGCTCAGCCAGGCGGCCAATGACTTTGGCCGGGTCGTCATGATCGAGCAGGAAAGCGCCGATGCAATATTTCCGCATCGGGCCCACTCCGTGACTGAGCACGAGCCAGCCGCCTTCGGTTTCGATCGGTGAGCCGCAATTTCCCATCTGGATGAATTCCCAGGGGAATCTTGGCCCCAGAACCAGTTCCTTGGTTCGCCAGAAATGCAGATGGTCGGAGAACATCAAGTAGATGTTCTCGTAGTCTTGCCGGCCAAGCATCGCGTAAAGACCTTTGATCTTCCTCGGAAAGAGCGCCATGCCTTTGTTCTGCACGGCCGGACCGTTCAGCGTGGTGAATTTGAAATGAAGAAAATCGGGTGTTTCAAGAAACTGTGGCTGTATTCCTTTGCCATCATAGGCCGTATAAGTCGCGTAATAAGTCCGCGTGCCATCTTCGCCATGAAAAAGAACAAACCGCGCATCCTCCAAGCCGTGGCTTTGTGCGGCGGTGGAGGGGAACAGCACGCGTTCGGAAAGACACGAGTCCGAATCGAATTGAACCTCAAAACACGATTGAGCCAGCGTCAGAGTTCTCTTGGCCACCTTTTCGGTTTCGAGGTCACGCACCCGGAGCTCCTTTGCCGCAAGGCTGATACTGGTGCGCAGTTCTTCCAGCGTAAACGGCTCTCCGAGGAGTTTCAGCACTTCCCGGCTGAAGGCGCCGATCAGGTTGAGTTCGCGGAGTTTCCGCTCGAACAGGCACTTTTCGAAAGTAGCGTTAGGCACGCGCGCTGGCTCAAGGCTGTAACGGGTGGGCGCGTCGATCACCACGTTTCCATCGGAGTCCACAACACCGGTGCGAAAGGTGATGGAGGAAATATGCCCTTCCCCCGCAGCTCGAAGGCTCAGAACGAAACGCTGCGACCCGACCGCCAGGTGCGACTGGTCCGGGTGCGGCACGATGGAGGGATTGAACAACGCGGCAGCTTCGAATGAATACTCGTGAGTGAAATACCCACCGACCAATAACGCCCTTTCTTCGGAGAGTGCCCGGTCGTTCAACAAGTAGGGGCGCACCTCCTCGAATCGACGCCGGAAAAACTCGCGGATATTCTTGTGGCGTCCCCCGAATTCGGCCCACAACTGCCCAAGCCATGTACCTACTTCATCTTCGGAAAGGGCCATGACGCGGGCACAAATCTCGCTGGCGCGCTGGCCACTCATGAAATGAAACGGCCGGGCCAGCACACGCGTGGAGTCCGGATGCAACGTGACGTTGGTGCGTTTGACGTTGATGGTTTTCATGGGATGATCGGGGTTACAAAGCTGGCTCGTTGAACACCGTGACGGTGTTTTGCATGAGCTTCATTTCCGCCAGCGAGAGAAGGAAGGCCAGCGTCGATTCTGCTCCCTGGTTCCCGTTGACTCGGTCCACATGCAACGCATCGCGGCAGCCGCCGGTTTTGGAGGAGTACACTTCCAGCCCCAGATCATTCCAGCCGAGGAACCAGTCGAAGGCGCGATGGGCCTGTTCGTACCACCAGGAGTCCGAGGTGGCCCGGTATGCTTCGAGGGAGGCAGACACCATCGCCTGCGCCTCGATGGGCTGCTGGTCGAAGTTCGCGCGTGTGCCGCCGCGCCGATAAAATCCGTTAGTGCCAACAGGCCGGAAGTGGCCATTCTCAGGGGCTTGCACTTCCTCCAGCCAACGCAATGCCTGCAGGCCTCGTTCAAACACCGTTTGTTGTCCGGTAGCACGTCCGCTGAGAATCAGGGCGTGCGCCAGCTTGGCATTGTCGTAGGCCAACTCCTCTTCAAACCAGGGCCAGTCCGGCTGGGCGGCCTTGTCGAAAAGCTCCATCAGCCGCGCCGTAAGCGCCTCGCGGGTTTGGTCGACCAGACGGTCACCGCTCAGCCGCCGCAGATATTCGTGAATGCCGATGAGGGTGAACGCCCACGCCCGTGGCGAAGTGAACTCCGTCACCACCGGCAGCGCTTGCGCGAAGAGTTGTCCGGCCATGATCTGAAAACTCCGATGCGGCGAACGGCCCACGCCCAGGCCCAGCGCCCAGAGCGCCCGGGCGTGACAGTCTTCGGACCCCTGTTCATCGAGCCAGCGCCGATCGAAACCCAGATGGTTGTGGAAGCGTTTCGTCTTGGGATCGAAAGCGTGATTCAAGAAGGCTGCGTAAGTTGTGCCCAGTGTCCGTACGCGCTCCGGTTGTTCTTCCAACTCGTCGAGCAGCACCGCGAGAATGAAGGCCCGGGCGTTGTCGTCCGTGCAGTAGCCTTGGGAAAAATTGGGCACGGAGAAAATGGCATGCTGGAAGATGCCGGTCGAATCGGTCATGCGCGAAAGATGGTCCAGCTTCAATTCCGGCAACTCCCGGGGCTGCTGGTCGAGCGTCTTCGTGGCAAAGATCTTCCGAGACAACACCGCCCCCTGGAGCCGCGCCAGCTCGAAGGAGCGCATGTAGAGCCGCGCCGCGTTGCTCCACACCATCTCGCGGCCCAGCTTGTAAGCATTTTTGCGGATGGCGTGCCGGCGCGTCGCGTCGTGCAGCAAGCCGATCACCTCGAGCGCGATGGCCTTGGCGTCGCCGAACGGCACCAGCACTCCGCGCCCTTCCGCCAGCAATTCGGCAGCGTGCCAATACGGCGTCGAGACCACGGCCTTGCCCGCGCCAAACGCGTAAGCCAGTGTCCCCGACGTGATCTGAGCTTCGTTGAGATAAGGCGTAATGTAAAGGTCCGCCGCGCCAATGAACTCCTTCAGTTCTTCGAGTTCCACGAAGCGGTTGTAGAAGATGACGTTCCTCTCGACTTTGTTCTTCTTGGCGAGGATTTCGAGGCTGAGACGGTAGGCCTCGCCTCGCTCGCGCAACTCGTTCGGATGCGTGGCGCCCAAGACGATATAAACAACGTCGGGGAATTTCGCCAGGATGTGCGGGAGGGCGTTGAGCACATGTTCAATCCCCTTGTTCGGCGAAAGCAGCCCGAACGTGAGCAACACGATCCTCCCCTCCACACTAAACTGGTCCTTGTAATAATTCGGATCGACGAAGGGTATGTCGGGAATGCCATGCGGGATGAGATCAATCTTGGCCGGTGGCGCCTGGTAAACCTCCTGCAACATCTGCTGTCCCCGCTGGGTCATGACCACCAGCCGGGTCGAGCGCGCGATCAATTCCTGCATCACGCGACGCTGGTCGACGGTCGGCTTGCACAGAAGGGTGTGGAGCGTGGTCACGACGGGCATTTTCAGTTCGCGCAGCAGCGCCAGCACATGGCGGCCGGCCGGCCCGCCGTAAATCCCGAACTCGTGCTGCAGGCAGACGATATCCACGTTGCTGATGTTAATGAAGTCGGCCGCGCGCTGGTAGGACGTCAGATCCTGCTCCTCAATCTCGAAGCGAACCACGTCCGGATACTCGTAACCGCCCTCGATGTCATTAACCGGCACCGCGAAGCACTGGCCTTGGGGGTGCTCCGCTGCCACGGCCGCAAGCAGATCGGTCGTGAACGTGGCGATGCCGCACTTGCGCGGCATGTAGTCGCCGAGAAACGCAACCCGTCGAATCTTAGATTCTGTTTCCACAGGTGTGTTCGTATTATACCCTGTCCGCGCAAGACTCACACTGTAGAACCGAGCGCAAGATCACGCAAAGCAGAGTGCTGCAACGGCGTGGCGATCCACCAGGGGAGTGACGGCGAATCGGAGTTCCCCGGGCGTGTTCCGGAAAAAAGGTCTGTAGGGCAGTCTGCTCCCACGCTTTCCTTTTGATTCCGGAGGGTCGACGGGAGAGCTTCTGTTCCGTCCGGGACGATGAAGGCGAGAGGGCCCAAGAAATCCCTTTCCCTCCGAAACCGCGGGATGACGTCCCCCCCGAGGATCCTGGTAGACTCCGCCCAGCAACCGGGCTTCACCTCGATGAATGCCACTCGTGTGAAGATAGTGCCCCTACGCAAGTCCACCAGATTCTGGCTGCCAGCGCGACGCACACTGCTTATACCCAGGGGTAATTTGCGTGTCAGCCCACTACGGCTCACACGTCTGGTCACAATTTCTCAGTCACGTTTGCGCCGGGGGACACACATGCTGGGACTCGTGGAGTTCAGTAAGGGTTCGAACTTGGAAATGATCTGATCATTCGCCCCGTGCGCCGTGACTGAACTTGCCATTTCACGATGACAGCCTCCAGCATTATTTGCCGCTTGGGTAGCTCTCAAGCCAAAAGACCCTTTCGGCTTCCCCCCCACCCTCGGGGCGACCCAGCCCGCGCCGGTTGAATCCTCCTCCGAAGGTGTGCTGGATGAATCGTTAGAACACGTTGAGTGTAATGCGAATGCCAGGACGCCTCAGATTGTACAAATAATAGGCGCCCCCCTCGTAGACGACATAAACGTCGTCGTTGTAGTCCCAGCCCATTGGCCATCCTACATTGAACCCGAACCAATAGCCGCCGTACTGGAAGCGGTTATACCCGCCGATCATCTGGGGACGCATCATGTGGAACGAGTGGTCATGACCGAAATGGGCACGGTAATGGTCGTCAGGAATGCGGCCATAATGGTTGCCGTTGTTGCCACGGTTGGAAGCAACGGCCCGTGGCTGCTGCTGGTGTTGCACCTGCTGTGCGCGCTGTGGCTGCTGCTGGTGCTGTGCCTGCTTTGCTTGCTGAGGTTGCTGCTGGTGTTGCGCCTGCTGTGCGCGCTGCGGCTGCTGGTGGTGCTGTGCCTGCTTTGCTTGCTGAGGTTGTTGCTGGTGTTGCGCCTGCTGTGCTTTTCCTCCGCCTCCGCCCTTTTCCTCCTGTCCTTTTTGTGCGAATGCAGGAATGGTGGTTCCGAGAAGTAAACACAGAACTGCTGTGCTGATAACTCTTTTTTGGTTCATAGGTGTTGCCTCCAACTCATCTCACATCTGCCTCTCACCGAATACTCGAGGCACACTTCTTATACCGCTTGTGCGCATGGGTGTCAGTTCAGTACGGCTCACGTCTTAGGTCAAAAATGCTCATCCCAGTTAATGGGGGAAACTACAGTGTGGGACCCAACGTGGGAATGCCGGAGAGGGTTTGACGATTGGCCGCTAACCCGTTTGCAGGAGCATCTGGTGAAGACTGGCGGCCGGTTGATCAAGCATGCGCGGTACTGCCGCTGGGGGCCAGTGGAATGAAGCCGAGACGCTGACAGGGGCAGACTTGGTGAAGGAAGAAATAGAGGATGGCGTAGTCGTAAAGATCTACTCCGTGGCGGTTAGCGCGCGGGTAAGTCCGACGCCAATGGCTTTCGCCACCGTCCGGCCAGGCAAACCACCATGCCCAGGCCGCACAGTCGGCCAGGATGCTGCGCCCGCGATCTTCGCCACGCGCCGGATCACCCCGGAATCAACCGTCAGCCCTACCCGCGAGATGGTCTGGAAGTAAAGCTCATCGCCGGCGATTTCGACGAGCATGAATGAACGGTCCTGGTCGTACCCGGCGGCGGTCAGGTCCGTCTTGCTCAGGTTGCCCTTCCGCAACGAGCCTGAAGCTCCTTCGGTGAAATAGTAGGTGCCATTTTGCGGCTTCACGCGCTCATAAACGTGCTCGTGTCCGGCGAAGACGACCTGCACCCCATATTTTACGAACAGAGGTTCCAGCAGAGGGCGGAGTTCGGTCGAAGAGCCATGGAAGGCCCCGGAAGAATAGAGCGGGTGATGGAAATAGCAGATTCTCCAATCCGACCCTGAGTTCTGCAGTTCCTTCTCCAGCCACGAGAGCTGCTGCGGGTCCATGTAATTGCTGTCCAGGGCGAGGAAGCGGACGTTGCTCTTCTTGTACGTGTAATATTTCTGCCCGTTCATGTTGAACGACTTGTAGAACCGCTCGTTGGGGGTGTCGTGGTTGCCGAGCACCGCGTAGAATTTTACGCCCGCATCAAGCAAGGGCTTGTAGGGCAGCTCGAACTTGTTTTGGTAGTCAATTGGGTCGTGCCCGCCGTAGATGTTGTCGCCCAGCATAATCACGAACTCAAAGGGAAATTTCCGGCGACACGCAATGATCTGCTCGGCCACTTCGTATTGCGGCTTCTCACCCGTCCCCATGTCGCCGATGACCGCGAAGCGCACCGAGTCCGGTTTCAGCGGCAGGGCCAGCTCCTGGGCGTAAAGCGACACGCTTATGGCAGCGAGAGCAACACAGGAGAAGAAGGCGGAGCGGCGCATAGCCGGCATAACAGAAGGCCTCAAGGAATGGCGTTCGGGATGAGATCCACAATCAATCTGGCTTTAGTGTCCTGCAACGTTAGGTCGTGCCCGACGATCCGATACACCAGCTCCTGAGGCAGTTCAGGCAGCCTGCGCAATAAAGTCGGCGGCGTCGTCGTCAACGGCATGTCTTCCGGGACCACGTCGTTTACATGCAGAACGATGGCCTTAAACGCGCTGTCCGGGAGGATCGTCTTGCGCGCCGGCCGGCCTTCGGGTCCCTGAAATGCTTTGCGGATGATCTTGCGGAACCGCTCCGTCACCTCGTGAGTGAAGATGTCACCCTGACGTGCGCCGCGGCGCGCGTCGGCAATTTTCCTGGCCAGCGCGTGCTGGTGTTCGACAATCTGCGCCGCGTCCTTCGTAGGCTTCAGGGTCGGCAGCGAAGCTTCCAGGTTTTTCTGCATCTTGACGTATGCCTGGACGCGGTCGGTAAAGGTCTTCAAGTCGCGCGCCTCCTCGCTGTCCCGCGCCTGGCCCGCAAAGCCGGGCGCTACAAACGCAAAAAGGGAAAGCCACAGGAGAAGGCGGGTGACCCGGATTCGGCGCTTCATGGATTCTCCCGGACGGAAAGTAGGACTGCTGAGATTGCGGAACTGCGGGCTCCGGCTGGCGAGCCTTCACTATGGCGCACGCGGTCCCTGGCCTGATGGATGAGTGCGCGGAGGAAATCGCAACCCGGCTTCACATTTATGATAACCGCTCGTGCGCACATGCCGCTCCCCCTCCCCGACATCCGCCTCCCACAAGATCCCAGTTGGCAGTTCGAGGCACACTTCTTATACCGTGACGGTAATTCGCGTGTCAGTCCACTACTGCTCACACGTTTGGTCAACATTGCTCATTCCCGTTAATGAGGGGAGAACTACCGTGTGGGGCCGGTCTCGAGTTGGTGATGGATGCTTCGCAGAGGTTAAGACTCCTCCAGGGATTCTTTCACCATTTCTTCGACACGCTCCCGGACCGCTTCCTTCACCGCTTCCTTGACCGTCTCTTTCACTTCCTGCATATTCAGACTCGCGCTCCCGGCTTCTGCCACCGCCTCTTTGAGCGCTTCTTTCACGATGGGGCTCAGCGGCGACAGCTCCTTGACCAGCTCTTTTACCCCCTTCTTGATGTCTTTTAAGTTGGCTTCGGACTGCTGGTTCTCTCCGACGGCGCTCATCGCCCAATCCGTTTCAAAAGTTTTGATTAAGCCGTTCACCACTTTCGGTTCACGAACAATAACGCCGACTTCGCGGCGCGAATCCAGTTCGGCCATGCGCAGGCTCTGGCTGCCCAGAAAGGCCTGATGGCGGTCGCGGATGATCGTGCGCGTGTGCAAGCGCAGCTTGGCGAGATTCCGGACTTCCAGACCAGGGTTTTGCTTGCCTACGCGGCCGATGACTTTGATCTCCACCCCCGCCTTCGTCCGCTCGCTGAGGGCGCGCAGCATTTCCGCGTCGGCGATCTTCGGGTCGTAGATGAGCAGCTCCTTCTTGGCCTTGCGGATAAACGCGCCGAGCACTTTGCGGGCGTTGGCGGGACTGACGACAAAGGAATCTAGTGTCGGTGTATAGGGATTTCGCGTGGTATCCGCCTCAAATAACTTCACCGCTTCCTGGATGAACCTGGCGTTCCTGGTGACGATGCCGAAGCCGCGACTATGG
>Ga0208321_1000237_pt1 | contig 49837 bp, 44 predicted proteins | sample June2015DPH_4_15_FD_184692 | JGI IMG/M metagenome (GOLD analysis project Ga0208321, IMG submission 184692) | Peatland microbial communities from SPRUCE experiment site at the Marcell Experimental Forest, Minnesota, USA - June2015DPH_4_150... | ecosystem: Environmental > Terrestrial > Soil >... | reverse complement strand
TGGGTGGACCCTGCCACAGACGCGTCGTGAGATCCAACGCCTGTTGTTTACCTGGACCGGAGAGTGCGCGTATTGTGGCAGCGTAATTCGCAAACGAAACCGCCCACCTTAACTTAACGTAGTAGTATTAGTGGCTGGTGATTAGTGGGGTTGGTTAGTGACCAGCCACTACCCACTAACCACTTGAACGGAGAGGTGGATGGCTAACGAGCCGAACGAGAACACCGAAAAGAGAGGTCTTGCCGGCGTACTCGAGGAAGTCCGGGAGGACGTCAAAGTTCTCAAGGAAAAGGCAAAAGAAGACCTCGAGACCCTCAAGAAGCCAAAAAAGACCCAGCTCTACAAGTCGATCTTCCGCGTCAAGCACGACGAGAGCGAACGCAGCCGGGCCCTGAGCGTCCTCACCAACGTCTTCTTCCACCTTCATCCCGCCAAGATCAACCGCGACGCCGTGCGGTACAACTACACGTGGGGCATGGGCGGCATGACGTTTTATCTCTTCCTTGTGCTGACCATCACGGGCGTGCTGCTGATGTTCTATTACCACCCCTCCAAGGGGCAGGCCTATCGCGACATCGTCTATCTGATGAACGACGTTCCGTTCGGCAGGCTACTCAGGAATATGCACCGCTGGGCCGCACACCTGATGATCATCGCGGTCTGGCTGCACATGTTCAGGGTTTTCCTGACCGGCTCGTATAAGAAGCCGCGCGAATTCAACTGGTGCGTAGGGGTGGTCCTGCTGGTGCTGACGCTGCTGCTTTCCTTCACCGGCTACCTGCTGCCTGACGACCAGTTAGGGTTTTGGGCGGTCACGGTGGGAACCAATATGGCGCGGGCCACACCGCTGCTGGGGCACGAGGGGCCTTTTGGGCCGCAACTCGGAATGACCGCATACAACGACGTGCGCTTCGCCTTGCTGGGCGGCTCGATTGTGGACGCCAACGCCTTGCTGCGAGCCTATATCTGGCATTGCCTCGCTATTCCTCTTATTGCCGCGACTTTCATGGGCGTGCACTTCTGGCGAGTGAGGAAAGACGGTGGAATCTCCGGGCCGGCCCCGATGATGCTGGAGTCCGAGATCAAGCCGGAAAGAAAGTTTTGAAAGGCAGTCGAGAAGTCGAGGAGTCGAAAGTCGAAGAAAAGTAAAAAGGGTAAAGGGTAAAGGGTAAAAGGTAAAAGGTAGAGGATAAAGGGCAGGGTAAGAGATTGAAGGATAACGAAAAGCTAAACTTTCACCCTTTATCCTTTACCCTTTACCCTTCACCCCTTTACCTCGACTCTCGACTCGAAAAAGGTTTGTAAATGGACTGGCGTCAACTCTGGGAAATAATCTCCGCTCCCGATAATGTGCCCATTGTCGCCATCCTCTTTCTGGTACCTTTCTACACTTGGTATGCTATTCGGCAGGCGCGTGCCAACGATCGGCTGATTGCGCAGCTTGAAGCTGACCCGCAACTTGCCAAGACGCATCACCGCAAGACGCAGCCCTGGATGCCCGGTTGGGCGCGGGAGGTCCAAACCTGGCCTTACCTGATGCGGATTGAATTCCTGGCGGCGATTATCCTGACCGTCATTCTGATGGTCTGGTCGTTGACGCTCAATGCCCCGCTCGAGGAGCTTTCCAACCCCAACCTGACCATGAACCCCGCCAAGGCGCCCTGGTACTTCCTGGGACTCCAAGAAATGCTGGTCTACTTCGATCCCTGGATTGCCGGCGTGGTGATGCCGACGCTTATTATTATCGGACTGATGATTATCCCTTATATCGACGCCAATCCGCTGGGCTCCGGCTACTACACGCTGAAGCAGCGGAAATTCGCCATCGGGACGTTCTGTGTGGGGTTCATGCTCCTGTGGCTACTGATGGTGGTCATCGGCACCTTTATCCGCGGCCCGGGATGGATGTGGTTCTGGCCGGGGCAGACCTGGGATCCAAGCCGTGTGGTGTTCGAGGTGAACCGCGACCTCCCCGATCTTTTTGGCATAAGCGCCATGTGGGGGAAAATCGTCTTGGGCGCGATGGCGATGGGACTGTATTTTGCCGCCGCGGGCTTCGGGCTTCACAAGATCGTTACGGCCACGGCCTTCAACCGGAAAGTCTATGCGCGCATGAGTTTCCTTCAGTATGCAACCATGCAAGTCTTTTTGATCATGATGCTGCTGTTACCGATCAAGATCCTGATTCGCCATTTGTTCCGGATCAAGTACATCTGGGTTACTCCATGGTTCAACGTCTAAGGTCCTATCGCCGTCAACCCCAGGAGGTACGGCTTGCCTGACTCGCCGGACAAAGACCCGGTCGCAAGCCAGTCCCTTGCGGTGTACCTGCTCCTCGCCTCGGTACTCCTGCTCGTGACTCTGGTGTGGTCTCTCTATGATGAGTTCTTTGGCTTGCGACCCTGGAAGGCTTACCAGAGGGCATTTGTCCAGCGGTACAGCGCCTTTCTGAGGAAGCAGGTGCCTGTTCAGCGCGCCAGGGAAAAGACGATTGAGAACTCTCCGGAGTTCCTGGCGCTCAAGCAGAAACTCGAGGACTTGGAGAAGGAAACGGCCCCCAAGGTCAAGGATCTTGATGCCCAGGCGGCGCGGGTGGAGGCACGCACCGCCGCGGTCCTCAATATGCTCACCACGGCGCGAGCTTACGTTGGCTCACAGATATATGTTATTGAGCACACCTCCAGCCGCAGGAGTAAACAATCGCTTCAGAAAGATCTCGACAAATACGAAAGAGGGCCATTCGAGCTGACCCTTCCTCCTGCCCAGCCCGGCGCCAAGGAAGAAAGTCTGCGGCTGACTTTCGACGCGCTCGAGGACAAGTTCAACGATCTGCAGCAGGAGAAAGGAAAACTCCTGCTCGAAAAGGCGAGCCTGCTTCACCCTGTTTCGGAGCTGCAGAACCAGGTTGACTCTTACGTGAAAGACCACATTGACGGGCTAACGGTCGAGGCTCTGCGGGGTCTTCAGAAAAAGAACGAAGACTTTAAGGTGGAGATCAAGCAGATCAACAACCCCGACGCCGGGATTGTGGACCGCTGCGAGACCTGCCACGTGGGAATCCGCGAGCCTGTGGTGATGACTCGCAAGGACATGGGTGGGATGAAAGACCCCCTGTCCGCAGCCTTCACCTCTCATCCTGATACGGAACTACTCCGCATCCACGACCCAGACCGATTCGGATGCACGCCTTGTCACAACGGCAACGGCATGGAAATCGCCCGAGTGGAAAAGGCCCATGGGCACGACGAGCACTGGCTCTGGCCGCTCCATCCCATGGAAAATGTCGAGGCCGGATGCCAGCAATGCCATGCAAGCGACATGGTGCTCGACCATGCTCCGACTCTCTCACGGGGCAAGCAACTGTTCGAGTGGCGGGGCTGCATGGGCTGTCATCGCTACGAGCGATATGACGCCGAGCCGGAAGACCTGATTTCCACCCAGCGCGCCATCGAACAGTTAGAGCGGCAGGGCGCGGAGGAAAAGCTGGAGGTGCAAAAGAGCATCCTGGCGGGCGACCAGGCTCCTGACAACGCGACCGCGCAGAAGCTCTACTTGAAGGCCAACGAGCTTCAAGTTTCCATCAGCAAGATCAACCTGCAAATCGACCAACAAGACCTTCGCGTCAAGAACTTGATGCAAGACATGAAGAAGGTCGGGCCTGATCTCAAAGAGGTCCGCATGAAGCTCCGGCCGGAGTGGGTTCCGGTCTGGCTCGAAAACCCTCATGCCTTCCGGCCTACAACGAAAATGCCTAGGTTCCGCCTGGATGAAGATGAACTGCCGGCCGTGGCAGCATTCATCTGGCAGAGCGGGCTTAACGGGCAACTCGCCAAGCAGCCTGGGGGTGATCCCGTGAAGGGTAAGGAGAGCTTCCAGACGCGCGGTTGCCTGGCGTGCCACTCGGTGGGCGAAGGGTCGAATGCCGTGGGTGATTGGTTCGCCGCCAATCTCAGCCGGGTAGGAGAGAAGGATAACTACGATTACCTGGCGCGCTGGATTCACAATCCTCGCCAGCGCACGAATCCTTACTGCCCTTATGAGAAACGCGACCTGACGGCGGACGATTACAAGAAACATGGTCTGCCCTTCGTCTTCGACCTCAACCACTCGAAGTGTCCGAACGACGGACACGAGCTGCTGGTCGAGCAGATGACCCCTATGCCGAATCTCCGCCTCTCCTGGGATGAGGCGCGGAACATCGCCAGTTACCTCACGACTTTGAAGGAGAAAGATCCATCCAGTTATCCACCCGCTCCTTACCTGAACGACCCCAAGATGAAGGCCGAGGGAGAAGAAATCGTTCGGCGTTACGGCTGCGCAGGCTGTCATGAGATTGCGGGCCTCGAGAATGAGGGAAGAATCGGGACCGAATTAACGGCGGAAGGAAGCAAGCCCCTCGAGCAGATGGACTTTGCCCTCTTCATCAAGCAGGCCAAGGAGAAGGATTGGTACAGTCATAAGGGCTTCTTCGAGCACAAGCTGGCCAAGCCGGAGTTGTTCGATGAGGGGATGATCAAGGCTGAAGGCGAAGAGCTGAAGATGCCCGACTTTGATTTTGACAATAAGCCGGGTGAAATCCGAGCTCTCACCACATTTCTGATGGGCAGCGTTACCTCGCAATACCCCGAGCGGTATTTCTACCGCCCGGCGGATTACCGCCGCGATATCCAGGAAGGTTGGGGGATCGTCCAGAAATACAACTGTATGGGTTGCCACCAGTTCACACTTGGCCAAAGCAGCGTGGTAATGAACTTGCCGCAGTACCAGACGCCCGATGGCAAGGGCCAATTGCCGCCCCGCCTGCTGACGGAAGGCGCGCGCGTCAACCCCGAATGGCTGGCTCGGTTCCTCGCCAACCCTGCTTTGAGTGAGAAAGATACCGACCGCGACGGCGTGCGTAGCTACTTGAGACTGCGGATGCCAACCTTTTATTTTTCTCCTATCGAGATTCGGAAGCTGGTAAGATTCTTCCAGGCACTGTCACAACAAGCCATGCCTTACATCCCTGTGAAGCAAGAACCGCTCACGGAGCAGGAAATCGCCATGGCCAGGGCGCTGTTCACCAGCCCTGGAGCGCCTTGCTTGAAATGCCATGCGATCGGGTCTCCGTCCCACGACCAGTATGCGACGGCGCCGAATTTCCTGCTGGCAGCCGACCGGCTGAAGCCCGATTGGGCCCGCCACTGGATCCTCGACCCGGCTTTGATCGATCCCGGCACGGCCATGCCGTCAGGCTTGTTCAAGCTTCAGGCGGACCATTATGTTTTCGCGGGTCCTACGCCGCCGACCTTCAAAGGTTATAACGGCGACCACGCGGAGCTGTTGGTTCGCTACCTGTTCGAGTTGACTCCTCAGGAGCAGCAACGGCTCATCCAGATGAGCGGGAGCAATTTGAATCCGGCTTCTGTAAGACCATCAACAACGGAGAACCGGCGCAAACCTCAGTCAGGCGTAGGGGCGGTTCGCGAACCGCCCCTACAGGCTCAGTAAAGTTCATTAGCTCAATCCCAGCGCCGCACTCGAAGGGCGCGGAAAGGTCATGACAATGGAAAAACGAATCATCCTTTCGCTTTCAATTGTGACTGCATTGACTCTGTTCCTGGTCGCTTGCAGCAAGAAGACGGAAGAGACCGCCGAGCAACCTGCGGAAACCACCACCGCGCCACAGCCGACCCCTATCGACCAATCCACGGTGGGCGAAGTCACCGGGAAGGTTTCATTCGAGGGAACAAAACCGAAGCCCCACCGGATCATGATGGATCAGGACCCCGTTTGCGTGCAGAAGCACAGCGGCCCGGTTTTTGCCGAAGATGATGAGGTGAATTCCAATGGGACGTTGCCCAATGTTTTCGTGTACGTGAAGTCGGGGGCTGAAAAGTACGTTTTCGCTCCCCCTTCAGATTCCGTGACCCTGGACCAGGACGGCTGCATGTACAAGCCGCATGTGCTTGGCCTCATGGTGGGGCAAACGCTTAATATCGTCTCCAGCGACGCCACCACACATAACATACACCCCATGCCCAAGGACAACCGGGAATGGAACATGTCTCAGGCGCCGGGGGCCGCTCCTATCGAGCAGAAATTCACACGCGAAGAAGTGATGATCCCGACAAAGTGCAACCAGCACCCCTGGATGCGCGCTTACATTGGCGTGCTGAAAACTCCCTTCTACGCCGTGACGGGCAGCGATGGCACGTACACAATTAAGGGCCTTCCGCCGGGTGATTACACCATTGGGGCTTGGACTGCCATTGGCGGCGGGCAGGGCCAAACTCAAGAGCAGAAAGTGACCGTGGGAGCCAAGGAGACAAAGACTGCCGATTTCACATTTAAGGCACCTTCGTAGGGGCGGAGAAACGAAGTTGACAGTCGACAGTTGACGGTTGACAGTCCACGGTCAGACGTGGAGGCTGTCATTCTGAGGCCCCCGTTCTTTGGGGGGCGAAGAATCCCCGCAGTTCCTTCGTATGACCAGACAGCGGACGTTCCCCGCGAACTGCAGAGATCCTTCGTCGTCCCAAAGAGCGGGACTCCTCAGGATGACAGTTCAGAGCGAGATTCCTCTCCCGCAAGGCGGGATCGGAATGACACGCTCTGAAAAATGACACGTTCTGAACTTTCGTTTTTCCGAACCCTCTGGGGTGAAGTTTTCATCTAAGTTAGAGGAAAGTTCCGCACTGTTTGTACAGGGCTTTTCGATCAAAAACTTAGCGTGCCTTGGTTCTTCACCTAGCGTCCTGGTGGGGCGGAGAATTCTCGACAGGAGCAATGACCTATGGGGCTGGCTCTTGCTCTGGTGGTAATCCTTATCACCTTTCTCTCCGGCTACTTCTTCTTGGCGAAGACGTGGTGGTTCCCCGTTGATATCACGGCCAATTACGGGCACGCCATCGACCACCAGTTTATGCTGACGCTCGCCATCACGGGGACCATTTTTGTGGTCGCCCAACTGGCGCTGGCCTATGCTGTCTGGCGTTATCGCGACCGTCGAGACGGGCGAAAGGCAGGCTATTCTCACGGCAATAACAAGCTTGAGCTCACCTGGACTACTGCTGCTGCAATCATCTTCATCGGACTGAACCTGATGGGCTACCACATCTGGGCATTCGTCCACTTTATGGGGCCGCAGCCGGGATCAATGAGGGTGGAGGTTTGGGGACAACAATTCGCCTGGTACTTCCGCTACCCTGGCCCCGATGGCAAGTTTGGTCCCGTGCATGTGGATAAAGTGGATGACGCCACGGGGAATTTTCTGGGTCTCGACCGCGTTCACGATTCGGATTCTAAAGACGACATCGTTACTGCCACGCTCGCTATCCCAGTTAATCAGCCGGTGGAGCTCATCTTGCGCTCCAAGGACGTTACCCACTCGTTCTTCGTTCGCGAACTCAGGTTGAAGCAGGATTTGGTTCCGGGGATGGAAATTCCTATCCACTTTACGGCCACCAAAGTTGGCACTTATGAGATTGCCTGTGCGGAGTTGTGTGGCCTGGGCCACTACAAGATGCGGGCCTTCCTGAACGTGATGCCGCCGGAGGATTTCCAGAAGTGGCTCCAGAGCATGGCGCAGGCGCAGTAAAGCAGGATTCAGGATTCGGGATTCAGGATTCAGGTGAAAAACCTGCACACCGTCCCTCCTGAATCGCGACTATTGGCTCAAGTCGGACGGTACAAGAGCAGTTTGCAGGATTCGGGATTCAGGGACCAGAAGGAACTACCTCTTGGCTCTACCACAGAATGCCGAATCCTGTCTCACTACTCTTGCATCGTCGAACCGGAGCCAAGAGTCGGGATTCAGAAGGAATCGACTACCGTTTTTTCCCTGAATCCCGAATCCTGAATCCTGTTCTTGGAGGTTGGTCATGGCAGAGAGGCAAGCCGAGCTTGTGCATCGGCACGAGGCGCCCACGGGGTTCATCCGGAAGTATATCTTCAGCCTCGATCACAAGGTGATTGGGATTCAGTATTACCTGCTGGCTCTAGTCTCGGTTTTCGTCGGCCTGACCCTCTCGCTCTTGATGCGTCTTCACCTTGTCTGGCCGCAAGCCAGCGTCCCGCTGCTTGATAAGCTCTCTCCGCTCGGCGCGCCCCACGGCGTGATTTCGCCTGAATACTATCTCTCACTTCTGACCATGCACGGCACGTTAATGGTCTTCTTCGTTCTGACCACGGCTCCGCAAAGCGGCTTCGGAAACTATTTCCTGCCGATCCAGATTGGCGCTGAGGACATGGCCTTCCCGCGGCTCAACATGCTTTCTTTCTGGGTCACATTCTCGGCCTTCATTGTATTGCTTGCTACCTTCTTCATCCAGGATGGCCCGCCCATCGCGGGCTGGACCTCCTATCCGCCCTTGAGCGCGGTAGGCGGCACTGCCGGTCCCGGCATGGCGGTGGGTGAGAATCTTTGGATAGTTTCCATCGCCTTATTCTGCGTCGCGTCGATGCTTGGCGCCATCAACTTTATCGCCACAACACTTGATCTTCGCGGCCGTGGGCTCTCACTGATGAAGCTTCCCCTCACCTGCTGGGCATGGTTTCTGACCGCCATCTTGGGACTGCTTTCGTTTGCCGTGTTGCTGGCGGCGGGGGTCCTGCTGCTGCTCGATCGAGTCGGTGGCACCAGTTTCTTCGTGCCCGGCGGCCTGATCGTAAGCGACAAGATCATTCCGCACTCTGGCGGCTCCCCGCTCCTTTGGCAACACCTGTTCTGGTTCTTCGGGCACCCGGAGGTTTACATCGCGATTTTGCCCGGCATGGGCGTGACTTCACACATCCTTTCGACATTCTCTCGCAAGCCGATTTTTGGCTATCGCGCCATGGTTTACGCCATGTCGGCGATCGGCGTTCTGGGTTTTACCGTCTGGGGACACCACATGTTCGTGAGTGGCATGAGCCCGTATTCGGCGTTTGCCTTCTCGGTTCTCACCATGGCGATTGCAGTTCCCTCCGCCATCAAGACATTCAACTGGATTGGCACGATGATCGGCGGCAAGATTCGCTTCTCCACCCCCATGCTGTTTGCCATTGGGTTCGTTTCGGTTTTCGTCACCGGCGGCCTCAGTGGCATCTTCCTGGGCCAGCCGCCCATCGATCTCTATTTTCACGACACCTATTTCGTCCTCGCGCATTTCCACCTGATCATGGGCGTAGCTGCCATTTTCGGGATTTTTGCCGCGACCTATTTCTGGTTTCCCAAGATGTTCGGCAGGATGATGAGCGCAACGCTGGGAAAGATCCACTTTTGGATCACTTTTGTGGGCGTTTACGCGATTTTCATGCCCATGCACTACCTGGGGCTGGAGGGAAACCCGCGGCGCTACTCGGAGTTAATCGACAATTTCCTGGTGCCGCTGATTTCCGTGCACAAGTTCATTTCCATCGCAGCGTTTATTACGGGCGGGGCGCAGTTGATTTTCCTGCTCAACCTTTTCTGGAGCATGTTCAGGGGCGCGAAGGCGGCGGAGAACCCCTGGGAGGCCACGACGCTCGAGTGGACGATTCCATCGCCGCCGCCCTTCGACAACTTCGCCGGAAAGCACCCGGTGGTTTACAACAGCCCCTATGAGTTCAGCGCTCCGGGCGCGGCACAGGACTTCATCATGCAGAATTCACCGGAGAGGGTGGCGGCAGGGCACTGAAAGCAGTTGTCAGTAGTCAGTCGTCAGTTGTCCCGCCGCGGCGGGTCAGTAGCAACGGACCACATACCACGGACAACGGACCACGGACAACGGACCACGGACTACGGACAAACACTGGTTTCGAGCTTCAACTCTTTTCAAGGTCTCACATGGCATCTACGACGCTAACGCCCGCCAAGCCAGAAGGAACCGCCAGGATTGACGACGCCGGCCAGGGCGGAGGTGGCTTCCGCTTCGGCGACTTCGGTGGGGATGACAGCGGGGGAGAATACAGAGTTCCCGAGCGGACCTATCGGCTGGGTATGTGCTTCGCGCTGACCGGCATTGTGATGTTGTTCGCGGCCTTCACGAGCGCCTTGGTGGTCCGCAAAGGAATGTCGTTCGACTGGGTTTCGTTTAGCGTGCCCCGGGTCCTGTGGCTGAACACATTCGTGCTCCTAGCGAGCAGTGCGACCCTGGAACTCTCCCGCCGTTCGCTTAGTGCGGGCTCAGCCCATGAATTCATCCGCTGGCTTTCGGCGACGGTCGTCCTGGGTCTGGGCTTCCTCGGCGGCCAACTGGTGGCGTGGCGTGAGCTGGCGTCTCGCGGAATTTATTTGGGCACGAACCCGGGCAGCTCTTTCTTTTACGTGTTGACGGCTGCGCACGGCATCCACCTGCTGGGCGGCGTTGTTGCTCTTGCCTATGTTGCTTCTCGCGCCCGCCGCATCGCGCTCGGCCGGGCGCGGCGGACGCCTGTGGACGTGACCGCGATTTACTGGCACTTCATGGATGCACTTTGGATTTGCGTCTTCTTCATGCTCGTGAGATGGATGTAAAGCTCGCCTTCGGACGGGCAGTTGTAAACCGGGGTGAAGGGTGTGTGAGGAGTCGGTGAAGGCGCGCCGAGCGCCGACCAGTAATAGCTGACGGAGATTCGCGTCAGAGAGCGCGACCGCGATGACGGGGATTCCACCGACTCAGCCCCGGAAGGGGCGGCAGAATTTAGCCCAGGGCGCAAGCCCTGGGTTGGGGTCGGGTCACAGAAGTGAGCCCCGGAAGGGGCGGCAGAACCTTTGACCGCGCAGACTCTTACGCCCCTACCGGGGCTACGGGTTTATTGCGGGGGACTGGGTCCCAGGGCTTGCGCCCTGGGCTATCCCGCAGGGCGGGAGCGGCCCTCCGGGCCTGAAAACACCGAGACCTTGCTACGCGGACTCCGGTCGCCGTGCACGAGTTGGGCGCACGAATTTTTGATCACGCAATGCCGGGCTGACTTGTCCCGATTCTTTTGATCGGGACCTGTCCCCATGCCTTTCGTCGGGAAAGCATGGGGAAGCCCGAAGCTTCGGCCCGGCGCGATGGGGGTTAGGGATGGCCAGCCACGAAGCAGTAAGCGCGAACCTGCGCCAGGTGACGGAATCAGCGTGGGGTGGAGGTGTGGCGCCCTTTGCCACCGGCTCCAAGAAGCTGGGCATGTGGCTCTTCATTATCTCGGACGCCATCACCTTCTCTGCGCTGATCATGGCTTATAGCTACGTTCGTGTGGCGAGCGATAACTGGCCCATGCCCTTCGAGTTCTATCCGGGCATTCTCAAGGCAACGCTCATGACCCTAATCCTCCTGACCAGCTCCGTCACCATGGTGATGGCCGTGCGCGCGGCAAAGCTGGAAAACAGGTCGAGCGTTGTGAAGTGGTTGGGGGCGACCATGGCCGCAGGGCTGGCCTTCGTCCTCATCCACGCCACCGAGTGGGCGGGTTTGATCGGAGAGGGCGTCCGCCTGTTCAAGAACCCCTGGGGAGCACCGCTGTTCGGGGCGGCGTTCTTCACTTTGACCGGGTTGCACATGACGCATGTCTTCTGTGGCGTCTGCTACCTGGCCGTAGTCGCCGTGCTCGTCGCCAAAGGAAAACTGAGCTCGGAGGATGTGGAAGTCAGTGGCCTGTACTGGCACTTTGTTGACCTGGTGTGGATGTTCATCTTCCCGTTGGTGTACATACTCTCGGTGAAGATGGGGTGAAATCAGAAATCAGAAGTCAGAAGCCAGAATGGAAAATCGAAATTCGAAACTCGAAATTCGCCCAATGGGTCATTCCCGCGTAAGCGGGAATCCACAACCTCATAGGCCTCCGCCCTTCGGCAGGCTCAGGGCAGGCTTTTCGCGGGGATGACCTTGCGCGTAGCGAGTTTCGAATTTCGATTTTCGAGTTTCAGCTTTCAAGGGAGGCTGCATGGATCAGACATCTAAGCACAGTGAAGGCGGCGTGAAGGTTTTCCTGGTGGTGTGGTTCTGGCTTTTGGCGCTGACGGGTGTGGAAGTCTTCCTCGGCTACAAGGCATTTGAAGTGAGAATCATGATCATCCTGCTGATGGGCCTTTCTGTGATCAAGGCTTCACTGATCATCGCCTACTTCATGCACTTGCGCTACGAAAAGCCCAGCATGGCGGCCACCCTGATGCCCGCTTTGGTGATGGTCATCCTTTTGATGTTCATGGTGTTCCCAGATAGCTTCAGGCTATTGGCGATGAGGCCGCATTAGGTGTAAGTTTAAGTCCGGGGCTTTGACTTTTAATTTGAGGTTCATCAATCTTGAATTTCCAGTGGTCGTTTAGGTGGTTGCGCTGGGTGGCGGCTCTTGCCGGAGTATTGTCGTCCTCCACCCTGGCCTATGCGCAGGGCTGCGCGATGTGCTATACCAGCGCAGCGGCGGCAAGAGCTGGCGCGGTTCAAGCATTGAGAAGTGGAATTCTCATCCTGCTTGTCCCTGCACTCATAATGTTTGCAGGCATCTTCGTAGTCATTTATCGTTCCCGGGACCGGTTTAGCGGCTCGGCTGATTGGAGTGCTGAGCGAGACCGGGAATTGCGCGAAATGCTCATACGGATGGACAGGATTGAAAAACCTGATCCCCCAGAAAGGATGCTGACGTTACAAGTCGAGGAGTTGAGAGTCGAGGGTCGAGAGTAACAACCTCGTGCTATGGCGTCGGAGCGCAGGCGTCCGTGCTCTTACGATCGAACTTTCAACCTCTTACTTTCGACCTTCAACTCTTGACTTCTCGACTCTCGACTCCTCGACTCGTGGGCGTCAATCGACCTATGCCAAAGAAACCATACAGTCCGTGGTTACATCGCTACGCAATCTTCGTCGCAATCTGCACCTTTCTTCTGATCATCGCGGGCGCGCTGGTGACCGGTAATGACGCCGGTCTGTCCGTGCCTGATTGGCCGACTTCATTCGGCAGCTTCCGAATGCCGCGCATGGTGGGCGGGGTCAAGTTTGAGCACGGCCACCGCATGATCGCCGGAGCTGTGGGAATCCTCACGATAATTCTCGTCCTTGCGCTCTGGATCAAGGATTCCAGGCGTTGGGTGAAATGGATTGGAGGGGCCGCCGTGCTGGCCGTGCTGGCCCAGGCTGCGCTGGGGGGCATCACGGTTCTCTATTATTTGCCCGTGGCCATCTCGACGAGTCATGCCACGCTGGCCCAAGTCTTTTTCTGCCTCGCCGCGAGCCTGGTCTTTTTCACTCGCGCCGGCTGGCGATGGGACGAACCCAAACTTGAAGACGCTTCCACTCCCTCGCTCCAGCACCTAACCGTGGCCACCACGGGCGTCGTGCTTGTGCAGTTGGTTTTGGGGGCTGCGTACCGCCACTCCGGGATGGGCGTCGAGCCCCACGTTGTGGGCGCCTGCGTGGTCGCCATGCTGGTGGCCTGGGTGGTCACACGAATCGCGATGAAGTTCTCGCAAGAGCCCGCCCTCCTGAGGCCCGCACTTTTGCTGGGCGCACTGGTCATGCTTCAACTGTCCCTCGGCATCGGCGCTTACATCGTGAAGATGGCTGACCGGAACGCACCTCAACCTCTGCCCCCCGTGGTGAACATGACCACCGCGCACGTGGCCGTGGGCGCGCTGGTGCTGGTGACAAGCCTGTACCTGACCTATCAGTCCCATCGCTTTCTCACCGCTCCGACCGACACGGTGAAGATCGCTTCGGCCCCACACGGGGCGGCCATATGAACCGCGGATCAGACAACCCGGCAGCCAATGCCGTGTCGCTGAGGAAGAACGCGCCCCCGCAGTGGCTCGTGCGCCTGGCGGATTACTGGACGCTGACCAAGCCGGAAGTGAATTTCCTGGTGCTGGTAAGTACGCTAGTGGGTTTCTATCTCGCCTCGCGCGGCCCGCTGGATTTCTGGCGGTTGTTGCATACGCTGCTGGGCACCCTGCTCGTGGCCAGCGGCACCGGGACGCTGAACCAGTACATCGAACGCCACTCGGATAAGCACATGCGCCGAACCGCCAATCGCCCCCTGCCGGCAGGGAGACTAGCTCCGCCCGAGGCGTTCTGGTTCGGCACCCTGCTTGCGGCGTTTGGCGGCTGGGAGTTGTGGGTGTTCACGAACCCATTGACCAGCGAGCTCGCTTTGTTAACGCTTGGCGCCTACCTCCTGTTCTATACCCCACTCAAAAAGAGAACGCCGCTTTGCACGCTTGTGGGGGCCTTTCCTGGCGCCATGCCGCCGCTCATCGGCTGGGCGGCGGTGCGCAACAGCTTGAGCCCTGATGCCTGGGCGCTGTACGTCATTCTCTTCCTCTGGCAGTTCCCGCACCTGCTGGCGATTGCCTGGATGTACCGCGAAGACTACGCCCGCGCCGGCCTCCAGATGCTTCCCAGGAATGACCGCGAAGGCCGGGCGACGGTGCGGCAGATTCTGGGGTATTCACTCGTCCTGTTACCTGCGAGTATAGTGCCCGTCTTCCTGGGGCAGGTGGGGAAGGCTTATTTGGTGGGAGCTTTGGTGCTCGGATTTGGGTTCTTGCACTATGGCATGCGCCTGGCGGCTAACCGGTCGAATTCATTTGCCCGGCGTTTGGTCCTTGCCTCAGTCGTTTACTTGCCTCTGGTATTCGCCTTGATGATGGTGGACAAAACTCCGCTTTAGGCGAGGCCTGCCTGTTGCTGAGCGAGCTTTGCTTCCAACTGCTCGATGGCCGAATTCAGCCAATGGAGGAGAGCCTTTTCAGCCTCTTCGCGATCCTTGGCGTCTTCAAGAGAGGTGATGCTTTCACCACGTTCGTTCAAGGGGATAAAGTGGCAAGGGATGTCCTCGTCCCGGTACTTTTCCGGCACCCATTCCCACAACAGGCATTCGTTGCAGGGGTGCTGTTTAACCACTTCGTCGAAATTCAGGCACGTGACCGAGTCGCGGAAGAGCTTTGTGGGTTTCCAGGGGGTACGGACCGAGCGACCGTACCCACCGTTTTTCAAGATGTCTCTCTGCAATTTCAGTTGGTCTATAATCTCTTTGAGGTCGGCTGGCATAGCCTTCTTACCTCCTTCAGGATTCCAGGTGGGGACGCCCCATCAGTGCCGAGCCCCGCACACCTGATTCGCAGCAATTTCGTAGCCAATGGCAACGCGTTGACATAAAGCAACTTATATGGAATAATGGGCAACTCGAACGCTTTAGAGTGGGTCAGATTGCCCTTTTGTGCACTTCTTATAGCGGCGGGCTTTAGCCCGGCACTTTGGTTTCAAAGCCTTGCCCGCCTAAAGGCGGCCTCTACGAAAGACGCCCTCGGGGGGTAACTAAATGGCTGGAAGCGAATCTGCAACTCCTTTTCGCTCTGGCGAGGAGCGACAGCCGATGCTCGAGGGACTGGTGTTATTAGCACTCTGCTTTCTGGTGGCGGTGATGGGGCTGGCGGTAGTGGCTTTGGAGGCGATGAGCGGCAGGATTTTCTTGATTGACGGCCTGTGGCTAAGCCTGATCAGCCTGACCTTGGCAGCAGTGTTCGGCGGCAACCTCGCTTGGTCGTTTTACACCGGCGAGGCGCAGCGAATGCTACGTCACTTTCGCAAAGGGTCCGAGCCCGATAACGCCTCGGACAAGAAGCAGCCGACCGCAGCATGATCCCTTACCTTCCCACCCTCGACGCCAGCCTGAATGCCGCCAGTGCCATCTTCTTGGTCTTGGGGTTCTTCTTCGTTCGGGAAAAGAACATCCGAGCTCACAAGACGTGCATGCTTTCGGCCTTTGTGACCTCAACGATCTTCTTAGTCTGCTACCTCACTTATCACTACTTTCACGGGACAACCCACTTCCCCGGACGGGGCGCCGTTCGAACTTTCTATTTTGTGCTGCTCGGTTCGCACACAGTCCTTGCGGTGCTGATCGTGCCGCTGGCACTCGCCACGCTTTACCGTGCCTGGCGGGAGCGCTTCCAGCAGCACAAACGAATCGCCCGCTGGACCCTGCCCCTTTGGCTTTATGTCTCGGTGACGGGCGTGCTGGTTTACTGGATGCTTTATCACCTCTATCCGAGCAGCTAGTGGCGCCTGCCCCCAGGGCCGTTTGCACTGACGAAAGCAGGATTTTCAGGTCGTCTCCAAGAGCGGTGATTCGTTTGATTCTTGCCGAGAGCGCGCTATAATGGGCACTCGCAACATTAGTTCCTTCACGACGAGGATCTTGCGGGGAATCTTTCATGATTGAGCCCGTTCCACGACTAGGCGATACCATTGACGATTATTGTCCTCGCTGCCGTCTGCTTCTGAACCATGCTGTGGCAAGCTTGGTGGACAACAAGGTGGTGAAAGTCGTTTGCCAGACTTGCCATACTGAGCACCCGTACCGTAACGCGGAATTGCCTCCGAAGAAGAAACCAAGCCCTCGTGCCGTGCTATTTGAGCAGGTTTTGGTGAAGACAGCATCTACCCCCGAAGCCGAGCCCCGAGCGCCTGCTGAAGAACCCGTTCAGGTCGAGCCCGAGCCGCCGAAGAAAAAAAAGGTCGCAACTCCGGCACGCTACATCTCCAGGCATAAGACCAAGCCTCCCCGTCGGTAGAGGTTTCAGGTGCCCGGTTTCAGGTGCCAGGGAAACAGTGAGGAGCGCAATTATGATAGTGAATGGTGAATAGTAAATTGTGAATTGCGGACGCAGAGTTTGCTTTGCGCGCCCAGGGCCTCTGACCGCTACGCTTCCTCAATTCACAATTCATAATTCACTATTCAGACTGTCCGGGTCACAATGTTGAGTTCCCGTGGCTTGTCGGGATCCAACCCCTTGACCTCGGCGAGCAGGGCTGCGAAAATCTGCCCCGGCACGATGTAGGGGATGGGCGTGTAGATTTCCGGGACAGGATCGGGGATTCGAATCACTCGAGCGGCGCCGGGTATACGCGCATTGGGGGAGGAAAATACCAGGGTGTCCGCTCTCAGAGCGTGCAGGCGCGCCGTCAATTTCAAGAGTTCTGGAAATGTCCTGCCGGGTGGCATGAAGAGCAGCACGGGGAAGTCCCGCTCGATCATCGCAATCGGTCCGTGAAGGAAGTCAGCAGCCGAGAATCTTTCCGCAACGACATAGCAGGTTTCCATCAGCTTCAAGGCCAGTTCAAAGGCGTTGGCATAGTTAATGCCGCGTGCCACCACGACGCACCGGCGCATGTAACGGTAGCGCTCGACCAACTCCTCGATTTCCGGCGCTAATTTGAGTGCCTGTTCGACTCGGTGCGGGATTTCGCTGATATCAGCAAGGTCAATTTGAGAGCTTAAGCTCGAGGCCAACAAGTAGAGCAGCAGCAGTTGACCGGTGTAGGTCTTGGTCGCGGCCACGGAGCGCTGCTTCCCAGCATGGACAAGGAACACCTCATCCACCAAACCGGCCATCGTCGAACGGGCTTCGTTGGTGATGCCGAGTGTGTAAGCGCCAAGACGCTTCGCCGACTTGAGCACCAGATTAATGTCCGTTCCTTCGCCCGATTGCGAGATGCCCACCACCAAAGTTTGGCGAAAATCCAACCGCGCGCGATAGAGGGTGTGAATCGACGGAGCACTCAATGAGACGGGGATGCCCGTCGTTAACTCGAGCAGGTAGCGTCCAAACAGCGCAGCATTATCGGATGTGCCCCGTGCCACCAGAACTACGAGCCGGAAGTTCTGTTTGCGGGCGAAGTCAGCGAATGCTAAGGCATGGTGGCGCTCGGCGGCCAGCGTGCGTTTGAGCGCCAGGGGCTGCTCCAAAATCTCCTCCATCATTTGAGACATAAGGCACCGGGATACAGATCATTCAGATTGCGAGCCCAAAGGCCAGAAATTATACGCAAGCAGGGGCGGCCCGCAACCGGAAAGTTCCGGTGGGCACGCCGATCGCCAAAAAGAAAGGAAAGCCTCGCCCCTACGTTGCCAGCATCCGCGCCATGGCCAGGGCGCCTTCGACGGGTTCACGCTGCAAAAGCCGCACGCGCGCAGAGGGCATGCGCTGGTGCACGTAGCGCGCAAAACTGCGCCGTAAAGTAGGGCTGGAGCGGAAGACGCCGCCGGCACACACGACGCTGATCATTCGGCGACGCCCCAAGCGCCTCGCCAGCGCCAGCGCCAACTGGGCGAGGTCGCAAGCGGCTTGGGCCAAAAGGCGTCGCGCCACTCGATCGCCTTGGCGGGCCGCTTCCGAAACCAGCGGGAAGAGCGCGGCCACTTGCTGTGTGTCAAGGTTCTTCAGCAAGATTTTTGTGATGTCAGTGAGCTGAAGAGCCCGGCAAATCTTCTGGGTCAGCAAAGTGCGCTCGCCCCGCCCATCGAAGTCGCGCAGAGCCGCCATGATGGCCTTACGTCCCAAGTCATAGCCCGACCCGAGATCGTCAAACGAAGCGCCCCAACCACCGGCGCGCAGGGTTTGCCCTCGGGGGTTACGCGCGTAGGCGATGGAACCTGTCCCCGAGACCACGATCATCCCGGCAGCGGTTCCTAGGGCGGCGTGCAGAGCAATCGCCGCGTCCGTCGCCAGGAGATGATGCCGCGCGGGGATGGCCTTGCGGAGCCACGCCAGAAGCGGGCGGCTCACAGCCGGACGGTCCACTCCGGCCACACCGGCGCAAACGGCCACGAGCAAGGGCTTGTGGTGACGCCGCCCTCGAGCGGCGCCGACAACCGGAGGCTCGTCCCGCGCGGCGGCCGTAGAAACCCTTCTTAGGACCGCGCGCGCGGCCCGTAAGAGTTCTTTCTTGGCTCCTTCAATCCCCACTTTCAGCGGGTTCGAAGGCCCTGCCACAGCCTTGGCGAGAATGCGGCCTCGCTCGTCACCCAGGCATGCTTGGGTGCGGCTTCCACCGCCCTCGATACCAAGGAAGAGTCCCATGTCCTAAGACTAACACGACCATTATCAACCGCGACATCACCATATCGCTCGAAAACTCCGCCTTTGAGCGAGCGGAAGTGCAAAGCATGATTCTAGATTTCCAACCGCTGAAGTGAATTCCTTTCCCTCTTTGACCTCTGCAAGCTGTTAACTCCTTCAGCACTTGACAAAAAATTATTCGCCCAGTTTAATATGTCCTGCGGAATAAGATTTCATGAACGTTTTTCGGACGCCTGACTCTTAGTTAACGGTGAATAGCCGAGCCGCACGACATTTTGACTCTCTAAGCAAGCCAGTAGGCAAGCCGCCTCATGAAATCCCCGGACGTTCGGTCTGGGGTTACCCTGCGGTCCATCGCTGCGGAGTTGTTCCCGGCGATGGATCGAACTCGCCACAGATTCTATTGGAAGGCGCCTGAGGCGAGTTATCGGTTCGCCTCTGGTAAGAAGTCGTTGCATGTTCTTGGAGGACTCATGGAATTACGAAAGGATCCCATTACGCAAAACTGGGTGATTCAGGAGGATGGCGAAGGCCCATGGCCCAGATTTGCTGCTTGCCCCCTATGCCCCGGCCAGGAAGCCCTTTCCCCGCAGACGATCTACTCGTATTGGAATGGCAAGGGCAGGTGGCAAGTCCGCGTAACGCCCCACTTGCGCCCCCTTTACCGAATTGAAGGGGATGCACAACGCCGGGCGGAAGGTATCTACGACAAGATGCGCGGCTTGGGCGCCCACGAGGTCGTTGTGGAATCGCCGATCCACGATGCCTCGCTTTCGCATCTGAGTGACGAAGACGTTGCGCAGGTCTTGCGAGCCTACGTGTCTAGAATTACAGACCTTAAGAAAGACCGCCGTTTCCGTTACGTTGCCGTTTTCCGTAATCAGGGAGCCTTGGCGGGACAGGATCTGGAGCACTCACACTCACAGATTACGGCTACTCCCTTCATCCCCAGAAGGGTGATCTACGAGTTGCGATCATTCCAGGCGTACTACGCGCTCAAGGAACGATGTATTCTTTGCGACATTTCCACACAGGAAATCTCCCACCAAGTGCGGACGGTCGAGTGGGACGATCAATTCGTCGCCTTTTGTCCATTTGCCTCACGGGTACCCTATGAGACCTGGATTCTGCCCCTTAACCATCATTGTTCCTTCGAAGAGGACCTCATCACCTGGGACCGCCAAATACACTTGGCCCGCTTTCTGAAGTCAATTCTGCGGCGGCTGGAGTCGGTGTCGCCCGCTTATCACTTGGTCCTTCACACCACACCCAACGTGGCTGCCAAATACGACCGGAAAGAGCACTGGATGACTCTGGCGGACGATTCTCACTGGCACTTTGAGATACTGCCGGCGAGCGAGCCAAAATCCAAGTCGTATAGTGTGAAAGAGGTTTACTACAATTCGGTCCGGCCAGAGCTGGCGGCGGAAGAGTTGCGCGCCGCAGGCGCAGAAATCCGTACCAAAACCTAGCCTTCGAATCTCACCCTTGAGTCGCCGGTGTAGCTTGCCCGGGAAGGTTGGCGAGTGTCTAGCCGCTGCGCTTGGGCCGGACAGACGTGGTGTGCTTCGTCTTGGGGCGCATCTGTCCCCGCATGTCAACGCCCTGTTCGATGACGGACTTCAGGTTCTGGAGGTAAAGGGTCCAGCTCCCTACAGCCTTGTCCAGTGCGTCGCTGGAAGGGAAACCGCTGTGACTGAGTTCGACAGCAGTTTCCGCGCCTTGAGGAAAGAGCTTGATCCTCACGTTTGTTACTACGGGTTCGTTGGGTGGCTGCCAGGTAAAACCCAAGGTGTTGCCCCTGATGAACTCCGTTACCACGCCACTCCACACGCCTTCCGTGCCGGTCCACCGGAAGTGGTACTTTCCTCCCAGTTGTGGTTCGATGATGGCTTGGTCCGGAAACCAGAGGATTAGCTTCCTGGAATCTGACAGGTAATTGAAAATCCCTACCGCGTCGCTGGAAATCGTTACCCTCAGGGTGGCCGACCGCGTCACGCTGACGGGGCCCGTATCTTCGTCTTTAGCTGCGCGCTTAGTGTGTTGCGCCGTTGCGGGGCCAGTTGCAAGCAACAAGAGAAGCATCAAGGGGGTAACATGGGCTTTCATTTCTTTTATCCCTCCGGGGGATTCCGCCTGCTCCCATAATACAACACCTCCCGGTTTCGACATAGTTCCCGACAGCCGGCATCTTCGGTCCTCTTCCCTACGAGCTTTCAGTCTACCGGTGCGGCCTCATTCGTCGGCGGTTGGCAGGGCGTCCATCCCGTAGCGCTGGGCTTCGTGTTGCATCAGGCGTGTCAGCTCCAATTTGGTTTCCTCGGGCAGACGCGAGGGCGTGTATTGCTCGATGAGGCGCGAAACCTCCCGCGCGGCGCGCTCCCTCAACCTCAGTTGCCCCCCCTCCAGCCATCGCGATAGGTTGGCGCGATCAATAACCGGGCCAGGGAAAGTGATCTCCTCGCGCAGGTGGCGGCGGGTGTGGTCGGCGATCAGCAAATACTTTTCGCGCCGCAATTCCTGGAAGAGGGGAAGCGATGGGAAATCCTCCCGCGGTTCGATCCCGCGCAACAGGCGGTAGGTCATGGCGCAGATCTCGTTATCGACGACCAGCTTTTCCAGGCTCAGGCAGCTTTCAAAATCCAGCATCCCCGGGCCTGAGATGCTGTTGATTCCCGAGAGCGCCGCCAAGATCGCGCCTATGCCCGTCTCGAGGCCCGCCTGCGCGTCCAATTGCTTCGCGTCGCTGAGGGCAATGTAACCCTGGGTGGGCATGCCTAGGCGCTTCCCCACCTCGCTGTTCGCGCAGTCGAGCATCATGGTTTCCACCGCGCCCATCGGAGTGGTCCCGAACCGGACGTCGAAGATGGCGGGCGAGCCGCCGTACAAGATCGGATGGCCGGGATTCACAAGCTGGCTAATCACCACCCCACTCAGGTTCTCGGCGGTCTGCTGGACAAGGCTCCCCACCAGAGTGACGGGCGCCACCAGTCCGGAAAGCGGCATGGATATCAGCTCCACCGGAATCGACCAGCGGGCACAGTCCACCAGATTCTGGCTTGTCACGTCGCTCCACTTGAGCGGCGCGGTGGGGCAGGCGGAGAAGATGGTCAGGGGCTTTGCTCTGAGTGCCGGCTCGTTTCCGCGCACAGCGACTTGCAGGTCCTTCATGATCTCGAACCCTTCCACCGTAAAGGCCCCGGTGACCACCGGCTTCTCACCGTACAGGAGGCTCAGATAGAGTCGGTAGCTATCCGCGATCTTGTCGTGAACATCGGCGGGGATCAGGGCGGTGCTTTGAGAAGCGAGGTGCTGCAGGCCGCTCGTTACCTTCACGTAGCGGACGTAGTCCAGCGTCGAGGGTCGGCGCAATTCGCCGCTCCGGTTATCCAGGATGTTGAGCGCGGTCGAGCCAGGCGTGAAGTATACGTTGTCACCCCGAAAGTCATGTGTTTCGTTCCCCAGGACATCGTAGAGTTTGAAAGCGCGGGGGACGGTAGCGAGCGCCTGGTCGATGAGGTCTTCCGTGAGGCGGGCGTTCAAGTTGCCTTCGTCCACCTGCGCGCCATGGTCAGCAAGCATGGTGAGCACAGGCTTATTGTGGATCTCGAAGCCTAGCTTGCATACTACTTCGCGCGCTTCCGCGATGATTCTATCGATCAGTTCATCTTCGAGCAGTCTAAGAATGGGTCTCATTTGTCTCCTTGCGAAGGGATTGTGGGGCCAAGTTGGGTCCACGGTGCGTCTTCAGCACCATCGAGACGGATCTTGCCTATGGCCAAGCTGTAGTTCACCCCCCAGCTCACGCCTTGGTGAATGGGAGGGCTAGATTGTACTCGAACCGGCGATCCCGGGTTACGGGATTTTGCTCCTTCCTCCGTTTTAGCCCCGATCTCAAGGTGCAATCGGTCGTAAACTAGTGTCCTGAGTCAGAAGTTCGTTGATGAACTCAGCCCCGACTTGTCGGGGCGAAAGAAGGTAGCCCACGGCGTCAGCCGTGGGTAACCGAGCCCTCCCTTACCCCCGTCCCCTCTCCCGCTCGGGCGGGAGAGGGGTGCGGCAGGCAGGGTGAGGGCCGCCGATCCCAGGGCTTGCGCCCTGGGCTACGATCTTGCGCCCCTGCCGGGGCTGGGGAACGGCAGCCCGCAACGGGGAGACTTTGTCAGCGAACCTCTGACTCAGGACACCAGTGCAGTGTCCGCAAAACGTCTGCACAATGCGCTCGCCGTAGCGCCAGTCATGCACGGCGGGACCGGCAAATGCCACCGCGGCGGTGACGCTACACTAACAGGTGTGTACCGTCTGCGGCCACAAGACCCACCATTAACTTATCGTGCTGATAAAATATTTGTATTTGGGCGCGTGCCCGACCGGTTCCTATAATAACTACCGTCTTACACGAATGGGTTCAACTAATTAGCCAGGGGCTACGCCCTTGATATCCCCACGATGAGAAGCCAGAAGTCAGGAGTGATACCTTTAGCCGTCAGCCTTCTGCCATCAGCCAGAACACCTCAATGTTGTAACTGAAAGTTGACGCCTGATAGCTCAGGACTTCCTCCTCACTCGACAGGGTGAAAGAACGACAATGAAATTCTCGCTTCGCCATATATGACGGACAAATACACTGGAGGAGAATTATATGCTTAGGTTGTTAACCCGGCTCCTTCTCGGGCTGGTGCTCGTTATGGGATTGATGGCTGGTCGAGGGTTCGCTCAATCCTCAGCACCATCCGATGTTTCTACCCCGCATTCGCAGTCCGGCTCCACTTCCGGTACAGCCGAACGCCTGGCCCAGCTCGAACAACAGATTGCAGATGCGCGGAGCTCTGGCGACAACGCTTGGATGCTCGTCAGCGCGGCGCTGGTTCTTTTGATGACCGGCCCGGGTCTGGCGCTCTTCTACGCAGGTTTGGTTCGAAAGAAGAACGTCCTTGCCACCATGATGCAAAGCTTCACGCTCATGGTGTTGGTGACAGTGCTCTGGGCTTTTTTCGGTTACAGCTTGGTCTTCCATGAGGGCGGGAGGGTCTTGGGGAATCTAGGGTATGTTTTTCTCCGGGGCGTTGGCGCTATGCCTAACGCGGATTACGCCGCCACCATTCCCCAACAAACTTTCATGGTCTATCAATTAATGTTCGCTATTATTACTCCTGCCTTGATTACGGGGGCCTTTGCGGAACGGATGAAATTCAGCGCCATGGTGCTTTTCATGGCATTGTGGACCGTCATTGTTTACGACCCCATGGCCCACATGGTTTGGGGAAAGGGCGGCTTGCTCAATGCTTCGCTGGGGGGGGCCTTCCCCACCCTTGACTTTGCCGGGGGCACCGTCGTGCATGTGACTTCCGGCGTTTCAGCGCTCGTCTGCGCGCTTTACCTCGGCAAGAGATTGGGTTATCCGAAAGAAGCAATGCCGCCGCACAGCGTCGTGCTGAGCTTCATCGGCGCCTGCCTGCTTTGGGTGGGTTGGTTCGGGTTCAACGCCGGAAGTGCGCTTTCGGCGGGAAGTCTCGCCAGCAGCGCCTTTGTGGCTACGCATTTCGGTGCTGCGGCGGCAGCGCTGGGGTGGGCTGTGGCAGAGTGGCTTTGGCGCGGAAAGCCCAGCGTGCTCGGGGCCATTTCAGGTGCGGTGGCCGGGTTGGTGGCAATTACCCCCGCGGCAGGGTTTGTTGCACCTATGTCCGCTCTGGCCATCGGGCTGATTGCTGGGGTACTCTGCTTTCTGATGGTGGCCAAGGTAAAGGAACTCTTCGGTTATGATGATTCTCTCGACGTGTTCGGGGTTCATGGCGCGGGCGGCACAATCGGGGCGTTATTGACCGGCGTTTTCGCTGCCAAGGCGGTGAATTCGATTTTTAGGGACAGCCACGGTAATGCCTTGCCGGTGGGGTTGATTGATGGTAATGCCCATCAACTCTTGAACCAGTTGGTGGGTATCGGCTTTGCTTGGGTGCTCGCCATCGTCGGCACGCTCATCATTTTGAAGGTTGTGGATCTGGTCGTGGGTTTGCGCGTTCCGACCGAGCAAGAGATTCAGGGTCTGGACCTGTCTCAACACGGGGAAGAAGGCTACAATCTGGAGGTTTGAGCTCGATGGCGTAGGGGGCGCTTTGCTGTTTGGAGGGTTCCGGGGATTGGGGTGGAATTCCTCCAGGGTGCCAAGTCTTAGGTCAAAGGACAATTGCCAATGAAAAAAATCGAAGCGATTATTCAGCCCTCAAGGTTTGACGCGGTCAAGGATGCCCTCCATGATATCGGCGTGGAAGGCATGACGGTCTTAGAAGTGCGGGGGCACGGCCGGCAGAAGGGACACACCGAGTTTTACCGTGGCAATGAGTACACGGTTGATCTGCTTCCCAAGATCAAAATTGAGATGGTAGTCCCGGACAACCTCGCAGAACAGTCTGTTCAGGCCATTCTTAAAACGGCCAAGACAGGGAAGATTGGCGACGGAAAGATTTTTCTGACGCATGTCGACGACGCCATCCGCATCCGGAACGACGAGCGGGGCGACGCGGCCTTGTAAGTGAAAATGGAAACTGGAAAATAGAAAATGGAAAAAGGGGGAAAAGGGGAATGTGGTCGAGGCCCTCTCCCCCTTGGGGGAGAGGGTGGCCCGTCGCCGGCGTTTTCTTCAGCCGGGGCGGGCCGGGTGAGGGGGTCGCGAGCCTGGCCCGCCTTCGTCAAGAAACTGCGGGGATTCTTCGGCCCCCAAAGGACGGGGGCCTCAGAATGACAAGGGGGCGCCCAATGCCACTTGATCCCACCGCGAGAGGACGAATCTCAGCGCTTGAACTCTCGGACTACTACTCCGCCGAATTCCTGACCACCCAGCGAAGCTTCGACAGTACAGGCGATGGCTTGGCCGTCCTGTGCCGACGCTCGGAGGCGGTGGATGTAGTGGTTACCAAGCTCTACAGCCGGTTTTTTTCCCCGCAGCTTGATGAACCACCAAACTTCTGCTTGCTTGCCCTGGGCGGCTATGGTCGCCGGGAGCTCTTTCCACATTCGGATATTGACCTGCTTTTCCTTACCGAAAGCAGCAGGGAGCAGTCTTCCAGAAGGGACGCGGTGGCGGCTATCCTGCGGGAACTCTGGGACCTGCGGCTCCGCATTGGCCATAGCATGCACACGCTTGCGGAGTGTGGCCGGCTTTACCGCGATAACCTGGAATTCAGCGTCGCGCTCCTCGATTGCCGCTACCTGGCGGGCGACCGCGGGCTTTATGTGCGCCTGCATGATGACGTGTTTCCACACCTGGTGGCTCGAGATCATCAAGACCTGCTTCGCAACCTGGCGGACATGACTCGCCAGCGGCACGCGAAGTATGGCGATACCATTTTTCACCTTGAGCCCGACATCAAAGAAGCTCCTGGCGGCCTCCGGGATTACCATGTTTGCCGATGGCTGGGACGCATCTCCGAACTCGAGAAGCGTAAAGCCTGGGGCACGCCGGAGGATCTGTGGCCCGCGCATTGGCGTGCCGAGATCGGTGCGGCTTTCGAGTTCCTTTGCGCCACGCGGTGTTTTCTTCACTATCTCCGGGAGCGCGATGACAATCAGTTAAGTTACGAATGCCAGGACCGGGCATGCGCTCGCGGAATTGCGCGCCAGCCAGCAGCACCGCTGACCGCTGCGGACTGGATGCGTATCTACTTCCGCAACGTCCGCTCCATTTACCGGCTCACCATGCACCTGCTGGACCATATCGCCCCGGCGCGGGCGGGAGTCTATGGCTTATTCCAGAATTGGAGGTCACGCCTCTCCAATGCGGATTTCTCGGTCCTCCGGGAGAATATCTACGTCCGCCAGCCTGCGGCCCTGGCGCAAGACCCCGCGCTGCTTTTGCGGCTGTTTGAGATGGTCGCGCGGCACGGGCTCGAACTCAGCCGGGATGCAGAAAGAGCGGTCACGGAAACGCTAACTCGCGTCCCAGCCACGCCGTTGGATCCTTCAGTGTTCTTCGGTAACTTTCGGCAGATACTCCTTTTTCCCTGGGCGGCCAAAGCCTTGCGGGACATGAATCGCTTGGGTGTGCTCAGCGCTCTCTTCCCGGAGTTCCAGGTGATTGATTCCCTTGTCATCCGGGATTTCTTTCACCGCTACACGGTGGACGAACACTCTTTCATGACCATTCAGAACCTGCACGCCCTTGCTCCATCGCGCTCGAGGTCTCAAGGCCGGGCCAATTCCGGCATGGGGTCGGAGTGGGAAGATAAACTCGCCGAGATCCTCTCGGAACTGGAAAAACCGGAACTTCTCTACCTCGCCTTACTTTTTCACGACGTCGGCAAAGGCATGGAGGCGCCGGATCACATCGAGGGAAGTCTTCAGGCGCTGGAGGGGATCATGGCACGACTAGACCTCGCGGCGGCAGACCGCGCCACCGTCCGATTTCTCATCGCCAGCCATCTTGAGATGTCCACTACATTGCAGCGCCGGGACATATTCGACCCGGAAACAGTGCGAGAGTTCGCGGGGAAAATCGAGACCTCCGAACGATTGAAGATGCTGTCCCTGCTGACCTATGCCGATATCAAGTCGGTCAATCCGGAAGCCTTGACGCCTTGGAAGACAGAACTGTTGTGGCGACTCTACGCCGCCACCGCGAATTACCTGGCGCGCAGCCTGGACAAGGAGAGAGTGAAGCCCGTGGCCGCCACCGTATCGCCGGCGGAAAAGATTCTGCCCCTGCTGGCACCTTCGGCGACTCGAGAAGAAGTCGATAGTTTCCTCGAGGGGTTCCCTCGGCGATACTTGGCTACCCATTCGCCGGAGGAGATTGCGCTGCACTTTCAGTTGGCTCGGCGGCTTGGCCAGGAGGCTGTCCAGGTTGACCTGAGAACCCCGGGAAGTCTCCACGAGCTCACCGTCATCACCCTGGACCGGCCATTTCTCTTTGCTTCAATTACGGGGACGCTCGCGGCTTGGGGGATGAGCATTGTGAAGGCCGACGCTTTTGCAAATGCTGCGGGGGTGGTTCTGGATACTTTCAGATTCGCGGACCTTTATCACACCCTGGATTTGAACCCTTCGGAGGCTGACCGCCTCAAGTCGAACTTGGTCGACGTCCTTCAGGGCAGGATGGAACTCAGTAAGCTCATGAGTGGGCGCATCAGGTCTGGAAGCGTGCAGAAACCCAAAGTAACGATACCAACACAGGTCCGTTTTGACGAATCGAGCTCTTCCCACAGCACGCTTCTCGAACTGATCACCTACGACCGCCCGGGCTTGCTTTACCAGGTCAGTTCCGTTCTCGCCGAGCTTGGGTGCAACATCGAGATTGCCTTGATCGACACAGAAGGGGAAAAAGTGATCGATGTGTTCTACCTTACCTCACAGGGCAGGAAGCTTCTGCCCGAACTACAGGGAGCCGTCGAGAAGGCTTTGTTGTCGAAGCTCCAGCCCTGAGATAGGTGTCGGGTGTCAGGTGCCAGGTTTGAGCGAGCGCGCGTAGGGGAAGAGCAGGTTTCAGGTGTCACGTGTCAGGTGTCAGCGACCGGCGGGTTGCAGGAGGTCCACCACCGAGGCTCCCGACCGCCTTCCGCTTTTGAGGAGCGGAGGTCCAGATCGTCACTGCTTTTCGGATGCCTGACACCCAACACCTGGCACCTGACACCCGGCACCTGACACCTGCTTTTGTGCCCCTGACACCTGAAACCCGGCCCCTGACACCTGCCCTTCCACCCGCCGTCTCCTCTTTCCGAAAATTTTTTGCTCTCTTTGAAAGTCTTTTCTTGACGACGGCTTGCCTCTTACCTTAACTTTCCTACAGAGTTTGGAAATTCAGATTCCCGGGAAGTCAACATTCCAGTGGGACACGCTTCAACCGTCGGGGGCGCGATCAGACAGGAGTGAAAATGAGGGTGAAAGCATCTTTCGGTGGTCTACTCGGACTCTTTTTCTTTGTGTTTTCAATCGGCGCGGGCTGGGCTCAGACTACGGGCACCATTCGCGGTACGGCTACAGATCCCTCCGGCGCGGTTGTGCCGGGTGCAAACGTCACGGTCATTCAGAGTGACACTCACGTTAGTCGCGCCACGACGACGAATGAGAGCGGGGACTACGAGTTTCCTGCCTTGCCTGTGGGACGCTACATCGTTGGAGTGCAGGCCGCCGGATTCAGGGAAGCCCGGCTTAACGAAATTGAGGTAAGGTTGGGTCACGTCACCGTGGTCGACGTCCGGTTGGAATTAGGCCAAATTTCACAGGTGGTTACGGCTGAGGCTGCCGCCCCCCTCATCGAAATCGCCAGCACACAGATTGGAGCGGTGGTGAATGATGTGGCGGTTGTCGAGCTTCCCCTGAATGCTCGCGACACCTATCAACTTCTCCAATTGCAACCCGGGGTCCAGTCGCAGGTGGGGTCAGACCTCTTCTATGGCAGCGATCAGCCGGGTGTGGTTTCGGTGAACGGCGGGCGCGGGCGTTCGAATAATTACACCGTGAACGGGGGCGAAGCCAACGACCAGTTTGTGAATCTGCCGGGGGTGCAACCTTCTCCGGATACCATCGAGGAATTCCGGGTCCTGACCAACACCTTCGACGCCGAATTTGGGCGCAATTCAGGCGCCGTGGTGAACGTGGTAACGAAGTCTGGCACCAACGCCTTGCACGGTGACCTGTATGAGTTCCTCCGCAACAATGTGCTCAACGCGCGTGGCTTCTTTGACACCGCAAAACCGGACTTCAAGCAGAATCAGTTTGGAGGCACCCTGGGCGGACCCATCCGCAAGGATCAAACCTTCTTCTTTAGCTCTTATGAGGGACACCGAATCCGGCAGGGAACTCCCTCTCCCGCCTTTCCTGTGCCCACCGCTGCCGAGCGGAGCGGCGATTTTTCTGCAGGGTCGCCTTTCGCGGGAACATTGAACGACCCCAACGGCACGGTGTCCGCTCTCCTGAACCTTCGCCCGGGGTGCGCTGATGCGGTGGCCGCAAACAGTGGGGCGCTGATCGCTCCCGGCACAGCTTACTCAGCCATCTTTCCGAACAACTATATCCCTCCCGCGTGTTTTGATCCGACGGCGCAGGATTTGATGAACCAGTTTGTGCCCCCGCCTAACTTGAATGGGACGGAGTACCAATCCGTCCCCACGGCGAGTGAGTACGATGACCAATTCACGGGCCGCATCGATCACAAGATTAGTGACCACCAGCAATTCAACGCTTATTACTATTTTGACGACCAGTTTTACACCCAGCCCTTTTCGTTCTTCCAGGCTGCGGGCGCTAACGTGCCGGGGTTTGGAGGTCTTTACAACAGCCGATATCAGCAATTGAACCTCACGCATACCTGGGTGATCAACACGACCGCTGTCAATGAGCTTCGCTTCGTAGCCTTCCGCGAGGCGCAAGGGGAGTTCAACCATCCTCAGCACGCGAACCTGGTCCAGGACTCCTGTGCCACCGTGCCGGCGGACCAGTGTTTTTCAGCCAGCAATCCCTCGCTCGGGATCACTCCTAATTTGGGGGCTGGGCACGAGGGTGTGCCCTTTGTTTTAGTTTCCGGCGGATTTGTGATCGGGAACAACTATGAAGGGGAACTTCCCCAAATCGGCAATACGTTCCAGGGGATGGATAATTTCAGTAAAGTCGCCGGCAAGCACAGTTTGAAATTCGGCGCAGATGTTCGCCGCCAGCGGTTTGACCAGCTTTTGTACTTTAACGTCAATGGCGATTACTCCTTCCTGGGGGGTGGCCCGAATGATCCCGGATACACCGATCTCTTTCCCAATTATCTTCTCGGCCTTCCTGACTCGTATTTGCAAGGTTCGGCGCAACATGAAAGCGTGCGCAGCACGTCCCTTTATCTGTATGCGCAAGATAGCTGGAAAATTCGACCTGCATTGACCTTGAACTACGGCCTGCGGTGGGAATTGAACACGCCCATGGCGGATGTCGGCAGGCGCACGCAAACCTTCCGTCCGGGACAAAACACCACAGTCTTCCCCTGTCAGTTGAGCCTCAACAACCCTTTGGCGGGGATGCTCGGGACCACCGATTGTGGGCCGGGGAGTCCGGGCGAGTCTGTCTTCCCCCAGGGGTTGGTCGTGCCAGGAGACAAGGGCATCTCCGACGCCTTGACGCAAACCTATTACCGGGCATTCGCGCCGCGGATCGGCCTTGCCTGGAGCCCGTCGTGGAGCGATGGCGCGCTGGCGAAGATTACGGGAGGGCCGGGGATGACGAGCATCCGAATGGGGTGGGGGCTTTTCTACAATCCGATCGAACAGCTCGTGCTCGAGCAATTCAGCGGCGAACCCCCCTTCGGAGGAAGCGTCAACCTTTCCGAAACCCTCTTCAATACTCCCTTTGTGGGTCAAAACGGTTCGATCTATCCGAATCCTTTCAATGGAATATTGAATCCGACTCGTGGTCAGGCGATCGACTGGTCCTCATTCCGGCCGATCCTGATGTTTGGGGAGCTTCAACCCAATATCCGCTCGCAATATGCGGCTCAATATAATTTCAACATCCAGCGCGAGCTGACGCGAAACATGGTGCTTCAGGTGGGGTATGTGGGCTCGCAAGGGCATCGCTTGCTGGCCACCCACGACTTGAACTACGGAAACGCGCAAACCTGCCTGGATTTGCAAAGCCTCTCAGACTACTACGCCAGTTCCAGTCCTGCGCTTTCCTCCAGCCTGGCGTGTGGCCCCTTCTATGCCGACAGCTCCTTCACAATTCCGGCAAATTCCATTCCTGCCGGAATGATTGTGCATCTTCCCTACGGGTCAGTGCCCGTGGTGTCAGGGCCTGACAACCCTGCCATAACTTTGGTCGGGCTCCGCCGGTACTCCTCACCGTTCTGCCAGCCAACCACGGGCGTCGGATGTCCGCCGGATGGCACTCCGGTCTTCGCCAGCATTTTCGCTCAGGACACCATCGCCAACTCGAGCTATAACTCGTTGCAGGTATCCCTCGAGAGGCGCTTCTCCAAAGGCCTCCAATTCCTTGCCGCCTATACCTGGAGCAGATCATTTGATGAGGCCTCGAGTTTCGAGAATACCCTCAACCCGCTCTGCTTCCGCTGCAGCCTGTCCCCTTCACTATTCAACGCCGACCAGCGCTTCGTGCTGAGTTACTACTGGGAGTTGCCTGTTCCGGAAAAGCGGGGGCTGTTGGGGAAGGTTGTGGATGGCTGGGGGCTGTCGGGCATCTTTAGTTTGCAGAGCGGGTTTCCCATCCGAATCACTTCCTCGAGCGACCTGGAACTCGAGAACAGCCAGGATTTTGAGTATCCCGGCGAGCCTGACTTGGTTGGAAAATTCACAACTCAGGACCCTCGCAAGGCAGGTTGCGCCTTTGGAACCGGCCCCACGGCCGGACCCAGCGCAACTGCATGCCAGCCTGTCCCCAATCAGTTCTTTGACCCCAATGCATTCGCTCCCCAGGCTCTGGGAACAATCGGGAATGCGCCGCGATCCATTTGCTGCGGTCCGGGAATCAGCAATGCCGACCTCGCCTTGCTCAAGACGACGCGACTCGCGGAACACAAAGAGCTCCAGTTCCGAGCGGAATTCTTCAACGCCTTCAACCATGCCCAGTTCTATGCGCCGGACGGTAACATCACGGACGGGTCAACCTTCGGTCAGGTGTCCAAGGCCCGCGACCCGCGGCTGATCCAGCTCGCCTTGAAACTGTTGTTCTGATCCCGCGATTACTGCGAGGTGCGACGACCCAGCAAAGAATCCTCGTGGTCAACATGACTTAGCAGCGGGTGGTCAGTGGTCGGCCGTCCGTGGACCATTGTCCGCTGTGGCGAACTCCCGACGCGCTGTGCCCTGACACCTGGAACCTGCTCTTCCCCACCTACCAAGACAGTCGACAGTCAACAGTCGAAGGTTGGCTGCGGCTCTTCCCCCACCTACGACCTACCACCTACTAACTACCATTCTTTTCAACAACATTCCCGCTTTCTGCTAGTATCTCCTTTGTTTTCATGCACATTCCAGCTTCGCTCGCGGCCTTCCAAGCCCGGCACTTTGTTTTCAACGACATTCCCGCGTCGTTCCTTCATTTTCAAGAAATTACTTTTCTCTTTCTCTTCCGAGAACGGACTTGTTGTCCACCTGAGAGAAGGAAGTTTTCCGGGCTTTTGGCCCCGCTTGGGACACTGTAGCAGGTTGATGAAAAATGTCCTCGTGGCCTCCGAGCAGGATGATGGCGTGTTGTAGCGCTGACCCCGCCCTGCGGGGTCAGCATCTGCCGACCCCGCAGGGCGGGGTCGGCGCTACCATGTTTTTCATCAACCTCCTAGAGAGTGGATATGGAAGATCAGGGTGGCATCGCAGCATAGCGTTCCCAGGAGGCCATGACCGCCTGCATGGCTTCAACTTACTATGCTAGCCTACCTTGTTCCGCTTGTCAAGAGGCAGCGTGTCCGCCTCGGTCTCTCGAAGGAGGTAGGAGCAGGGCCGGGGTTTGCCCATAGAGGGGCGAGACTGCGAGGGTCACTCTCCAGCCTTGCGGCTTTTCGACGGCGACACACGTTGGGCGGCGCGGCTGGAATCCGCGCCGCTGGAAAAGCCGCCCGCCATTAAGATTGGCGGGCCGAAGTGCGGGCCCTGCGCGGGTGGCGCATACATTGGTTTGTATGTATGCGCCGATTGACGATGCTGCGCCTTGGATACCGCAGCGGCTTTTTGGGCGGGCCAGGGGCGCCGACATAAAATGCGATGTCCGCGCCACCCGCGATGTTGTTTAGGTTCTTGTTTCAAGGAGGACGCCTACCGCGAACGGCGAGTGCGTTCCTGTTGTCGAAGCTTGGCGACGAGTTCGGCGAAGGGGCCGGTTTGCGCGTGGTGGCGGAAATATTCGATCTGCTGCTCGGGGGTGGCGCATACATTGGTTTGTATGTATGCGCCGATTGACGATGCTGCGCCTTGGATACCGCAGTGGCTCTTTGGCCGGGCCAAGGGTCGTCGACATGAAGGGTCCGCCGCGGCGGATCGGCGCCACCCGCGATGTTGTTTAGGTTCTTGTTTCAAGGAGGACGCCTACCGCGAGCGGCGAGTGCGTTCCTGTTGTCGAAGCTTGGCGACGAGTTCGGCGAAGGGGCCGGTTTGCGCGTGGTGGCGGAAATATTCGATCTGCTGCTCGGGGGTCTGGTCTTTGATTTCCTGGTAGATTTCGGCCTGGACCTTCCACTTAAAGGCCAAGCAGTCGAAAGCTTTTTCAGTTGTCTGACTCATCCAACCTTACCTCTCTGGGCGTAATGATGGCCAGGGAGCCATACCCCAGCGATTCATTCACCTGATTATATCCCCTAATTTTCTCCAGACGCACGATAGGTTTGAAGTTCCAGGACACGATGGCGTCTGCCCGGACGACCGTCGCGGCCGCCACATGCGCCGCATCATTGAGCCATTGCGGGCCGACCACGCCAGCGCGAACGTAGGCGTCGCGAAGGGCGAGGATTTCCGTCGTTAGGGGCACGAACTCCAAGCAGTCCGGGGGGATATCGCTCAGAATTGCCTTTACCTCCGAGGGAGCAGTCTCGAGCTCGCGTAGCGTGATTTCGCGATGAGAAGCGTGAGCTCTCGACGGCGTGCCCAGTGGATTAGCCGGAGAGAGTCGTCCTCGAATTCTATGTCTCTACACCCGCCGAGTACGGAGGAGTCAGTGTCAACGCGGAGCAATCTCACACTATGGCCTCGAAGCCTGATTGTACCTCATTCTTGCCAAGCGGGGGCCGGCTGGCGCAGACCCTTGTTCTTGGGGGTCTGCGATTTCCCGAAGGGGCTTGTGGGAGCGGAGGGCACCTCAAAAGCAGTGACGAGTGACGAGTGACCAGTGACAAGCTGCCCGGCTAAAGCCGGCCGCTACGAAAAGCTTCGGGAGATCGCAGACGCTAAGAGTCGACCGTCAGCGCCAGCCCGCCCAAAGGATTTTGCGGGCAGTCGCCGCGCGCATTTTCCGGAATCCTGATGGGCGGGGCCATTGAGTTTGCCTTGCGCCGCAGGCGCTTTGGGGGCAGCTTCAGTCCTCCCAGGGGTTAAGGAGTAAAACCCCGGTGGGTTCGAAATCAGCGGTGTTCCGGGTCATGACGCGGAGACCGTAGCGTAGCGCCGTGGCGGCGATAAGTCCGTCAGTGGCATGCACCACCCGCCCCGCCTTTTGCGCGCTGGCTGTGAGTTCTCCCCAGAGGCGACTCGTTTCGAGATCAATCGAGAGGAGCCGATCGCCGTAGTCGCGCTCGAGGGTCTCCAGCCAGGCCTCAAGCGCACGCCTTTTTGGGCTTCCCCTCAGAAGGGAGATCCCCTTGAGGATTTCGCCAATAGTAATAACGCTGACGAAAAGTTCTTCTTCCTTGAGGGCGTCCACGGCTTGGCGAACCCCGGGATGCCCCTTCGGGTGACGCAGTTCTGACAGCACGCAGGTGTCCAGCAAGACTCTCACAGCTTTACGTTCCGCATCGGGGACTTGTCGCGATGAAGGTCGAGTCCTCGCAAGCTTGGACCTTTGCCGAGGAGAAATTGCTTGAAGCTCATACGTTTACCCGTCAGTTTTTCATAATCGCACCGGGCGACCACAACCACTGCGTCACGGCGCCGCAAAACCACTTGGGGGTCTCCCGTAAGAGCGCGGTTTACCAGTTCGCTGAAGCGATTCTTAGCATCTGCCAGACGCCATGACATCGAGGCTCTCCTTAATCTAGCCAATCTAGCTACATCGTCGCATACCCAGTGTAAGATTGCAAGCGGGTCGCTGCAAGGAAGCGGTAAGAGTCACCCGGGAAGAATCAAGAAGCCTTGGGCAAATGCGCCAACGCCTCTTTGATCTTTTCTTCCGGATATTCGTAATCGGCGAGTTCGCCTGCCAAGTATTTCTCGTAAGCCGCCATGTCGAAGTGGCCGTGGCCGCTTAAATTGAACAGGATGGTCTTCTCCTTACCTTCCTCCTTTGCCTTCAGGGCTTCTTCAATCACGCAACAGACGGCATGGGAAGTTTCCGGGGCCACGATGATTCCCTCCGCACGCGAGAAGGTTATGGCCGCCTCAAAGCATTTCAGTTGCAGATAGCTCACCGCCTCGACGACGCCCTCGCGGTGCAGCAGGCTGACCAGCGGGGCCATGCCGTGATACCGCAAACCGCCGGCATGGATGCCCGCCGGAATGAAGTCGTGCCCCAGGGTATCCATCTTTAGCAGCGGCGTCATCCCGCTCTTGTCGCCAAAATCGTAGGCATAGACCCCTTTCGTCATGGTTGGGCACGCTGCAGGTTCGACCGCGATGAGCCGGATCTGTTTTCCGGCGGCTTTGAGCGGTACGAAGGGAAACGCCAATCCCGCGAAGTTGCTTCCCCCGCCACAGCAGCCAATCACGATGTCAGGAAACGCCCCGGCCAGCTTCATTTGGGCAATAGCCTCCTGGCCGATGATGGTCTGGTGCAGCAGGACGTGATTGAGGACGCTGCCCAGCGAGTAATTGGTGTCCTTGCGGTGCGCGGCATCTTCAACCGCTTCGCTGATGGCGATGCCCAGGCTGCCGGGGCAGTCGGGATCTTCGGCAAGAACCTGTCTTCCGGCAGCAGTCTGCTCGCTCGGTGAGGGAATGCACTTTGCCCCCCAACACTCCATCATGGTCCGCCGGTGCGGCTTCTGGTAGAAGCTGCATTTGACCATGTAAACCATGCACTCCTGGCCGAAAACATTGCACGCAAACGCCAGGGCGCTTCCCCACTGGCCCGCGCCGGTCTCGGTGCAAATGCGCTTAACGCCCGCAACCTTGTTGTAATAGGCCTGAGGGGTCGAGGTGTTCAGCTTATGGCTTCCTGCCGGTGAGACACCTTCGTTCTTGTAGAAGATTTTCGCTGGGGTTCCGAGGGCCTTCTCGAGCCGCCACGCTCGGCACAACGGCGTCGGCCGCCAGATCCGCAGGATGTCGAGCACGGGTTCCGGGATTGGAATAGTTGGGGAAGCGGAAACCTCCTGCTCGATCAACTGCGGGGGGAAGATCGCCTCCAGGTCGCCGGGCCCGGCCGGCTTTAGCGTCCCGGGATGAAGAGGAGGCGGCAGAGGCGCTGGCAGATCGGGAACGACGTTATACCAAGTCTTCGGCAGTTCACTTTCCGGCAAAATATATTTGTTTTCTTTCACAAGTTGACTCCTATTTTCGACGTAGCGCCGGCCCCGCGCCTGCGGGGCCGGCACGTGCCGACCCCGCGCTGCGGGGCCGGCGTTACATACGGCTCAGGTGGCTTGAATCCTCCAAGACAATTCTGATCGTCTAGCGAGAATTCTCTGCCACAAATCGAGGCAGTTTCGGAAGGTCAGGTTCGCAAGCCCAATCATCCGGGTAAAGTCATCGCCGCCTGGCGGCCCCCACGCCGTCAAACCGTGCAGTTAAGCTAAAACGCGGAGAATAGCACAAAACGAGCGCAAACGGGTAAAGGTCTCCGCCAAATATGAATTCTGAATTATGAATACGGACGGTTGACTCCCTTGCGTGCCTGGAAGGTCCGGTCGTCGAAGCACTCAAAGACCCGGCCTGATCTCGGGAATTCTCCGCAGATGGAGGCACTGTGATGTGGCCGAACGGGGCCGATATGACGCCCGAGACCCTCCACTTGACTCCCTAGAGGTGACGCCCTATCCTGAGGAGAGTTACGAGAAGGGACACGGCATGACCATTCATCTCAAGCCGGAGCAGAAGCAGGTCATCGGGCAGGCTATTCGGGCGGGCCTGATAGAAACTGTCGACGACATTGTTGAAGTAGGAGTAGAAACCATCCGGCAGCGCCTGGAGGCCGGCGCGGCTTCAGAGGCCCCGCTGAGTGCAGAGCAATGGCTGCAGGAATTTCACGCCTGGGTGCACAGCCATCCGACAACCACCCCCCTACTTTCTGATGAGGCCGTCAGCCGGGAGTCCGTCTACGGTACACGCGGCCAGTAAATGGCAACTCTAATCGACACGAACATCTTGTTGCGCTCCCTGCAGCCCCACCACCCTCATTGCGGCATTGTGGAGCGGGCGGTTAGCGTCCTGCGCGGCCGGAACGAACCGCTGTGCGTTACGGCTCAGAACCTTGTTGAGTTCTGGGCCGTGGCGACGCGTCCAGTAAGCGAGAACGGTCTTGGCATGACGGTTGAAACAGCGGTGAGGGAACTCGCCGTTTTGAAGCGCCTATTTTCTTTGTTACCGGAAACGGTTCCCATGTTCGAGGAGTGGGAACGCATCGTGACGACGCACCGGGTCTCCGGCAAAAACACGCACGACGCTCGCCTGGTCGCCGCCATGAACGTGCACGGGATTAGCAGCATTCTGACGTTCAATGTGCAGGACTTCGCGCGCTACGCAGCGATCTCCGCAGTTCATCCCGAGACGCTTGCCTGAAACCGCCTCCGGGTGCTAAAGGAAGTATCAAACACGCGACGGCCTCGCCGCGAGCGCGTGGCAAGCCCCCGCAGCGGGCCCTCCGAAGCCAAGGCTCAGGAGTACAGGCAACAGTGAACGAGGGGCGGGCTCTAACCTTCCAGCGCCTGCTTGCAATACTCGTAGCACTTCTTGACTTCGGCGACGGTGTCCAGGTTCGCGCCTTCACCATACTCGTACTCGATATTGGCGGGGATTTTCCATTTGTTGTCGCGCAGCAGGCGAAGGACCTCCACAATGGGCGTGTCGCCCTGGCCGAGCGGCAAGTTAGCGCCGTGGTTCTTCTTGCGGTCCTTGATGTGCAGGGTGACGATCTTCTGGTGGTGCTCGCGAATGTAGGCAACTGGATCACCGCCGGCGGCCACGAAGTGGCCGATGTCCAGGTTGACGCCGATGTAGGGTGAGGCGCCCTTCATGGCCCGCGCAAAGGTTTCAGGCGTGGAGAACTCGTCGGGGTCGGACGTTCGGTCGTGTCCGTGGAAGCCCACCATGATCTTGTATTTCTGGGCGTACTTATCGACGCGGGGCGCAACACTGACATTCGATGACGATGTGATGTATTTGACGCCCAGCGCCTGTGCCGCCTGGAACCCACGCTCGATTTCCTGATCCGTCATCGCCTTATGAAAGGCATGGGTGAAAGCATAAAGCTTCACACCGGCGTTATCGAACTTGGTGCGAATCTCGTGAAAATGGCTAAGAGGTGCGGAAAGCCACCACTTCCTAAGTTCTTCCCCCTCCAAATTGGGTGCGACGTGCCCATCAAACAGCTCGCATTCGCCCAAACCGACGGTTTTGAATGCTTCTATACACGCATCCAAATCCCGGTCGCGAAACGAATAACTTTGGGCCCCGATCTGAACGCCACGAATGACCGAGTTAATGTATTCAACGGTCCAACCGTTCCGGCTGACCGCCCATAAACCTGCAGAACCTGCAATCAGAAGCTTGCCGGCATCTCGACGTGAAATTAGACCCATAGATCCTCCTTGAAGACTTATAAGCATCTCGCGGCGCTAGTATAGCAGTATGCTGAAAGACCCGCCTCGCCTGTCATTCCGAGGAGTCCCGATCTGATCGGGACGACGAGGAATCTCGCCCCGATCAGATCGGGGTTTCCAGAGAGAGATTCCTCGCGCAGTTTACCCTGAACGGGCAGGGCGAGATTCCTCTCCCGCAGGGCGGGATCGGAATGACAGTGAAGGGCTCGGAATGACAACGTTCACAAAGGTTTTTCAGCATCCTGAAAGGAGGCTCAGCAGCTTCCTGCAACTACTTGCGGGGCGTGCCGGGATTCTCCTCCCTGCGCCAGATTTCTTCGCTGCGCTGCGCTCCGCTCCCGCCGCGGCGGGACATGTCATCCTGATTCCGCCTCGCGGGAGAAGGATCTGTTCTTCTTCGCGCCGCGCGCTGAAATTGGCCACCAGTGCCACAGCGGATTCGGTTAAAATAGGTCTAACGGCTTGACGCCCTCGTGTCCATGCCGTGAGGAGGCGTATGCCTCTCGAGATGCACCAGCTTCAGAAACTCGATGACTACCGGTGGCTTGTGCCGCAAGGAACCAAGCCCGGCATGCTCACCGATGCGCTCATTTACACCGACGAGCGCCTGCTGAAGGACTTGCTCAAAGACCTCTCCCTCGAGCAGGCGATTAACGTGGCAATGCTTCCGGGGATTGTGGGCCGCTCGCTGGCCATGCCGGACATCCACCAAGGATACGGCTTTCCAATCGGCGGCGTGGCGGCTACCCTGCCGGACGAGGGCGGCGTGATCTCACCTGGTGGAGTGGGATTTGATATCAACTGTGGCGTGCGGCTGCTTGCCAGTACGCTGACGCTCGACGAGGTTCGCCCGAAGATCAAGGAGCTGGTGAACCAGCTCTTCCGTGACATTCCCTCGGGCGTAGGCCAAAGCGGGAATATCCGCCTCTCGTACCAGGAGCTCGACAGGTTGCTCAAAGACGGCGCCGCCTGGATGGTCGAGCACAGTTACGGCAGGCCGGAAGACTTGGACACTTGCGAGGAGAATGGCGCCATCGACGACGCCGACCCGACAGGGGTCAGTGACCGGGCGAAGAAGCGCGGGCTGCCGCAAGTGGGAACGCTCGGTTCGGGGAACCATTTTCTGGAAGTTCAGTACGTGGAGCGCATCTTCGACCCGGCGGTCGCTCAGACTTTGGGACTTTACCAAAACGAAATCCTGATCATGATCCATTCCGGCTCACGCGGCCTGGGCCATCAGGTTTGCACCGATTACCTTCGCGATATGGATGCGGGTATGCGCCGCTATGGCATCGAACTGCCCGACCGGCAACTGGCGTGTGTTCCGGTACACTCGAAGGAGGGACAGGAATACCTTGCGGCGATGCGGGCCTCGGCGAACTTTGCCTGGGCCAACCGCCAGGGCATCACCCACTTTGCGCGCCAGGCGTTCCAGCGCATCTTCGGCCAGCAGGAAGAACTGCGGGTTGTGTACGACGTCTGCCACAACATCGCGAAACTGGAACGCCATCAGGTGAACGGGCGGGAACGCAAAGTGATGGTACACCGCAAAGGCGCCACGCGGGCGTTTCCTGCGGGGCGGCCGGAAGTGCCGGAGGTGTATAAGTCCTGCGGCCAGCCGGTGTTCATACCCGGCTCCATGGGGACGGCATCTTACGTTCTGGTGGGCGCCGAGGGAGCAATGAAGGAGACCTTCGGCACCACGTGCCACGGAGCGGGCCGGGTGATGAGTCGCACGGCGGCGAAGAAATCCCCATTCGCGCAAGACGCCCGGCAGAGGCTGGAGGAACAGGGCATAATGGTGCGAGCCGAAACCCGCGACGGCATCAGGGAGGAAATCCCCGAGGCCTATAAAGACGTGGACGTGGTCATTGACGTAGTCCACAACGCAGGATTGGCTAAGCGAGTGGCGAGATTAAAACCCATTGGAGTGATCAAGGGCTAGCTGACCACATTCGAAATTCGCACGGCTGCCTGACAAGTCGAGAGTCGAAGGTCGAGAGTCGAAGGTCGAGAGTCGAAGGTCGAGAGTCAAAAGACAAGGGACTGGGGACACCTCGACACATCCCCCAGATTCCGGCTATGAACAGTGCAACCCGTCGCCGTGGCATGGACGTCTCGCCCATGCCGGCTTCATGCATTCAGGGGTGGGATGCCCGTGCTACGCGAAGCAAGAACGAAGGGAGGGGCAACCCAACGGATCACCCCTGACCCAGGTTGTGCTGACGCAGTCCTGAAGGACTTCACTTTTCCGGTCCTTCGCCAAGCTGTTGAGCCAAATAGTTCTGCAAGCCGACCTGCTCGATGAGACCGAGCTGTTCCTCGAAGAAATCGACGTGGCCTTCTTCCTCGGTGAGAATTTCCTTGAGGAAATCGGCCGTGCCGTTGTCACCCGCCTTGCGACATGTGGCGACGCCCTCGTTGTAATCATTCACCGCGCCCTGCTCCAGGGCCAAGTCGTTCTCAAGCTGCTCTTTCACGTCCTTCCCGATATTGAGTTTGGGCAGCTCGCTCAGGCTCGGCATTCCCTCAAGAAAGAGCATGCGCTCGATGATCTCTTCAGCGTGCCCCATTTCATTGATGGATAATTTCTTGATGTGCTTGCTCAGCCGCTCGTAACCCCAGTTCTCGCACATTTCGTTGTGCAAGAAGTATTGGTTGATGGCCCCCAATTCTTCCTTCAGCATCTCTTGTAAGATCTTCAAGACTTCCGGCTTTCCTTTCATACGTCTCCTCTCCTCGATAGACGAGTGCCGTCCTTATCCTGCAAAGATTACCACAGGTGCCGCCAAAAAGCTCTCGACGGGGCAATACCGCCCGCGAACCAGAAACGAGGCAAGGTCCCCTAGGACCCGCTCGAATGATGTGAGTTCTCATCCTTTTCGCGGACATGGGCCAGCAGCTTGCGGACACTGTTGGCAAGCTGCGCGACTTCGCCTTCCCCTTCCACGTCAAACTCAATGGCATAATTCCCCGCCGTGGCATGATCGACTGCGGCCTTGAGAGCCACCAGCGGCTCCACCACCGTCCGCGGCAAGACAAAGCTTACCCAGACGCTCAAGAGGATCGTCAAAGCGGAGACAATGCACAGCACCCACTCCGCCCGCCGGACCAATTGACGCGCCCTTACATGATCCCGCTCGACTCGCCCCCAGCTTCGCGTCTCCAGGTCGGATGATTCCTGCACAATCGTGTCGCTGGAGGTACGCAGGTCGGCGGAGATCTGGTGGAAAGCGGGGTCCTCGGCCTCCAGCGTGGCTGCCACCTGCGCGTCAAGTGAGCCCACGCGGTTGTGCAGTTCTTCCACCAGCTTGGCGCGGTTGGTGTGGCTTACGCCCTTCAGAAGCTCATCCAGGTCTCGGGTGTAGGCCCGAACCACGTCACGGAGGTGCTCGGCGGGGGCCTCGGTGACTTCTCCTCGGCGCGCCACGGCGTCCGCCATGCGCCGCTGATAGAATTGAGCCTGCGACTGGATATGCTCGAGGGTGCTGCGCTCTTCCGGCTGCAACCGGCGGCACGAATCGATAATCTGCTGCACCCTGGACAGCGCCTGGCGATTCGATTCCAGTTCCGCCGGGTCATAGACGAGGAAGTAATTCCGTTCTGCCCTGCGAGCGTCCAGCATTTCCAGGGAGATTCGTTCCGCCAGAGTGGCCATGGGGGCATCCACACTGACGATGCGATCCACAATCGAACCCATCGCAAAAAGGTAGTAAATCGCCAGAAAAATGACCGGGACCAGAATCAAGCGTACCAAGCCCAGGCTGTAAGCCACCCGGCGGCGTAAGGAAGTGCCGCGTGCAAAGACCTTGAACGGTTTCCGGACTGCCCAACTCATTCTCGGTTCAACGGCCATATGTCAGGGCACGCCAAAGCGTTTCGTCTTCACCTCGATTTAACTATATTGAGTGAAATATTACCCCAAAATTGAATTCACGGGCGTAATTTCTCTTGACCGTCGGAAAGAAAGTGCGTGGGACCGTTTGACTGTGGAAAAGGGATCGAAGACGGAACTTTCGTGCCCAGCGACACGTATTGCACATTGGAAATGACCCCAACACGGGAGGCCAAACCATGTTCTGCCCACAGTGTGGAAGAGAGTTTGTCGAGCGAGTCAACTTCTGTTGCCAATGCGGGGTGGCGTTGTTCACGCCTCCTGCATCCCGGAAATTTCTCCAGCGCTCGCGGGTCAACCGGAAGATTGCAGGCGTTTGTGCGGGGTTCGCAGAATACCTGGAGCTGGACCCCACACTGGTTCGGATTTTGTGGGTCATGCTGGTGATCTTCGGCGGCTGTGGCCTGCTTGGCTACATCATCGCCTGGATCATTATGCCAGAGGAGCCGCTCTTGCAGGTCAGCCCTGCCTCAGCGTCGGGGGTTTCCCCGCAAGCTGCGCCCAACCGTTAGCATCCCACCTCCGAGGCCTGCTTCAGAAGTCCATTAGCGAACGACGTCATCCGGATTATTCGGGAGCGGGCTAAGCAATCCGCAACGAAATTCCTTTTGCAGGCCCTCACTGTTAACTGTAAGCTGGCAACTATGGACATCTTTTTGCCGACCTTCACCCTCGACTGTCGACTTTCGACTGTTGACCGCAGTTTTGGCCGACCTCAAGTTCGGATTCGAAAGCACCTTGCACGGCTTCTCGCCATTTTCGTGGTTGCACTTTCGTGCGTGGCCATGCCTGCGCCGTTCCTCTCTGCTGCGAGTCGGCGTTCGAAGCAGCACACCTCCCCGGCGCTCAACGCGCGCCTCGATCAAATCCTTAGCTCGAGTGATGCCTCCCGCGGTTTTTGGGGCATCGAGGTGGGGGAGCTTCCGAGCGGAAGAATTCTCTTCAGCCGTGACGCGCAACACCTTTTCCACCCCGCCTCAAATATGAAGTTGTTTACCACGGCGGCGGCGCTCGAAAAGCTCGGCCCGGGTTTCGTTTTCCGCACCACAGTGGAGAGCGAATCCGGACCGGATGCTCAGGGACGCGTGAAAAACCTTTACCTGGTTGGCAAAGGAGATCCCAGTTTTTGTGAAGGCATCTCGTCGCCTCTTTTGAACCCTGGAGAGGCGAAAAATGGTTCTTGCCCGACCCTCCAGAATCTGGCGCAGCAGACAAGGACACGTGGAGTGCTTGAAATCACCGGGGCTCTGGTAGCGGACGACAGTTATTTCCTTTGGGAGCCCTACATCCACGGATGGGCCGCTGAGGACCTGTTATGGGGCTATGGGGCGACTGTTTCAGCTCTGGCCTTGAATGCCAATGCTCTGCAACTCCGAATCAAACCGGGATTGAAGGTCGGCGACCGCGCGCAGATTTGGCTTGAGCCTCTGACGGACTATTACCAGGTCAATAACAGTCTGGAAACCAGCGGGGCGGGGACCGAGAGGCGCTTGTGGGTCGAACGCGACCTGGATTCCATGCGACTAGACGTTTGGGGCCAGATCCCCCTCGACGCCGGTGAGACTACCGAACGGGTAGCGATCGCTCGTCCGCCGCAGTTGGTGGGCGAACTTTTCCGCCAGGCGCTCGAAGACGCCGGCATTGCGGTTCGAGGCGGTGTCGAGGTCCACTATGTCACACGCTTGGAGGCAGCAATAGCCAGTCATCCTCCTCTCCAACTTTCTCCGCGCGTGGTCTTGGCAGAGCATGACTCCCAGCCACTCCGGGACATCTTGAAGGCGACCAACAAGGAAAGCCGGAACCTTTTTGCGGAAATGCTTTTGCGCACACTCGCTCGCGAGGTGAAGCATCGTGGCGGCCTCGAGGACGGCTTGGAAGTACTCAGCGAATTTGCGCAGCAAGTTGGCGCAGCGCGGGGCGAGACGGTATTTGCAGACGGCTCGGGGCTTTCGCGAGATGATTTGGTTGCGCCAGAGGCTTTCGTAAAGCTGCTGATTCACATGGCGAGTGGGCAGGCTTTCGACATATTCCTGGATACCCTGCCGGTGGCCGGCGTGGACGGGACGTTGGCTGGCCGCTTCAAAGGGACCCGGCTCGAGGGAAGAATCCACGCCAAGACGGGCACCCTCGAGCAGGTGAACGCCCTTTCCGGGTATATGGATCTGCCCTCCGGTAAGAGGCTTGTCTTCTCCATCATTGGGAATAGTCACCCCCTCAAGGAGCAGCAGGGCGCAGCCACCCTCGACCAAATTGCCTTGGCCGTTTATGATTGGTTCTCGCGCCGGAAGAGGTAGGAAGACCTTTAGAAAACTCTAAAGCATGGGCAGCAGATTAACGCAGATGGACGCAGATAAGCTCAGATTCAAACACCAAGAATTAACCAGGAGAATCATTGGGGTCTTCTACGAGGTTTATAACGAGCTCGGGCACGGATTCCTCGAGTCCGTCTACGAGGCGGCGATGCTGATCGCGTTGAGGGAAGCCGGGCTCAAGGCGGAGACCCAAGTGCCCATTGCCGTCTGTTTTCGGGGCAATCGGGTCGGAGATTTCAGGGCTGATTTGATGGTGGAGAACGCCGTTCTCCTGGAGCTGAAGGCAGCAAGGGCTCTTGACTCCTCCCATGAAGCGCAACTTCTGAACTATCTACGTGCCACCCAAATCGAAGTGGGTTTGCTTCTGAACTTTGGAATCAAGCCGGAGTTCAAACGGTTGGCCTTTGATAATGAACGGAAAATCCAGCCGCAGATAAACGCAGATAAACGCAGATAAAACCTGGCATAGAAGGAAGGAGAAGCCTGGGGATGCTGGGCGCTTCTGCAAACCCCGTTTGGTGGAAGCTTGTGGTCCGAGCCATTGCTGCCTATTCTTGGTTTGATCTGCGTTAATCTGCGTTCATCTGCGGCTTATCCTTATGAAAATCGTAACGATCTTCGGAAGTTCACTGCCCGGTGAGGCGAGCCGCGCTTACGCGGAAGCACGGCAATTGGGAAAGCTGTTGGCAGAGGCCGGGTTCGCCATCTGCAATGGCGGATACAGGGGATTAATGGAAGCTTCAGCGCGCGGTGCTCGAGAGGCAGGCGGGCACACCATCGGCGTCACGTGCGAGATTTGGCCTGGCCGGGCGAATCAGTGGATTGTAGAAGAGGTGCGCACAAGGTCGTTCTCGGAACGCATCATGACGCTGCTGGAGCGCGGGGACGCCTACGTTGTCCTCCCAGGGGGGACGGGTACGCTGGCAGAATTGGCGCTGGCCTGGGAGATGATGAACAAGGCCAGCCTATCGAGGACTGTGGGCGGGAGCAAGCCCCTGTTGGTGATGTCGCCCTACTGGCTGCCGGTCATCAATTGCCTTGAACAGGAAGGGCAGCTCAACTCAACCCAGCGGGATTGGAGGTCGCCGGCGATGGAAATCGTCACGCCGGTGAGGGATGTGGAGCACGCAGTCGGGTATTTGAAGAAGAACCTGTGAGGTCATAGCCACATCCTGGAGCTGCGGAACTTTGACACACAACCGGTTTACAATACCTTTATGAGGTGCACTATGAGTTGGCAGGAAAGAATCGTTGTGGACCCCGCCATTTGCCACGGAAAAGCCTGCATCAAGGGCACGCGCGTGATGGTGTCGGTCGTTCTGGACAACTTGGCGGCCGGAGAACCTTCCGAGGAGATCGCTCGCGCCTACCACGTGGAGCCTGAGGACGTCATGGCGGCGCTGCTTTATGCCGCCGAACTCGCCAAAGAACGCGTGGTACCGCTGGGGGTAGGGACCGAATAATGCGTTTTAAAATCGATGAGAATCTTCACCCCGATGTCGCCGAGTCTCTATGCTACAAAGGTCATGATGCGCTCGGGGTCTGGGACCAAGGCTTAAGAGGAAAACGGGACGAGGATCTGGCACGTGTTTGCCGTTTGGAGGGCCGAGCACTGTTGACGCTGGATGTGGGCTTCGCCGACATCCGAACGTACCCTCCCGACCAATATCCAGGACTGATCGTCTTGCGGCTGAGCCACCAAAGCCGCCGGCACGTCATGACTTTATTGCCCCGCCTCCTGGAACTTCTGGAAGCTGAGCCGCTGGCAGGATGCTTGTGGATTATCGATGAGCACTCCCTTCGGGTTCGCCGCGGCCAAGGGGAACAGAGAGAATGACGGGGAGCGCACAACCCAAAGGGGGTATGGTTTCTGCCGTCCCACCAGGGCCCGACTGTGAATAGCTTCGGGTGCTAATCCACACTCATCCTTACCTTTGAACGCCATGCTTGGTGAAGAGAAAGCTCAGACCGTTGTGCCCATGAGCGTGCGGCTTTGGCGTGGCATCAGGAAAGCCGCGTTATCTGTATTGTTCGCCGCCATTATGGTGATTCCTGGAGTCAGGCGGCTGCGTCGGAAAATCTGGGAATGGTCGGCGGTTCGAATCCTGGTGGCGTCGGTGGGGTGCTTGCTGGGCTGGCGATACAAGCATGCAAACGGCGGGATAGTGGATTTGGTTGTCGGCGCGGCGCTGATGGCTTTCGGCCTGCTGGTTCGCGCCAAGCCGGAAGCAAAGTCGGTAGACGCCCAGGCTCGTGAGCTCGATGCCCTCGTGGTCCTGAACGGCGGGGCGTTTATCCCCGCAGGAAATGAACGGCCCTCTCGCCTTGTGCGCATCTTCGTGAATCCCGACCGGCTATTTGTGGTTGACGAACATGAGCACTCTCTGGAGGAGATTCCGCTGGTCCGGGTGCGCGAGTTGGCTGTGCACCCAGTTCCCGTCTCAGGCGAGTCGGAAGCTGAAGCACAAACCTGGGACCTTGCGATTACCTGGGAATCAAAGGACATGCGGACAGCCCGGTTCCGCTATGACGGCTTCTTCGCTGAGCACTTGGCTCGTGTGTCGGAAACCACAGTGCGAAACGTGCTGCGGAGAGAATTGCCGGTCCTGAAAAGATGAGGAGTTGTGAAGAAATTGGATGCCGCAGACCGACGCCGATTAACGCAGATCAACACAAAAAACAGACATCAAAAGCTCCGCGACTAGGAGCTCTCAGGTGCCTTGGTTTCAAGAAGCCCCCAGCATCCGCCGCCCTCCCCCTTCCTTCTGTGCCAGTCCTTATCTGCGTTCATCTGCGTTGATCTGCGGCAGGGGCCGAAAACTTGGGCCGCAGACCGACGCCGATTAACGCAGATCAACACAAAAAACAGACATCAATAGCTCCGCAACTAGGAGCTCTCAGGTGCCTTGGTTTCAAGAAGCCCCCAGCATCCGCCGCCCTCCCCCTTCCTTCTGTGCCAGTCCTTATCTGCGTTCATCTGCGTTGATCTGCGGCTGAAAAGAGACTACCGGATGGTATCGCCGGCGAGTCCCCAGAAATCCTTCGCGTAGTAGGACGAAAGCACATTCCCAAACAGATGGCAGATGCCATGGCAGTCGGGTATGTCCCCGTAGAGTTTCCGGCCTCGCGCGAAAACCTTGTTGAACGATCCTTCGCGCAGCAGATTCCCACCAATCTTCTTGAGTGGCTCGCAGGGGTAGAAAACATCGCCGTTGGGGTAGACGCGCGGGAACATGGTCGGGAAGCACTGGAAATCGCCGAACTCAAGCAGGGTGCGAATGAGCTTGGGCGTGCCATTAATGGGTTGGGAGCGCTCGCGGCGGCGCTGCACAATCTTCTCGACCAGGGCCTGGTAGCGCGGGTTCTGCCGCAGGCGAAGATTGGGCAACTTCTCGTTCAGCGCGGTCTGGGTGGCGAAGACAAATCCTTGCTCGCCGCAGAAGTCCATGATGTGCTCGACGTCAGCGATGTTCCATTCTTCGATGACCGTGCTGATGGTGATGTCCGTCGCCCTGGGGAAGCGCGATTTAGCCAGTTCCAGATTCTCCAGCACCTTGGACAGGACAGCAGGCTTGGACATGGGCTTTGTCGAATCCGCCTGCAACGAATCCAGGCTGACAATGAGGCTGTGCAAGGAGTCAAACAATCCTTGCCGCTCGTGCAGGAGCGTGCCGTTGGTGATCAGCAGTACGGAGCGAAACTTTAAGTCATGGCGCGCCGCGCGGGCCAGTTCCTCAATATCGTCGCGCAACGTAGGCTCCCCGCCCGTCAAGAGGATCGAATCGGTTTCCTTGCGGATGATTCGAAGCAACTTGATGGTCTCGGCGGTCGGCAGTTCCTGGCTGAACACGTCGGGTTCCTTCTGTGTGCAGTAGGTGCAAGCCAAATTACATTTGTGGGTGACGTAGAGCACTGCGGCATAAGGCGCCACAACGTTTGTCCGTCGAATCTCACGCCGATAAAGGTTCTGGAAATATTGCTTGAAGTTTTTCAGGACAAATGGAGAGTGGCGCAGCAATCCCCGCAACAGCGTCAGCCCTTTTTCTTCTGCACGCGCCTCGCCCATTGACGAGAAGCGTACACGAAGGCGCGGAGCCACAGCAAGAATTTTGAAGCCAATGAAGTGGAAGTAGGGTCTAACTGCCTCCTGGCGGCCCCCACTGGCCTGGCAGCAGTTTCGAAAGCGGGTAGCGCAGAGTCTCGCTTCCCAGAGACTCTGCGGCATGTGCGCATGCTTGCGCCGCCTGGCTTTATCCGACCGATTCCCCTTCATCCCTTGCCGGGTGGTGAACGAGCGCGAATCTGTAAGGAAGAACCGCAGAGTCTCTGGGAAGCGAGACTCTGCGCTACCTGCTCGCTCTTGGCCTTCTTGGAAACAACATCGGTGTTCTGGATTTGTACTCCAGATACGATGCCCCAAAGCGAAACTCTAGTTCTCGTTCTTCATACACTTTCACGAAGACAAGCAATGCCGGTGCAAACAG
>Ga0208321_1000234_pt1 | contig 50597 bp, 34 predicted proteins | sample June2015DPH_4_15_FD_184692 | JGI IMG/M metagenome (GOLD analysis project Ga0208321, IMG submission 184692) | Peatland microbial communities from SPRUCE experiment site at the Marcell Experimental Forest, Minnesota, USA - June2015DPH_4_150... | ecosystem: Environmental > Terrestrial > Soil >... | reverse complement strand
TGGGTGGACCCTGCCACAGACGCGTCGTGAGATCCAACGCCTGTTGTTTACCTGGACCGGAGAGTGCGCGTATTGTGGCAGCGTAATTCGCAAACGAAACCGCCCACCTTAACTTAACGTAGTAGTACTAGTGGCTAGTGACTAGTGACGAGCTAAAGACTTTAGTGGGATGCGCATGACGCGGGTAGGTATGTCATTCGGATTGAAGGAGTCAGAAGTCGGGAGTCAGAAGACAGAAAGCGTGCCTCGTAGATTGAAGAAGAACTCCAGCCCCAGGCCCCGTGGTTTCAGAAGCTGGAGACTGACGGCCGAACTCCTTTCTTCTGACTTCTGACTCCTGACTTCTGACTCCCGCTCTTCCCCACCCACTCATGTTCGCGGGTAGTGAGGTCGCCGTTACAGATGACCGGTTATACGACCCGTCAGATTTTGTTAGACCCTCGGGCCAACACGCGACTGGCAGATTTGCGGGAGAGTAAGTCTTGATAGACGAAACCCAGGAGCAGACACCACCTCAGGATGTGCCTCCACCCCTGGAGAGCACACTCACGGACGCGCGGGAATCCCTGCCCAAGCCCTGGGGGCTGCGCGATTTCTTCCTCTTCATCGCTTTTGTGCCTATGGGGCTGTTTGCCGCCAATATCCTCGTCCTCCTGGGATACGCGCTGATTCAGCCAACTCTCCACTGGCGTTTGGCGAAACAGCAACTCTCCACCGATCCCTTCTTCTTGCTGGCACTGCAAACGGTCTTTTACGGGTTGATGCTCGCGTTCATTTTTTTTCTCGTGGCCGTGGACCACCGGCAGCCATTTTGGCCAACGCTTCGGTGGCGACGTATCACAGTCTGGCAAGCACTCGGTTGCCTTGCCGGCGGAACACTCATGACGGTTGCCATTGCTTTATTTCCACCGGTTCTACCGGATGCAACTAAATTCCCCCTCGAAAGCCTGTTCAACTCAAGGGCTGCCGCTTATGCCATAGGAGCATTCGCCATTCTGGTCGCCCCGGTCATGGAGGAAATGATTTTCCGCGGCATCCTCTTTGCAATCTTCGAGTCGCAGGTCGGCCTCCGCTTCGCCATCCTGATTACTGCCATCCTATTCGGGGGATTGCACGTGCCTGAGTACTGGGGCGCCTGGAACCACATGTTTCTGATTTTCCTCGTAGGGCTGGTGTTTTCACTGGCGCGAGGTAAGAGCGGTTCATTGGCGCCCAGCGTCTTTCTTCATGTGGGATATAACGCCAGCATGATGATCATTCTGTTCCTGTCCACTGAGCACTTCCGAAACTTGAACGCTTTGCCTCACCCCTGAGAATCAAAGGTCCACTGAAGGGGAAGGAGTTCCCCGAATCCGCCCATTCTTGAGCCGCCTCCCTGCACATGAGGCGATTATGATTCCCCGCGGCGCTTAACGTCGATCTGGAGTCGCTTGATCTTTTGATTGAGGGTGGAAAGGGGGATCTTGAAGTGCTCGGCGGCATCGGTCTGGCTCCAGTTGGTACGAGCCAGCATATCGAGAATGATCCTGCGCTCGCAAGTTTCCATGATTTCGAAAAGCGACCGGCCTGCGAAGTCCTGTGAGGGGTGGCCCTGGGCGCCGTGCGAGCCGTCTTGAAACAGTTGTTCAGGCAAGAGATCAAGACCCAGTGTGGGCCCGGAGGCGAGGACCACAGCTCGCTCCACGGCGTTTTCCAGTTCGCGCACGTTACCCGGCCAGTCGTAGTCCATTAAGGCTTTCATTGCCTCCACTGAGAACTGGAGGCCGAGACGACCATTCTCTTCGCCAAACTTCTTCAAAAAGTGCTCCACGAGGCGAGGAATATCTTCCTTGCGCTCCCGCAAGGAGGGAAGACAAATGCTGATAACGTTCAAACGGTAATAGAGGTCTTCCCTGAAGTGCCCCGCAAGGACCAACTTTCGCAAATCGGCGTTGGTGGCGGCGAGGATGCGCACATCCACCTTGATGGTTTCCGTCCCGCCCAGGCGCATGAACTCGCGCTCCTGAATCACCCGCAGCAGTTTTGCCTGGGTCTCAACCCCCACCGTGCCGATTTCATCGAAGAAGATCGTCCCCTGATCGGCCAATTCAAACAATCCGCGTTTGGTGGCGATGGCAGAAGTAAAGGCCCCCCTCACATGGCCAAACAGCGTACTCTCCAAGAGGTCCACAGGCATTGAGCCGGTGTTGACAGGAACAAAAGCCCGGTCGGCGCGCGGGCTCATGGCATGGATGGTCTTGGCGACAAGCTCTTTACCGGTTCCGCTCTCGCCGCTAATCAGGACTGTGGCGCGGCTGATGGCTACTTGGGTGATGAGGTCCATCACCTTCTGCATCTTGTCGCCTCTGCCCACGATGTTGGGAAGCGCGAAGCGTTTCAGCGCCCGGCGAAGCTGGAGGTTCTCCGCTTGAAGGCGCGATTTGTCAAGGAGGTTCCGGACTTCGAGCAGCAGTTTGTCGTTGTCCCAAGGCTTGGTGACGTAACTCTCCGCGCCCTGCTTGGAGGCCTGGAAGGCCATCTGGCTGGAGTCGTACGCGGTAATCATGATAACGCTGACTTCCGGCGAGTCATGTTTTATAGATTTCAGCAAATCCAGGCCGTTACGGTCAGGAAGGTTAATATCCAGAAGAACCAAGTCGAACACTCCGCCTTCAATTCTCTTCAGACCCTCTTCGCCGGTCGAGGCGGAGTCCGCCTGATAACCCTCCAGCCTGAGCAATTGCTCCAGGCTCTCCCGGATTTCCTGTTCGTCATCAATGATGAGAATACAGCCCTTAGGCGACATTTACTGCTTTCCTCGCAACCGGCAACTCCACATGGAACGAGGTGCCGCGTCCCACCGCGCTCTGCACCTCGATCTTCCCCAGATGCTCGCGAATGATTCCATACGTAACCGCGAGGCCCAAACCCGTTCCGCGGCTCGTCGACTTGGTAGTGAAGAAGGGATCAAAAATCTTGCTGAGATGCTCAGGGGAAATTCCCACCCCGTTATCCGAAACCTCGACGCAAACGGAGGAGTCTTCGCATTGGGTAGCGATGGTCAGCTCGCCGCCACGCGGCATCGCGTCGCGCGCGTTCATGATGAGATTCATGAAAACCTGCTGGAGTTTTCCGGGGTTGGCGTAAACCAAGGGCAATGAGGAACACAATTGCGCATTCACGGAAATCTTGGAGGCGCGCAGCATCGGCTCAACGAGCGACACGGTCTCGCGGACCAGCTTGTTTAAATCCAGATCGGAATACTCACTGCCGCTGACACGCGAGAACTTCAGTAAGTTGTTGACAATCTCGGAGGCGCGAAACGCCTGCTTGATGATCTTGTCGAGGGTGCGGGAGAGAGAATCATCCGCCGACAACTGCCTCATCAGCATTTGGGCCTGGGAAGTGATAACCGCCAAAGGCGTGTTCACTTCGTGAGCGACGCCTGCCGCCAGCAAGCCGATGGAGGAGAGTTTCTCCGCCTGAATCAACTGGTCCTCGAGGTTCACGCGGTCGGTCAAGTCGTTGAAAATCAGCAGCCTGCCGAGTACGTGACCATCTTTCCCTACCAGTGGGACCGCCGAAAGGTTCACAATCAGGGTCTGACCGCCCGGAGTATGTAAGCGAAACTTGTACAGACTCAGGACGCTCTGCGCATCCGAGGCTCCAGGCAATTCCGCCAACAGTTCGGGTGGGAAAATGGCATGCAGCGATTTCCCCACGGCATCATTTCGCACCAGGCCGTAAAGCTTCTCCATGGCGGAATTCCATGACCCTACTTTCCCTTCCAGGTCGCAGGCGAGAACGCCGGCGTTAATCGATTCAATGATGTTCTCGCTGAAATCCGTCAGTGCCTGGTATTCAAGAGCTTTCTTCTCGAGCGATTCGTAAAGCTGGGCATTCTCAAGCGCCACGGAGACGTACCCGGTGAGGGTCTGCAGAAGGTCAATATCCTCGCTCGAGAGGAAGTCCCCATCGCGCGTTTTCCCCAGGCCGAGGTAACCCAAGGTGCGCTCTTTCACCTTAAAGGGCAAGTAATAGTGCAGGTCCAACTGCTCAATAGTTTTCTGCGCCGAGGGCGCGAAGCCAAACGGGCGCCTGACACTGTCAAAAAACAGATACTCCTTGCCCTGTTGGCTGCGCGCGGGGTCAAGGAAACTTGTATCCAGTCCCTCGGAGTAGCTCACGCCGCGCGACTTGACCAGGCGGAATTGGTCCAAATCCGTCGCCCAAAAAACCGCTAGGCGATCGACCCCAAGGGTTTCAGTCAGCTTTACAGTGACCTGTTCGAGGAGGCGATCAACATGCAACTCGGAGCTCAGTTCGCGCGCAAACTCCAGCAGGGTGCGACGATAGTCATAACGCTCGCGGTTAAAGAACCTATCCAGCCGCACCTGGATCCAATTCACCATGGGCTGGAAAACCAAGGCGGTGACGACGACGGCCAAAACCCACCCACTCCGGCTGGTTATCGGGATCGTGGATCGGAAGAAATCCGCAAACAACCCGATCACACTGAAATAGAGGGCCACAATGGTGGCCGTGGCCAAGGTGTAAGCGATCCCCCTGCGGAAAATGACATCCACGTCCATCAGGCGGTAACGCACGATGGCGTAACCAAAAGTGACGGGGAGAAAGACAAGTGAAAGTGCAGAGAGGTTCATCCAGGCGTTGGGAATAAACCCGAGGAAATAGGGAATCGCATAGAAGGTCGCAAAGGGTGCGATAGCAAGCCAGGTCCCTCGCGTCACCCATTTCAACTGCTGCTTCAGCAGAGGCACGTGCGCTCGCGAATAGGCATGTTGGAGCACCACTGCCCCCGCTAAGAAGTAGACGGCTAGATACACGAACTCGACGCGGTCAAGAAGCCAACGCACCTGGAGCAAGGGCATGGGGAGAACCATGAGCTCCGTGGCCACAAGAACATGAACAGCCGCCAGGGCTACCGCTGGCCCATAAAGGGAGGGAATCACATAACGCCGACCGCGCAGGAAAGTCTTTTGCTCGGGAAAACCAAGGCAGAAATGCAGGTAGAGCGCGGGCTGAAGAAGCAAGGCAAGAACTTCCAGCCAATACACCGTCCAATCGAACAGATTCAGCTTCCCGGTATAGGAAAACGTGTAAAGGATAAAGGACGCCAAGCAAAAGATGTAGAAATGAAGTGATTTAGGAGCCGTCCAGCGTCGCAATAGTATAAAAGTCCCGATGACCAGGTATATCAGGCCCACTAGGCTGAGATAATATCGCACCGTCGCGGCCGCTTTTTGCGGAACAAGAACCAGCGAGGTTTGGAACTTCTCGCCATTCCGCACTAGGATATAGCTTGCCTGAGACCATATGTCGTCGCGGAAGATCTCACGACCGGCGTCAGCCGCCGCGTGAATCGGTTTTCTGTCGATTGACTCTAAGAGGTCGCCCTCCCGGATCCCTGCCCGGTCACCTGGACCATCGGGGGTGACAATCCATGCCTCCACTCCCCTTTTGGAGTCAACCCAGGATACCCCATCGTCCGGCAGCCGATAGCGGATCCGCTGCTGGAGATTGACAATGGCAAACACGATAAGCGTCAGGCTAAGGATAGCCAGCGAAACGGACGTAAACCGGTAAGGCGGAGCTTTTGTCATCTGAACGCAGCGACCTGTCCGCTGCCGTTTAGACTACCACCTCAAACCCCTAGCAAGTTAGATTCCAGTAGTCGGAGTTCCACGAAACAAATAAAGTTCATATTTTCAATCAGATATAACATCAACAGGATAGTAGCAGCGCCCGCTACAAAATTCGGGATATGGCCTCCACTTTTCAGTAACTCCGTTCCCATCCTTTGGAAACCTACAGGCACGGAAACACTTGGATTTCTGAAGACCGCCATGACGAATTGGTTTCAAGGCAGAGACTTCTAGCCCACTAACTATTCGCCAGAAGTTAGAATTCTACGGAAAAGCCCCCGCGGAGAGACTTATAAGCTGAACTCAGAAGCAGAGTCATTTCTCCGGATTGGGTCAAGGGTGAGTAGCCCTGGGCTAATAAATTCCGGAATTCCGCGACGGCTTCGATGTGGGCGGGGAGGAAAGCAAGGGCAGGGAGGGGCTGGCGGACCTGGACATCCAAGAATGGTTGCAGTTGCAAATTGGCTTGGCCGTAAGGATCCACCATGGTTACGCGTCCACGCTGAACCCATTCGTACGAAGTCGTCAGTTGAGTCCGAGTGACAGGAATACGGGCCGAAACTCCTCCGGCCAAGGAGGCGCTACGAACGGGCTTGAGCACACCTTGTAGATCTCCCTTTGGAGCATGGTTGACGAGTCCGTGTGCGTACAGGGAATCCCCCACGGAGTAGGCGACGAGAGTTTCGACGTGATTTCCTATGCGTTGTACATAGACCGCCCGATATCCGGAAGAGTGGTAATCACCCATATTCACAAAAATCCCACCCACGGCAGGGTTCACCACGTAATTACCCGCAAGCCAGCTTGTTGCCGCGGCATTAGCCGACCCCCAAACAGCCGCGTTCTTGACCCCATCGTGGTAAGCGGCGAGCTCGATCCGCGCGGAACCACTCAGAAGGCGGTTCAAGGAGATCTCGGAATGGTCGCCTTGCTCAAGCTCAGGCCGATAGCCTCGCAGCGTCAACAGCGGGAAAGAATCGAGCCTACTAACACGTTCCAGCAAAGTCCCTGAACCGTCGGATGGTCCCTTCCCAACCTGCAGGGCAACGTCGGTGGAACGGGAAAGGTGGTAAGCCAGCTTCATTCGCGGTCGGGCGATCATCACATCCCCAAGCGCACTTAGGTAATCAATATCCACGCCCGCCGTCAATGTCAGGTGAGGATAAATGTGACGGGTTTGGGTGTAGCTTGCCACTAATCCCTGCGCATAGGAATCGGAAAGCTGTCCGCCGCCACCCGCAGCGGTCACGCCCCTTGCGTAACCCAATCGGTGCACGACCAGAGAGATTTCCTCAGAATCACCCTTGATCAAGCCCTTTCGATACTCCGTCCCCACTGAAAATGTCAGGGTTCCGTTGGCCGCGACTGAGCCCACCGTCAGAAGATCGGAGTCCAGGGACAGCGAGCGAAGGTAAGCCAAAACACTTCCCATGCCTGGGTCCGTGGCCAGTGGCTCCCAGCAAGAAGAACCCGGCGCCATGCCAACAAGACGCTGGCTGGCAGGCAGGGGAGGGTTTACAGCATTCGGGGTGGTCTCTGCAACCTCCTGCCGGTATCTGAGGATAGGCCGGGTGGCTGCGGAAGTCCTCAGCACCCACTTCCAATCGTCAGCCAAAGAGGTTGCGCCAGTATCGGGAATCTGAAAACGCAAAGGGGCGAAGACGTCACCTAAAACAAATTTCAATGTGGACGTCTGCCCGGCTTCCACCTTAATCCCGTTCCGATGAGCGGGTAACCGCGTTGGGGAAATAATCTGAAGGGAGTACCAGCCCGGAATGAGGTGCCCAACTGCGAACTTGCCTTTGGCGTCGGTAATGACGCGCTCCACCTGTTCCCCGGCGCTGGCGGTGGGAATCAACAACGGCCCAATGATCAGAACCGTGGCACCCATCAAAGGATTGCCATGATTGTCCGAGACGATGCCCGAAAGACGCCCATATTCCGATGCGAGGGCCCGGACCGGACTAAGCAAAGGGGAAACAAGGCTCCCCGCCAGAAGAATGGCTGAAAGCCTGATTCCAGATTTTGGAGCTTTCATGTGAATCGCCTAGGTCTCCCGAAACCGCCCAACACCTGCCCGGCAAAATAACAGGCCGTGCTCACTGTACCTCAAAAGTGGTCGAAGGTAAAAGGGTTTGTTTATTTATTTTGTCCGTGACCTTTATCTGCACCGTGTATTTGCCAGGTTGAAGCACACTCAATGGCATTTGCTTTTCCAGGGTAAACTGCTGCGTGGCGTCCTTCAGTTTGGCTGCGTCCTCTGATTGCGCCAGAAGGGATTTTCCATCCTTGAGTAGTTCGTATTCTACATCCAACGATGGCTTGTGCGTCTTCACGTCCAGACCCAGGTTATAAACCTGCATATAGATGCCAAGCTTCTGGTCGCGCGTAAAGGTTTGGTTGACGCTGGGGCGAACCTTCGTCCCCCCAATTACGAACGGGCCCGTGCCAACTTGATTCGTAGGCAGAGGCTGAATGAGGTCCGCGAGAATCAATGAACTGTTCGATAGTTTATTTTCGTCAAACCGCGGGACCACCAGGCCGATTTCCATCGATCCCACGTGGCCGCTGAGGTTGTCTTTCATCACCAAGCTCAGCTTGTAGCGACCCGGGCGCAATGGGATGGCTTCTTGATATACTGCCTTGCGTTCCAAAAAACGCTGAAACTCATGCTCTGGAACGTCCAAGACCAGGCTCTTTTCAAATGTATTGACATTCCTGCCACCCAGGCTGGTCACCTCACCATAGATATCCATGACGCCATGCATCACCCCGTCCTTGTTCTGAAATTGCAGGTCTCGGTAAGCTACTTGAAGGGTAATGGGAGTGAGCACGGTCTCATCTGTCACGCGGAGAAAGTCTGTACGAACGTCGAACGGCAAAAGCTGCGCGGAAATCTTAGACGTAACGACAGCTTTCAGATCTTTAAACTTGACCTCAGGCGGTTTCCAGATCTTCGCGTACAGATCAAGGCGGGTGAATTCATTCATGCTCTCGGGTGTTCCAGTCATGGACTGGCCAATCGTCATACCGTCGGTACGGCTAAAGCGGTCTGCCTTGCTGGCCATGCCCATGGATTCCATGTCAGTTAATCCGGCGTTCGGGACGTGGAGCAAAGCATCCTTCTCGCCTGGATCCATGGTGAGGTGATATTCTCCGCTCATTGTCGGATCGACGAATTCCAAAATTATGTTGGTCCCGATGCCGTCAATATAACGATACCGCCATTGCTCGAAGGGGTAAGTGGCGGTCTCTCCGCCACCCTCTTCCGTAGGTCGAACGTAGCTGCCGCCGCTGGGGTGAGATTCTACCTCGTCCGCCGGGCCGTACATGATATAGATTCGCCCGCGGTCGGTTCTCCAACCCTGGATACCCGAGGCATAGTGCTCGTTTGCGTAGGCAATGCGCCGGTAGTATTCCTCTTTGAACTCATTCTCGGGACTTCCAGGATTCGGATTGCGCCGTTCCCAGAACTGCTCGATGAATTGTTCCCTTTCATCGTCTGTAGTGAGCTTCTTGAAAGCCGCTCTTTCCTCACCGGTAATAATGTAAGGAACTTCTTCACTGAGCCATTTCTTATAAGGGCTCTCCATTTCTTTCTGGATTGCCTTCTGGCGGCGCCTTTCCGCCTTGCTTAGCTTCTCGCTTTCTTGAGGTACCGCATTTAAGACGGGAAGAGCCAACCCCAATGCCGTGAATCCCGAGAACAGCACCCAAAGCCAAACACACCACCCCCGCTGGCTGATAAATTCAATCCGATTAAACACCAACGGCTCTCCTTCCTCAACCTCGGTCAGTGCCGATTGTATTTTTTGGGACTTGAAAAGTCAAGGACATCCTCCCCTGACGAAATAGTCGCACCCCTTGTTGACTGACATGAATATTGATGCCGCCCAAGCATGAAGGGTGGCTTGACCAGGAAGGAAGGTCAGCCCATCGAAAACGAGCTGACATCTCCGTCGCAGGAACGTCTAATAGGAGAGGGGGACTCGGCTGGACTCCCCTTCGACCGCGCAAGGAGGGATACAACCGAGGTCCTTTCCAGTACCCTGGAAAAAGAACCCGGACAGAACCCTGCCCTCCGACGCTGCAAATGACGGGGCGTGCCATTGTACGCGTTAAGTGATAAAAAACAGAGTCGAATAAAGCAGGTAGGTTCGCCAGTAACGCCTCGGATTGTGACTGCCAAATTCGGCCAAATTCGGCTTTTCTATGCCGCCGGGTAGAGTTAGAATAGATGGGAACGCCCTGGAGAATCTCCCAAGGCAATGAGCACGAAAGGTGATGTCACTCAATCTTCCTTGTTATCGCTTGGTAGGACACACGCGAGCGAGGCCCGCCAGCCTTGCGGATAAACCTCGAGTTCGACCGGTAGGAGCGGGCAATCTTTTGTGGGAAACTTTTTGGGTCTGAAAAGCGTAGTGTGGTTAGAAGCTGCCATCGTGGCGATGGGATGGGGTGTCGATCCGAAGCGACCGCGGCTTCGTAGGCGCCTGGTAGCCCAGCAAGACGAGGGGGAGTTTGATGTCGGCACGTACAATCGAAGAAAAGGATGAAACAACTGTGGCCCAAGTAACTGGACTGGAACTCGGACGAACCACTTCTCCTGAAGGTGCAAACGAAACCAGCGGGGCTCCTTCCCGGCCTCGCAATGGGAAGGGCAAGAAGTCAAGAAAGAAGATGATCCTGGTGATTGTGGGAGCGCTAGCTCTGGTGGGGCTTGTGGCAGGCGGGATTATCTGGAGCAAGGGCGGTGTCGTCACCGTTCAGACCCTCAAGGTCACGCGGCAGGATTTGGCGGCCATCGTGACGGCCTCGGGAGAGATTAAACCGCCCACGGCCAACCTCGCCAACGTGAATGCAAACTCCTTCGGCATGATAACCGGTATTTTCGTGAAGGAAGGCGACACAGTCAAGAAAGGCCAACTCCTCTTGAAGACGGAGGCGGTCCAGGCGAATGCCAGCGTTGATGCGCAACAGGCCGCCCTCAACACCGCCAAGTCAGATGTGGAAGGGTCAGAGGCTGCTGTCCAGTCGGCGGCAGCAAATTTGAAAACTTCTCAGGCCGACCTGCAGACGGCTCAGGCCAATCTTGTCCGCGCCCAGCAGGAGTTCAAACGGGGGGAGGATTTGCTACGCGATAAGCTGATTGCCCAAAATGAATTCGACACCCGGCTGAACAACGTCAAGGTGGCGCAGGCCAACGTTGATGCCGCCCAGGCGCGGGTGGCCCAGGCTAAAGCCCAACTCCAGCAGTCCACTTTTCAGCGTGACATGGCGCGCGCGCGAGTGGCCCAGAGCAAGGCGCAACTGGTTAGCGTCTTGGATGCCCGTGACAAGACCATTTACGTCTCCCCCCTCGATGGCATCGTGACGTCCTTACCGGTACACGTGGGCGAGAACGTCGTCACGGGAATCCAGAACGCGGCCGGAAACTTGCTCTATCAGATTTCCGATCTGGCGGTGATTACCGCTGAGGTCAAGGTGGATGAAACCGACATCGTCAACGTGAAGCTCGGGCAACCGGCGGAAGTGACGATTGACGCCATCCCGAACAAGACATTCAAGGGCAAAGTCACAGAGATCGGCCAGAGCGCCGTGGGACGCACCTCCGGGACCACCACAGGAACGAGTACCTCGACGACGGAAGAAGCCAAGGACTTCAAGGTGGTCGTGACGTTGGATGATCCCCCGCCGGGTCTCCGCCCAGGGCTTTCCACGACGGCAAAGATCACGACCGCGACGCGCCAGAACGCTGTGACCATCCCCATCCAGGCACTCACTGTCCGGACGCGGCGTCAATTGGAAGAAGAGGAGAGCAGCAAGGGGGCCAAAGGCAAGGTGCAGGCCGCCACCTCGCAGCCCACCACTGCGGCCAAAGACAAAGGAAAGGAAGAAGTGCAGGGAGCCTTCCAGCTTAAGGACGGTCGGGCGGTCTTTGTCCCCGTCGAATCCGGCATCATGGGCCAATCAGATGTGGAAGTGCTCAAAGGCGTCCAACCCAATGAGGAGATTGTTTCCGGTCCTTTCAGTGTGCTCCGCACGCTGAAGAACCACACCAAGGTGAAGGTGGACAATAGCGCCCTCAAGCCGGCTGGATCTACTTCCTAGCAGGATCCGCTGTCATTCCGATCCCGCAGTCGCGGGAGAGGAATCTCGCTCTGGAAACAAAGGAACTGAGAGATTCCTCTCCCGCGACTGCGGGATCGGAATGACATGCTGGACGGGCCGGAGGCGGGTGGAAAGGAAACACGCATAGCGATGGGAACACAAGTGGCGTCGTCTTCAACTCAGGTAAGCATGGCCCCACCCGTGGGGGTAATGATCCGGACGGAAGATCTCTGGAAAACTTACGACATGGGCGAAGCCATTGCAGTGCACGCGCTCAGTGGAGTGACGTTTGAACTCGAACGCGGCGAGTATGTTGCAATCATGGGCCCCTCGGGCTCCGGCAAATCCACTCTGATGAACTTGATCGGCTGCCTGGATACCCCCACCAGCGGGAAATATTGGTTGAACGGCCGGCTGGTCAGCGAACTCTCCGACGACGAGCTGGCTTACATCCGCAACAAGGAAATCGGGTTCGTCTTTCAGACCTTCAACCTTCTTTCCCGGGCCAGCGCCTTGCACAACGTGGAACTGCCTCTGGTTTACAGCGGAGTCCCCGCCAAGGAGCGTCTGGAAAAAGCTCAAGAGGCTCTGCGTAAGGTTGACTTGATTGAACGCATGCACCACAAGCCCAACGAACTTTCCGGGGGACAGCGCCAGCGCGTGGCGATTGCCCGCGCCCTGGTGAACAATCCTTCCATCATCCTGGCCGACGAACCCACAGGGAATCTGGACTCGGCCACCGGCGAGGAAATCATGGGCGTGTTCGAGCGACTCTATGAGAGCGGAAACACTATCGTCCTGGTGACACACGAACACGATATCGCCGCTCACGCTCATCGCATCATTCATGTCCGCGACGGAAAGATCGAACGCGACGAAACGGTCAAGTGAATTGCACCTCAAAGGTAGCAGGCAGGAGGAGGTCTGGTGGCTGTACTCAGCCAACCTCAAGTGCTTCTCCACAAGCTGAGCCCCCGAGTGGGTCGGAGCACGGGCGTTTGGGTCACCTCCCGCGAGGCCTTTTGGATTGCGCTGGAGGCGTTGCGCACGCACAAGCTTCGTTCCTTCCTCACCCTGCTGGGTGTGGTGATTGCCACCACCACGCTGATCGTCGTGATGTCCGTCATCAACGGCATGAACCTCTACATCGCGGACCACTTTGCCAACCTGGGCACCAATGTCTTCGTCCTCCACCAGTGGGATTGGACAATGAGCTACGAGGCCTGGCTGAAAGCGCAGCATCGCAACAAGGCCATCCGCATCGAAGAGTTCGAATTCCTTCACGACAATGTTAAAGGCTATAAGAATATCGGCGCGGAGGCCAACCTTTGGGGGGATGCCGAAGTAAAGTACAAAGGACACCTCATGCACGAGGTGAACCTGTCCGCTGAAACCCCGAACATGATTGATATCGGCCAGGCGAAGGTGGAATCCGGGCGCTATATCAATGACTCAGATTACCAGCACGACTCCATGGTGTGTTTCATCGGCCGCGATCTCGCGGACGAGTTTTTCCCCAGCCTCGACCCGATCGACAAGGAGATCAACATACGCGGCATCCCTTTCCGGGTGATCGGGGTGGCGGCTCGCATCGGGACGACGTTTGGCCAGAGCCAGGACAAGTTCGTCCAAATTCCTCTCACCACCTTTCAGAAGGTCTTCATGGCGCGCCCGGAGCTGGCCGTGAGCGTGCAGGCCTGGGATGCTCAGCAGATGATGGTGCTCGAGGACGCGGTCCGGGCGTTGATGCGGGCCCGGCGCCATATTCCGTACAAAGAGGACGACAATTTCGGGATTAACGCCTCGGACACCATCATGGCCATGTGGCATCAATTGACGGCGTCCATCTTCGCGGTCACCGTGGGGATCGTGGCCGTTTTTATGGTGGTCGGCGGGATCGTCATCATGAACATCATGCTCGCCAGTGTGACGGAGCGCACGCACGAGATCGGCATCCGGAAATCCCTGGGCGCCCGGCGGCGCGATATCCTGATGCAATTCATCATTGAGGCCAGCCTTATGGCGCTGACGGGGGGCGCCACCGGCGTCTTGCTGTCCCTCATGATCAGCAAGATCGTGAATATCTTTTTCACCTCCAGCGTCCCCTTGAGCGCGGTGCTGGTGGGACTGTTCCTCTCCACCGCGGTGGGGCTTTTCTTTGGGATCTATCCAGCCAGCAAGGCTGCGAACCTCGAACCCATTGAAGCCCTGCGGACGGAGGCGTAGGATGACCCAGCGACGCCAACCTGTTCGCGAAAACCTCCTCCTGGCCCTCGATACGCTCCGAACGCACAAGTTCCGGGCTTTCCTGACCATACTGGGCGTGCTGATCGGAACGGCTACGGTCATCGGAGTGGCTTCTATCTTCAAAGGCCTCGACCAGCAGGTGGTGGAGATGATGGAGGGTTTCGGGACCCGCACCCTGTTCATCTACAAGTTCGATCCCGGGATCAAGACCAGTCTGACGCACGAAGAGGCCATGCGGAAGCCCCTGACTTACGAAGACGCCATGGCCATCCGTGAGCTGTGCCCCTCGGTGGAATCGGTTGCGGTAGAGGCCCGTCGTTGGGGACCCGCAGTCACTGCCAAGTATAAGGGCCAGGAGATGGTGGACACTAATTTCTTCGGCCCATCGCCCGAACACTTCCAGACAATGAACTCCGAGCTGGTGGACGGCCGCCTCTACACCAACGTTGACGATCTCCACCGGCGGGATGTCGCCGTGCTGGGCCCCGACGTCGTCAAGCGTCTGTTCGCGAACGAAGATCCCATCGGCAAGACCATCAACGTCGATGGCCACAATTTTGAGGTTATCGGCACGCTGGGGAAACGCAAGCAATTCCTGGGCGAGAATGGCAACGATCGTATCGTGTATGTGCCCTATTTTACGTTCAGGAAATACTATCCGGACGCCAAGGAAAACCTCATCACGGCGATGGCTTATCCCGGCAAGCTCGAACAGGCCAAGGATGAGGTGACGGGTTTGCTGCGCCGCCGGCGAAACGTGAAGTGGTCTGACCCTAATAACTTCGGCATCGCCTCGGCGGACTCCATCATCCAGCAGTTCCGCGACATTATGGGAACCGTAGTCCTCGTGACCATCGTGATCTCCTCTATCGGCTTGATGGTGGGCGGCATCGGCGTGATGAATATCATGCTGGTCTCCGTGACGGAACGGACGCGGGAGATCGGCGTGCGTAAAGCCATCGGCGCTCGCCGCAGCGATATCACCTGGCAATTCCTGCTGGAGGCCATGAGCCTTACGGGAGCAGGTGGGGTGATGGGAATCCTGGCTGGCTATACCCTGAGTTTCCTTATCCGAGCCCTCGTTCCGTCCCTGCCTTCCACCGTTCCCCTCTGGTCGGCGATCGCGGGCTTTATTGTCTCAGTCAGTATCGGCCTCTTCTTCGGCCTATGGCCCGCCATTAAAGCCTCCCGCCTCGACCCCATCGTGGCATTGCGGTACGAATGATAACTGGAGGAGGTCTCGTGGCTGTACTCAGGCAACCGCAAGCGCTTTTGCACAAGCTGAGCCCCCGAGTGGGTCGGAGGACCGGCGTCTGGGTCACATCCCGCGAGGCCTTTTGGATTGCGCTGGAGGCGTTGCGCACGCACAAGCTTCGTTCCTTCCTCACCCTGCTGGGTGTGGTGATTGCCACCACCACGCTGATTGTCGTGATGTCAGTCATCAACGGCATGAACCGCTACATCGCCGATCGCGTCGCCAACCTGGGGGCCAACGTCTTCATCGTCCACCAGTTCAAGTGGGCCCAGGGATACGAGGCGTGGCTGAAGGCGCGGCGCCGTAACCAGGCCATTCGTATTGAAGATTTCGAATTCCTGAGAGACAACCTGAAGGGTTATAAGAACATAGGCGCCGAAGCCTGGATTAACAGTTCCGACAATCAGGCGCGTTACAAAGGACGCACCATTTACGAGGTCCAAATCTCCGGCGAGACCCCCAACATGATCGACATTGGGCAAACCAAGGTCGAATTGGGGCGCTACCTCAACGATACCGACTACACTCACGAGTCGATGGTGTGTTTCATGGGCCAGGATTTGGTCAATGAGTTCTTTCCGAATGTCGATCCCATTGACAAAGAGATTCAGGTTAACGGCATTCCTTTCCGGGTCATCGGAACCGCACAGAAACTCGGGTCGATGTTTGGGCAGAGCCAAGATAATTTCGTTCAAATACCACTTACGACCTTCCGCAAGGCATTCCGATCTCGCCCCTCTCTGGCGGTGAGCGTCCAGGCAGCGAATTCCCTTCAGATGTCAGTGCTTGAGGACGAGGTCAGGGCTCTCTTGCGTGCCCGGCGGCACACCGCCTACAGCGAGGACGATACCTTTGGCATTAATGCTTCAGAAACCCTGATGGACTCGTGGCATAAATTGACCGGCTCAATCTTCGCTGTGACCATCGGAATCGTTGCCGTGTTTATGGTAGTGGGCGGTATCGTGATTATGAACATCATGCTGGCTAGTGTCACGGAGCGCACGCACGAGATCGGCATCCGCAAATCCCTGGGAGCCCGGCACCGAGATATTCTGATGCAGTTCGTGATCGAATCGGCAGTGATGGCGGGTGCAGGAGGAGCCATCGGCATCCTGCTGGCCCTCATTATCAGTAAGATTGTGGATGTCTTTTTCACCTCCTCGGTGCCCTTGAGCGCAGTTTTGGTCGGACTGTTCCTCTCCACGGCGGTGGGACTGTTCTTCGGAATCTATCCTGCCAACAAGGCCGCGAACCTCGAACCCATCGAAGCCCTGCGTACGGAGGCCTAGGCATGACCCAGCGGCGACAGCCTATTCGCGAAAACCTTCTTCTGGCGCTGGACACACTCCGGACCCACAAATTCCGTGCTTTCCTGACGATCTTGGGCGTGCTGATTGGGACCGCGACGGTGATCGGAGTGGCTTCAATCTTCAAGGGACTCGACCAACAGCTTGTGGAAATGGCACAGGGCTACGGTACTCGGACCCTGTATATTTACAAGTTTCAGTTCGGGATCCATTTCAATCTTACTCGTGAAGAGCGGATGCGCAAGCCGCTGAACTACGAACAGGGCATGGCCATCAAGGAACATTGCCCCGCGGTGGAATCTGTGGCGATGGAGATCTTCCTGTGGGGGCCCGCCAAGACGGCAAAGTACAAGGGCCAGGAAATGGTGGATGCCCAGTTACAGGGTAATACGGCTGAAGACTTCCAAATTACCAACACTGTTTTGAAGGATGGTCGCCTGTTCACGGATATTGACGATATACACCGCCGGGACGTGGCCGTGGTCGGGGACGATGTCGTCCAGAGGCTTTTTCTCAACGAAGACCCTATTGGGAAAGAGATCAACGTGGACGGCCACACCTACCAAGTCATCGGCGCTCTCGAAAAGCGCAAGGCATTTTTGGGCGACAACGGAGACGACAAAGTCATCTACATCCCTTATTTCACCTACAAGAAGACATATCCAAACGCCAAGGAGAACGTCATCACCGCATTGGCCTATCCGGGGAACGTGAATCAGGCTATTGACGAAATAACAGGCTTGCTGAGGCGGTTGAGGAACGACAAGCCCTCCGACCCTGATAGCTTCGGCATCGCCACCGCTGATACGTTCATCAAGCAATTTCGGGACATGATGGGCACGGTCGTCCTGGTCACCATCGTTGTCTCCTCCATCGGCCTGATGGTGGGCGGCATCGGCGTGATGAATATCATGCTGGTTTCCGTGACGGAACGGACGCGCGAAATCGGGGTACGCAAGGCCATCGGGGCCCGTCGCAGCGATATCACGTGGCAATTCTTGCTGGAGGCTATGGCCCTTACCCTGTTGGGTGGGGTGATGGGAATCCTGGCCGGCTACACCGTGAGTTTCCTTATCCGATACTTCGTTCCGTCCCTGCCCTCCACCGTTCCCCCCTGGTCGGTGATGGCCGGTTTGGTTGTCTCGGTCAGTATTGGCCTCTTCTTCGGCCTGTGGCCCGCCGTCAAAGCCTCCCGTCTCGACCCCATCGTGGCACTGCGATATGAGTGATGCTGCGCAAGAGCCTCACAGAGAATAGCGAGGGTTCTATGGGGTGTGATTCAGTGAGAATCTTAGACCAGCAACTGGTAGCACCCGTAGCCCAGCCCGGCGCCGATTAAAAACCCGACTACCACATCGCTGAGGAAGTGCAAGCCCAGAATGATCCGGGAAATCGCCACGCTGAGGGCGCATAAGATTAATCCGTACATCAGGGACGGCTCAAACAGGCCGATCGAGAGGGCGAAGGCGAAAGCATTGATGGAGTGGCCGGAGGGAAAAGAAAACTGATCGGGCGGCAAGAGCGTGGCCCAGCAATGCGGGGCAACCGCGCAGGGCCGCTTACGTCCGGTCAGCTTTTTGAGGGCGAGGAAGAGAACCGTCCCTAGCCCGCAGGATACGCCGGCAGCCGTCACCGCCGCAAATCGCGACGGCCCGCCGAAAACCAAAACCAACGTCCCCAGGAGGTACCATAGCCAGCCGTCGCCCGCCCGTGTTGCCAGAATCATCCAGAGCCTGACCCAACGCGGTGGTTTCCAGCCGTTCACGCGCCGCATCAGGCGCTGATCACCACTGGAAATGATGGTCAACATGGTGGCTGGGAAAGTCATGCCGTCGCCTCCCCGGCCGCGGGGCGCATGGGCCGGGCTGCCGCGTCGGCATCCAATCCCCGCATGCGAGCCCACGTCTGTCCCCACTTGCGGGCGAACCGCCCTTCCTGAAGGTGATTGATGAGGGTAAAGGCGGGGATACCGACCAGGAATGGGGCAAGAAGGAGTGTGCAGGGGTTCTCCCGGAACATCTCGGCGCTGACCGCTAAAATATCGAGAGTCAGTTTCCAGTAATTCCCCGACTCCCCACGCACTCGAGCGCGACCCTGGCGCAGCCCCTCTAGGAACTCAGCCTTGTTGCGCGCCTCACGAACTTCCGTCCAGACAGTGCCCGCCGAACTCAAGGAATGTGCGTCGCTACCGCCGACCGTGATCCTCCGAGCGTGGGATGCCAGCCGGGCGGCAAGGTGATTGTTGCGGGCCAGCAAGTGTCCGTTCAGGACTTCGACAGCGGGGAAACAGGATTCGAACCAGTCGAAGTCTTCCGCCGCGCGGCGTCCGGTCAGAGCCGAGAAGATGTGGTTAACGCTGAAGAACACCCGCTGCTCCTCAAGATAGGCCTCCAGGCGCGGAAGGTCATCTCGCCGGCGCTGAATCTCTACATGCTGGCTTTCCGTAATGTCGTAAACCCCAACGTGGACTTCGTTCCCACTGGGCGCTCGACAGGTAACCTCCTCGCTAACGAAAAAGTCCGGGTGCCGCCGAAGACTCTCCCCCGCATCGATCGAATCGTGATCGGTTACAGTGACCAAATCCAGCCCCAGGCGCTTGAGCCTTTCGTAGAGGGCTTCGGGCGGGTTATAGCACTCGCGACAAAAACGTCTCAGCACCGGCACGGTAGCCATGCCGGAGTAAACAGTGTGGACGTGTAAGTCACATCGCACATTCTAGATTGCGTTTCATATGTTACAAATCAGTAGCTTGGACATGAAGAGTTGGTTAAAGGTATACTTTTGGCTTCTTTATACTCTTAGGGCTATGCGAGAATGCGTGCAGATGGGAAGAGTTGAGTTCGTCTATTTTGACGCTGGAGGCGGGCATCGCGCCGCAGCAACTGCCCTCCGCATCGTCACCGAGCAACAGCTCCAATGGAACATCCACCTGATGAACCTCCAGGAGCTACTCGATTGCATCGACCCCGTTCTCAAGCTTACCGGTCTCCGTTTACAAGACCTCTACAATTGGTTGCTGAAAAAGGGCTGGACTTGGGGGCCGGGATTTGGATTGCGTGTGCTGCAGGCCGCCATCCGACTCTACCATCAAGATCAAGTACGCCTGCTGGAGGCGTACTGGCGGAAGAGCCAGCCCGCCCTGGTCGTCTCCCTTGTCCCGCATTTCAACCGAGCCATCTTTGAGAGCCTGCGGCGGATTACGCCCACGACGCCGTTTGTAACAATCTTGACGGATCTGGCCGATTACCCTCCCCACTTCTGGCTCGAGCGGCAGGAGCAGTTTTATATCTGCGGCTCCGAGCGCGCGGCCGCGCAAGCCTGCTCTTTGGGTCTTCGCAAAGACCAGATTTACCAGACCTCGGGAATGATTCTCCACCCCAAATTCTTCCAGCCGATCACCGCGGACCGCGCTGCCGAACGGCAGCGCCTGGGCCTGGATCCCGATTTGGCCACCGGTCTGGTAATGTTTGGCGGACAAGGCTCCAGCGTCATGGTGGAAATCGCCAGGAAGCTCGGAGCCTCCAAACTGGACCTTCAATTGATTCTCATTTGCGGCCACAATGAACGGCTGGCCGCAGAACTGCGAGGAATCCAGGGACGGAAACACGTTGAAAGCTTTACGACGGAAGTTCCCTACTACATGCACCTCTCTGACTTCTTCATTGGCAAGCCTGGTCCCGGCAGCATCAGCGAAGCCCTGGCCATGAAACTGCCTGTAATTGTGGAGTGCAATGCCAGGACCCTCCCCCAGGAACGCTACAATGCGGCGTGGGTCCTTGAGAAGCAGGTGGGACTAGTGGTGCGCAGTTTTCGCCAAATCACCCAAACGGTCGAGGTGCTTCTTGATCCCGCCAATTTCGCCCGCTACCGTAGCAACGCCGCAGCAATGAACAACCGGGCCGTCTTTGAGATCCCTGGCATGTTGCGGGAAATCCTGAGCAGGCCAACCCCGTAGCACATGCGTCTGAAGCTGTCATCCTGAGCGCAGCGAAGGATCTGCTTTTCTTCGCGCCGCGCGATAAAGTTGGCCAATAGCGCTACAGGTTCCCTCCTCCGTGGATTGGCCAAGCCATGAGGCAGGGGACACGGGCAAGACCCGTCCCGCCTCGCGGGACCGGGGCAGGTGCCCCTGCTACGAACGGACCAGATCAAAGTCGCCTGGCCTGGTAAATCCCCTACCCAAACAGAGCGCGCAAGCTCTCCGAGTAGGGGGCGCGGGCAACCCCGCGCTCCGTGATGATGGCGGTAATGTAGCGGTGCGGCGTGACGTCAAAAGCCGGATGGCGCGCTGTTACTGAGAGGGGTGCGATTTGCACTCCGCCGAGCTGAGTGACCTCCGTCGAGGACCGTTCCTCGATAGGAATCCCCTCCCCGCTGGGCAGGCTTCTGTCAATCGTCGAAAGCGGAGCCGCAACGTAAAAGGGGACGTGGTTCTCATGGGCGAGAACGGCCAAGCTGTACGTCCCGATCTTATTCGCAGTGTCACCGTTTGCCGCGATGCGGTCCGCGCCCACAATCACGGCCTTAATCTGGCCCTGCTGCATGAAATGACCCGCCATGTTGTCGGTGATGAGAGTCACCGGGATACCGTCCTTGGCGAGTTCCCAGGCTGTCAGGCGCGCTCCCTGAAGGAAGGGCCGGGTCTCGTCGGCAAACACCTGGATGTTCTTCCCTTGTGATACGGCAGCGCGGATCACGCCCAGGGCCGTGCCGTATCCTCCTGTGGCCAACGCGCCCGCGTTGCAGTGCGTAAGGACCGTTCCCGAATCCGGCAGGAGGAGAGCGCCGTGACGCCCCATTGCTTGGTTAGTAGCGATATCTTCGGCAAGAATCCGCTTCGCTTCCTCCTCGAGGGTGATCCTGACCGCTTGCACAACCTGAGCATCGGTATCGTGACAGGAGAGGGAAGCCTCAAACACCTTGCGCATTCTCGCGATGGCCCAAAAGAGATTGACCGCGGTGGGCCGCGTCTTGGAAAGGGTCTCAGCAATCCGGTCAAAATCGGAGCGTAGCGCAGGAATGGTCCGGGCGCCGGAATTCTTAATCCCCAGGGCAACGCCCATCGCCGCCGCCACACCGATGGCCGGCGCCCCGCGGATCACCATGGAGCGAATGGCTTCCGCCACTTCACCATAATCGCGATACGTGCGGTAGATTTCCTCCGCGGGCAGCCGCGTCTGGTCAATCATGCGCACGCCTTCGTCAGTCCACTCAATGGTTTTGAACATTGTTATTGAATGGCCATCTCCGCCTTCACCATGCCCTCACCGGGAACTTTTTCAAGGCGGAAGCCCAGCTTCTCGCACATGCGCCGGGTAACAGAGTTATCAATGAGGAATTCGACCGTCAAGTGCCGGATTTTTTCCTGCTTGGCAACAGCCATCAGGTGGCGTAACAGTTCTGCGCCAAGACCGCGGCGCTGGAATGGATCGGCGACCAGGATGGCAACCTGCGCATCGTCGGTGCCGGGGACCTTGGTCATTCTGCCTACTGCCATGATTTCCGGCTCGCCGCTGTAAGGATCCTCGTGATCCACCACCAAGGCCAGTTCGCGGTCGTAATCATTAAAGCAGATACGAACCAGCCGCTCGTGCGCGACGCGCTCGCTGAGCGCGATCTGGTGCGTGTAGCGCATCATCACGCTACGCTCGGAGAGCATGTTGTGGAACTTGACCATGAGCGGCTCGTCTTCGGGCCGAATGGGCCGGATGGTGGCCCTCGTACCATCCTTCATCGTCAAAGTGGCCACGTATTGCGACGGGTACGGACGTATGGCGAGCTTGGGGAGTTTGTCTTCCGTGACCTCCGGCCCGTGCACGACGACACGCGCGTCCAGAGCGACCAGCCGCTCGGAGGAAGCCAGGAGTGGGTTAATGTCAATCTCCTTGATCCAGCGTTGCTCCACGACCAGGTAGCTGAACTGAACCATGAGCTTTTCGAGGGCGGCCATATCCACCGGCTGGCGCCCGCGCACCCCTTGGAGAGCTTGGTAAATGCGCGTCGGTTCCATCATGCGACGCGCCAGCGTGGTGTTCAGCGGAGGAAGCGCCAGCGCGCTGTCCTTGAAAACTTCCACCAACTGCCCGCCGGTTCCAAATAGCAATACAGGGCCAAACTGCGAATCCAGGCTGCTCCCGATGATCAACTCGTAGCCATCCAAATGGACCATGGGCTGAACCGCCACACCCTGGAAGTGCATTGCGCCGGCCTTCTCAGTCACCGAGCACTGAATGCTGTTGAAAGCATCCTGCACGGCCTTAGGGTCACCCAGGTTCAGATGCACCCCGCCCACGTCAGTCTTGTGAGTGATGGTTTCAGAGTAGAGTTTGAGCACCACCGGGTAGCCGAACTTCTCCGCGAGTTTGACGGCCTCTTCAGCAGTCGTGGCCACCTCCGTGGGGACGGTGGGAATACCGTAGGCACTCAGAAGCCGCTTGGATTCCACTTCAGTGAGGATGGTCCGTCCTGAGTTGCGAACGTTCTCAATTATTTTTGCAGCTTCCGCCGTGCCGGAGCCCAGGCCGTTAACGTCACCTGGCAGTACCGGGGTTTGGTACAGACCCTGCAAGTTGTAACTGTACTGCCACATGTAGTGGAAGATCTTGGCGGCAGTGTCGGGAAATGCGAAAGTGGGGATTCCAGCACGATTCAGGATGTCAATCCCGGCCGACACCTCAGCGCCGCCCATCCAACTGGCTAGGAGGGGCTTCCCTTGCAGCTTGGCGTAAGGCTTGAGTTGCTCGGCAATCCGCGTCGGGTCAGTCATAGACTGCGGGGTAAGAACCGCGAGCAGGCCGTTCGTGCTGGGATCTTTCGCGACAATCTCCACCGCCCGAGCGTATCGCTCCGGGGTGGCATCCCCCAGGATATCGATGGGGTTGTTGTGACTCCACTCCTTGGGAAGGAAGCCGTTAAGGGAATCCATCGTTTGCGGAGCCAATTGCGCCAACTCGCCGCCCTCTGCGATCAGCGAGTCGGTGGCCAGCACTCCAGGTCCCCCAGCGTTGGTGAGGATGGCAAGGCTCGGACCCGTGGGGTGAGGCTGCTTGGCCAGCACATCCGCCATGTGGAATAGGTCCCCGATACTCTGCACGCGCAACACGCCCGTGCGCCGGAAAGCTGCATCCAGCACTTCATCGCTTCCGGCCAGAGAACCTGTGTGAGAGGCGGCGGCCTTGGCGGCTGCCGCACTGCGACCCGCCTTGATCACAATGATGGGCTTGGAAAGCCCCACTTCCCGCGCCGCCGAAAGGAAAGCGCGCGCGTCGCCGATCGTCTCCATATAGATGATGATGCTTCGTGTGCGCGGGTCATCGCCGAGATAGTCAATCAAGTCGCCCCAGCCAACATCCGCCATCGAGCCGATGGAGCTGAAAATACTGAAGCCCACCATTTCGCGGAAGCTCCAGTCCAGAACCGCAGTACAAAGGGCCCCGCTTTGGCTGAGGAAGCCGATGCTTCCGGGGCGAGCCATGGCGCTTGCGAAAGTGGCATTGAGCCCGGTGTTGGGACTCATGATGCCTAAACAGTTGGGGCCGACGATGCGGATCTTGGCCGCCCGTGCCTTGGCAACAATCTCATTTTCCAGTCTGGCGCCTTCCGGGCCCAGCTCCTTGAACCCCGCGGAGATGATGATGACGCCCTTCACACCCGCTGCAGCGCAATCGTCCATGACTCTCGATACGGTTGAGGCAGGAGTGACGATCACAGCCAGATCGATTGGCTCCGGAATCTCGAGCAAATTGGGATAGGCTTTCACTCCTAGAACCTGTGCCCGCTTGGGGTTCACCGGAAAGACGGTCCCTCCGAAAGGATTACTGATCAGGTTCCAAAACGTGGTACGGCCGACGCTGCCAGGATTCTCCGTGGCGCCAATCACCGCAACCGCTTCCGGCGAAAAGAAAACGTCCAGCGGGTGCTTGCGACGATGCAGGATGTCATGGGCAGATTCGAATTTCGGTATCGCAGTTGGTTTCATTACGAATGTCTCCTATATGACTAAATGACTTAGATAAAAGATCGAAAGACGCTAACCATAATACTCGCATCGGGCCGCGATGTTCAAAGCCCCCGCACGGTGTAGAGGTAGATCTCTCAGCCAAGCAGGTCAATACACCGAGAATTCAGTTTTTGGTGTATAATTCGATTGTGAGCCGAACCAACATTGAAATCAACGACGCGCTGATCCAGAAGGCCCGCAAACTCACAAGACTCAGCACCAAGCGAGCCATTGTGGACCGGGCGCTGGAACTCCTCGTGCGAACCGAGAGCCGGAAAGGGATGCTCCGCTATTACGGCAGCGGCATCTGGGAAGGCGACCTGAAGGCGGCGCGCAGGACCCGCGTTTGACTCTGGTGGATAGTTCGGTCTGGATTGATTTTCTCAGTTCCTCGCCGGGCCCAGCGGGCGGCGAACTGCGGCGGATGATTGCCGACGCGGAGCCCATTGCCCTGACCGGCATTATCGCGAGCGAGGTCTTGCAGGGCCTTACACGCGATGTCGAAGAAGTGGAGCGCTTCCTGGCAATGTGGGATGTGCTGGAACCCCAAGGCATATCCACCTATCGCGCCGCCGCTTCCATCTTTCGACTCGGACGCTCGCGTGGCATCAGCTTGACTACGATAGATTCGCTCCTGGCAGCAATTGCCCAGGAACATAACGTGGCGGTCTTCTCTCTCGATAAGGATTTTGCCCACATCTCACGTCTTACCGGTCTGCGTCTGTACCAGATTCCGCAATAGAGATGGCTGGCCGGTGGCGATCAATCCAGTAAAACCAGGGGACGAACAGCCAACCGCCAAGAGCCGTGATCTTCAGCGCCCTCAGGCTGGGCGGCGGTGGGCCAAAGAGGTTCCCAAGGTAGAAAATGACGAAAACGATTATCAAGGCCCAGAAGGAGAGGACTCCGGTCTTGTCCTTTGCCCGTGTGCACCTGAGATAGATCGCCACACCAGCAACAAACATCGCTCCTTCAATAAGCAGCGTGGCAGGAAGCGAATTCCATAGGCCCAAGCCGATGAAGACCCGCCCACCGGGATAGAGCGGCATGTCAGGCCGGTGGGAAATAACGTCGAGAATCCAATGGCTCATCACGCAACCCCAGATCACGAAAGCGCCTTTCGGGTAGCGCTTGAGAATCAAGTAGAGGCCTGCCAACAGTGACGCCCACCCTATATCAGCCAGGAGACTGTGCGAGATGGGATAGGAAACAAAATCCAGTGGTGTGACCACCGTAATACGCGGCACGATTCGGACCTGTTCCCACCCCAGGAGCAAAAAGATGGGCCGCAGCAGATCGCTGAATTCGACGGCCAGAGCCAATGTGCCTAATGAGGTCCTGGGAGCTACCCTCTTCGCCGCTAACCCCACTGCGATGTGCCCAATGAACATTTCCGTGCCGGGAGAGCCTGAACCCTTTATTGTACACAGAGGTCCCAACAACGCAAAGGAGGAGTAACGCAGCGACCGCTACCTGCTTCGGGATCGGGGCACAATGGACGGGGAGGGCAACATGCAAGACCTAGCCGAAGTTCTGAGAAGTGCGCTAAGCCTGAATCTCGATGATCGCGCCGCCTTGGCAGAAAGGCTTCTGGCGAGCCTCGATGAGTTGGACGAGGAAGAGGCGCAACGTCTCTGGGCGGAGGAGGCACAGAGGCGCTTGCAGGAGTACCGCGCAGGGCGCGCTGGGGCTGCGGAGGCTCAAGCTCGTCAGCCAAACCAAAGGTGAACCGCAAGCGGGCGACTGAACCCGTATTACAGCGGGTAGCCAGTCGGCGGTTTGGTGTGCACGCGGGTGGCGAATACTTCGTTTTGTGATGTATGCAACCTGACTGGATCTAAACCTGAAACTCGCGCTTGACCTTCTCCGATTTCTCGGCGACTGAGCGCGCCAGCTCTTCCTTGTAGGAGCCGAGCTTCTGGGCGAGTTCGGCATCCGAGGTGGCGATAATCTCAATGGCGTATATGGCGGCGTTGATGGCCCCCGGTTTGCCGATGGCCGTGCAAGCGACGGGGACTCCGGCGGGCATCTGCACGGTGGAGAGCAGCGCGTCGAGTCCTGCGAGCGTGGTGGTGGCCATTGGAACTCCGATGACGGGCAGCGTAGTCTCTGCCGCGATCACGCCCGCCAGATGAGACGCTCCTCCGGCGCCCACGATGATAACCTTGAGGCCTCGCTGGATGGCCGTCCGAGCATACGCCGAAGTGCGCAGCGGCGAGCGATGCGCGGAGGTGATCTCAATCTCAAAGGGCACGCCGAACTTCTTCAGCATGCGCGCGGTTTCCGTCATGATGGGCAAGTCCGTGTCACTGCCCATGACGATACCCACTAATGGCTTCTCAGACATGCAAGTCCTCCCCCAACGGCCACCTCTTGAGGGTTGAAGATCTCAGGTCAGCTTGCGTCGCGCGGGACCGTCGCCTCTCCTGTGCGCCCGCCGGAGACGCTGGTTCGTGAGTCACGGGAAAGCCGCCTCAGACCTTTCGCGCCGATGTCGCGACGGTAATGCATTCCTGCGAAGTTGACCTTGCTGACCGCCGTGTATGCGCAGGCGATGGCGGAAGGCAGATCTTCGGCCGTCGCCGTCACCCCCAGCACCCGCCCACCTGTGGAAAGCAATTGAAAGTCCTGGAACTTCGTCCCCGCGTGAAACACCTTGACGCCGCCATGAGTTTCAGCCCCAGCGATGCCGCTGATGACCTTCCCGACCTCCGGCTTACCGGGGTAACCTTCGGAGGCAAGCACCACGCACACCGAAGGGTTCGGGCTCCAATGGGGTTCGTGGGCCGCGAGACGACCCTCACCCAATGCCATAAGCAGCTCCACCATGTCAGAGCGCAGGCGCATGACGATGGGCTGAGTCTCCGGGTCGCCCATACGCACGTTGTACTCCAGAAGCTTCGGCCCTTGTGCGGTGAGCATCAAGCCACAATAGAGGAAGCCCTGGTAAGGCGTGCCCTCCGCCGCCATTCCGGCAAGGGTAGGAGCAACAATGTCTCTGATGATGTCGGCACGGAGGGATTCATCCAGAATCGCATCCTCACTGTAAGCGCCCATGCCCCCGGTGTTGGGGCCCTGGTCGTCGTCAAAGACGGCCTTGTGGTCCTGGGTCGGGACCAGCGGCAAAATCGCGCGGCCATCGGTAAGGACAATAAAGGAGACTTCTTCGCCCACCAGCGTTTCTTCCAAAACAACCCTCTCACCCGCCGAACCCAAGATCCGCCGGCGCATGAACTGGTCCAGAGTCTTTTCAGCTTCTTCACGCGTGTGAGCGATCACCACACCTTTCCCCGCTGCTAATCCATCCGCTTTAATCACCACCGGGGAGCCAAATTCCATGAGAGCCTTGACGGCCTGGTCAAAACTCTCGGCAACCTTGAACTGCGCGGTCGGGATCGAGTGCCGTTGCATGAACTGCTTGGAAAAAATCTTGCTGCCCTCGAGCCGGGCTGCCGCCTGGGTGGGGCCGACAATCACCCGGCCGGCTCGCGCGAACTCATCCACCACACCCACCACCAGCGGAGCTTCCGGCCCGACAACCGTAAGGTCAGCCTTGATCTCGTTCGCCAGTTCGAGGATCTGCGCGGGATTCGAGACGTCCACGGGTCGGCACTCCGCCTCCTGCGCAATGCCGGCGTTACCCGGCGCGCAGTAGATCTCATCCATGAGCGGACTCTCGCGCAGCTTCCAAGTCAGCGCGTGCTCTCGTCCTCCGGAACCAATCACCAGTATCTTCATAGAGTGGCGTACACTAACGAGAACTTAGGTTTTTGTCAATCACAGAAATGACCCTTGCAGAACTACAGCCAGCAGGAAGGGACAGTCGCTTCCCCGCACATTCCCGGAATACGTCATCTCTACGGCGCCGAGAACTGGAACTGCGCTGGCTGCAAAGGGTTTGGTTGAGGTGTATAATTCCCTTATGGGCACCCAAGTTATCCCCAAGTTGACTTACGAGGAGTTCCGCCAGCTCCCTGACGACGGGAAGCGCTACGAGCTGATTGGCGGGGAGGTGCATTTGACCCCTGCACCGAATACGAAGCATCAATTCGTTGTCCATAACCTCGATATAGCCCTCAGCCTGTACGTCCAGAAAAACAAGCTGGGAGAAGTCTGGGAAGCTCCGCTCGATGTGAGGCTGACTGAGGACACGGCGCTGCAGCCCGACCTTGTCTTCGTCGCCAGCACGCGAGTTGAGATCGTCCGTGAGGAGTTCATCGCAGGAGCGCCAGACCTTGTTGTCGAGGTGCTGTCCGCCTCGACCGCGGTGCATGACCGCGCCACCAAACTGCCCATCTATGCCGAGGCGGGCGTGCCCGAGGTCTGGCTCATCGACACGCAGGCTAAAACGGTGGAGGTTTTGAAACTCCAGGGGAAGAAGTACTTTGTGGACGCAACCCTCGCGGGCGACCAAGTCCTCACTTCCAACCTCTTTCCCGGCTGGCAATTGCCCCTCCGTGACCTCTTTGATTTTCGCGGACGGTTCTAGACTGACCCACGGTTGATTTGAACAACGAATCAACCGTGGCTACCCCCCCGCATTCCTTCGCGCATCCAGGGCTCATAAACATCCTCTATTTCGCGAGTGGGGATGCACGAGGACCCGCGCCTTGGTAGAATAGCCTCTTGCCTTCCGGGCGGGGTTTTCAGTTATGGTTTCGGGCTTCACGGAAAAATACGATGTAGTGGTGGTGGGCGCGGGTCACGCAGGGTGCGAGGCCGCGATGGCGGCGGCGCGCATGGGCCTGAAGACCGCTCTCTACACGATCAACCTCGACCTGATCGCGCAGATGTCCTGCAATCCTGCCGTAGGCGGCATCGCCAAGGGCCACTTGGTGCGCGAGATCGACGCGCTGGGCGGCGTCATGGGCGAGGTGATTGATGCCGTCGGCATCCAGTTCCGCCTGCTCAACACCAGCCGCGGGCCGGCTGTCTGGTCGCCGCGTGCGCAGGCAGACAAGAAACAATACCGCGCCAAGATGCGCCAAGTGCTCGAATCCGAGCCGAACCTGCGCATCAAGCAGGCCGAAGTGGTGGATTTGCTGCTGGAAAACTCCGTAGGGGCGATTCGCGAATCGCCCCTACACGGGACGGACCGTCTTGTACGCGGCATTCAGCTTCGTGACGGGCGCAGGGTGGAGGCCGGCGCCGTGGTCGTCACCACGGGCACCTTCCTAAACGGCCTCATCCACTGCGGGGAAAACAAGTATCCTGCCGGGCGTTCGGGCGAGGCTCCCTCCGTCATGCTGGGTGAGGCGCTGCGCCGGCTGGGCTTTGAAATCGGCCGCCTCAAGACCGGCACGCCTCCACGTCTGGACGCGCGCACCATCGATTTTTCCAGGTTCCAAGTGCAGGCGGGCGACCCCATTCCCACACCCTTCAGCTTCCGCACTAAGGCCATCACGCAACCGCAGACCGTCTGCTGGATCGGTTACACCAACGCCGAGACACACCGCATCATCCGCGAGAATGTCCACCGCGCGCCCCTCTATTCCGGCCAGATCAAAGCCATCGGGCCGCGCTACTGTCCTTCCATCGAAGATAAAATCGTCAAGTTCCCGGACAAGCCGCAGCACCAGCTTTTTCTCGAGCCCGAGGGAATGGATACGAACGAGATTTACGTCAATGGCATGTCCACCTCGATGCCCATCGACGTCCAGGTGGCCATGGTGAAGTCCATCCCGGGCCTCGAGAGTGCAGAGATGATCCGCCCCGGCTACGCCATCGAATACGACATGGTGCAGCCCACGGAGCTTTACCCGTGGCTCGAGACGAAGAAGCTCCGCAACCTCTTCCTGGCGGGCCAGATCAACGGCACGACGGGCTATGAGGAGGCTGGCTGCCAGGGGATCATGGCGGGAATCAACGCCGGGCTGCGCGTGCAGGGCAAAGACCCGGTAATGATCGAGCGCACACAAGGGTACACGGGCATCCTGATTGACGACCTAGTGAGCAAGGGCGTGGATGAGCCCTACCGCATGTTCACCTCGCGCGCCGAATTCCGCCTGCACCTGCGCATCGACAACGCCGACGAGCGCCTGACGCCGCTCGGCTACCAGGTGGGGACCATCCGGCAAAAGGATTACGAAGCATTCCTGGAAAAGCAGGCGCGAATCTCTGCCGCCACCAGGTTCCTGCTCGAAACCCGCCTGGACCCCGATTCGCGCCTGGGGCGCGAGATTTACGCGCAGCTCGGGCTCATGGCCGGCGGACAATTCACCGCGCCCTCGCCGCTCACCGGTGCGCAGCTCCTAAAGCGCAGCGAAGTCACCATCGAGGATTTGATGGAATGGGTCACAGAGGGCTTGCGTATAGCGAACATTGCTACCAGCCCTCTCCCCCTTGGGGGAGGAGGGTGTCCCGATCTGATCGGGACAGGTGAGGGGGTCGGGCAGGGCGGTCGTCTCTCTCGCGAGGAGGCCCGCCGCATCGAAACCGATTTCAAGTACGAGGGCTATCTCCAACAGCAAGAAAAGCAGATGGAGCGAATGAAGCGCGCCGAGTCGCGTCGCATCCCGGACTGGTTCGATTATAAGAAAGTCTCCGGCCTCTCACGCGAGGTGGTGGAGAAGCTTGCCCGCGTGCGGCCTCTCACCCTCGGCCAAGCCTCCCGCATCCCCGGCATCACGCCCGCCGCCGTCTCGCTCGTCAACTGCTACATCGAAATCTTCCAGCGCCGAGCAGCCGAGCAAGCGTCAGTTTGAAGCTTGAGTCTCAACGGGCAGCGGCACCGAGTCTTGGGGGCGCGGGGTCTGTCCAGTGACCCAGCGGCTCTCGTGGCATAAGGAAACCGGCCTGCCACGTTCGGACTTGCATTAGCTAGCTGGCGAGGTTAAGCTGGCAATATGACCGTGGAAGCGATCAAAGCCGCGATCGAGCAGCTCACAGAGCCAGAGCGCCAGGAACTGGCAGACTGGATTGAGCAGCTTGAAGAACAGGCTTGGGACGCCGAAATGGAGCAGGATCTTTCTCCGGGCGGTCGCGGCCATCACCTGGTGGAGAAAATCGGTCAGGAAATCGATGAGGGTAGATTTACTCCGCTGGAAAAGGGCCTGCGCTCTCGGCAAGAGCAACATTGAACTTCACCTCTCACGCCTCCCCGGAATTCTGGGCTCTTTATAACAGCCTGGCGCAAGCGGTCCAAGAGCAAGCCAGGAAACAATATGAGCTCTTCGCGCACAACCCCTTTCATCCATCGCTGCGCCTGAAGCCGGTTGGCTCTTTCTGGTCGGTGCGTATTTCGCGGTCCTGTCGCGCTTTGGCGGTGCGCCGTGGAGATAACTTTTTCTGGTTCTGGATCGGCTCGCACAGTGACTACGAAAGGCTAATTCGTGCACCGTAACGGTAGGCAAACTATACCGCGAGAGAAACGGTTTCCATGAAGACGGTGCGGGCGCGCGGTATAGGCCGGTGGGTGGCACGGCACTCTTCGATATAGAGCCGCATCGCTTCGAGGATGCTGGCCTTGGCTTCCTCGATGGAATTTCCGAGTCCATACATTCCCGGAAAATCTCCGCTGTAGGCCCAATATTTCCGGCCTTCGCGTTCGACCGTGATGGGGTAGGTGTACATCTCCATGATCGAATCTTATCACTATTAGTCTGCGCTGCCCGCCTCGCCGGGCTTTGGAGTCCGGCAGCTTGCCGTCGCTTTGTAGCGCCTTTGTAGCGCCGACCCCGCGCCTGCGGGGTCGGCATTTTCTTGCTTTCCCATGGTGCTGACCCCGCGAGGCGGGGTCAGCGCTACGGCGCTTTCACCCTGCGGGTTTTCCAATTCTCTGAAGAATCTATCGAGGTGGTCTGCTCAGCCTCCGTTTCAGGAAGGTTTCGCCGCAGCACCCTACGGTTCGATGAGAGGTGGCAGCCGACGGGGGTGGCGATAGACCTCTCGGAGACGATTCACGTGATTGGCCGCCCGCTCCCAGCGCTCCAATTCTTCATCGTAACGAGCCAGGATATTGTCGAGGAAATACGGCCTGTTTTCCGCCAGCCAAAGTTTCCTGTAGTGGGCCCGCAGCAAGGTGGTCTGGTCGCGCATGTCCTGGAGCAAGCCATTGGTTCCGTTAATTCGGTTCAGGATATCGTAGACCTTCTCGGCTTGCGCAGGGTTGGCTTGCGCCTGGGAGTAGAGGTCCACAATGTATTTTGCGTAGATGGCCTTTTGGCCGAGGAAATCGAACCGCCGGGCGGCAAAGTCCACATAGTCCAGCAGGTCCTGGTTACGGCGCGCGAGCTGGGAATTAGTGATGAGATCGGCAATCACGTCTTCAGCCAGAAGCCGAATCTGGTGCGCGGCCGGTTCCATCTCGCCATAAAACTGCTGCCCCTCCGGGCTCAAAGCGTCAACCCAGGTCAGCCAGTCCTCGCCGTCCGAATGGACAGCACCCTGGAGCAGCCGATGGATCTCTGTAAGGGTCTTGATCTCCGTGGCGAAGTGATGGTCAAGCGCACGGTAAAAGACCCAATCCCATGCATCGGAGAACTGCTGGTCATCCCCAGTTTTCTGCCAGGACTGAGCGGCACCGTAGACCAGGCCGTACCAGGTGAAGTTCACCATGCCTTCGCCATCGTCCATCCAGGTGGTGTTAAAGACGCCGGAGGCGCCCAGTTCTTTTCCGTCCGTCACGAATTGCCGGATATTGGGCAGGGCCACCGCGTAGTCCGGGAAAATGCGGCTCCAGTTGCTCACCCCCGGTGCTACCCAGGTTTCAAGCCCCACGTCGCGGAAGGGCTTAATCTCGTTCGCGAACGATGGCTTCGCATCGTAGTCCCAGGGGACCGCGATCATGTCGTGCGGCAAGTCCTTGAGATGCTCAGGGTGCTGAACGCCCATATCGCCCCAGAAAAGGACCTTGCGATGGTAGGCACTCAAGCTCTCGTCGATTTTCCGAAGGTAATCGATGTAGACGCTGCCGTAGCCATGTTTCTCGATCTCTGCCTTGGTCCGGCCCTGGCCCAGCTCAAAGGTCTCATCGGCCCCGATATGGAAGAACGGTCCCGGGAAGACGGAAGCGAGGTCTGCAAACATTTTTCCAATGAAAGTGAAGGAGGCAGGGGCAGTGGGCGAGAGCACGTGGCCGTAAGGGACTTCGACCATGTCCTGGAACTGCTCATTCTGAAGCGCCAGGTGCAGGTGCCCGAAGGCCTCCTGCTCAGGAACGACCACCACGTGATATTGTTTGGCGAAGTTAACGAGTTCAGTGGCTTCCTGCGGAGTAATGGCGCCGCCCGGAGCTGCCACCAAGGGCAGGCTGGGGTAGGCAAACGTGTTCTCCATGTAAAGCGAGAAGAGGTTCACTTTGTATTCAGCCAGCAACGCGATTTCCCTCTCGAAGGAAGCCAGTGTGGGGATAGGGCCGCGGCTAATGTCGACGCTCACGCCGCGCCAACGCATGGCGGGCCAATCCACCACTCGCACGACCGGGGCCTCTGCACCACCTCCCGGCGTCCGGTGAAGCAATTGCCGAAGCGTCTGGACGCCGTAAAAGACGCCCGCTGCGGTCTTACTCACTATTGAGGCTTCGCGGGAAGTTACCACCAGGATGTAGCCTTCCTCATCGGCTTGGGGCGGCAGGCTCAACCCCGACTCGCCCAGAATGCGCCTGCCAGCCTGGCTTTCGGGGCGTGCCAGCACAATGCGGGGCCAACCAGCTCCCTTAGCTCCAACGCTGGCGGCAACACCACAGAGTGAATCCAGCTCCTGAGCGAGAAGCGAAGCGGCAAAGCGGTCTTCCTCCTCGTTGCTTGCAACCTCGATACTGACGCGCGCCCCCACCCGGAATACTCCTTGACCCATTTCAAGCTGGTTCGGGTACGGGGTGAGCGGGAGGCTGGACGAGAAAAGGGCCGAACTAAAAAACACCAGAGCAAACGATAGGCTGGAGAATTGTTTATTCACAGTGAAACCTTCCTAGTGGAGTCGGTTGGCCGTACCCTCGGCCGGCATTCCCGTCACGGAACCCCGGGAAGTTGTGAGTTTACACCCTACCGCCTCGTTTTGACACGTTCTCCGTCAGCTCGGGTGCGCGATATAGACGTGACCGCGAGACGCACAAACGACTTGGCCCCCAGGAGTTTGTCGGAGATAGATTTCGCCGCACGTCGATTCAACCCGAATTCGGAAGTTAGCGTGGGTGCGATGCGTATCTTGTAGGGGCACAGCGTCCGCCGCGGCGGATGCCCCTACGCCCGGCCCCGCACCATTTTGTTCCCCCGGTACCCGCGTCGAACGGGCCTCGAATCAAGTGATTCGGTTCGAACGGCGGCTGCCAACTTTCGAATTCGGGTTCAACAATCCAGTGGCTTGCGGCCGTTTGTAACCTGTTGATTCTTCCTCCGAAGCACCTTATTTCGGACAGACTTCTTGAGGGGCGACCCAATCCGTTGGTCCTTGTGTGCAGAAGCTCTCAGCGGCGTTGGGCAGTTCGAGATGCGGGCTGAAAAGGGACAAAACACCCCCGCAAGGGTCTTTTACATGGATTTAACATGGCAAGAGCAACCGTCTATCCCCCAGGAACGTATTAGCTTTAGCAGGCAATCTCAGAGGGAAGATAGTCTGATTCCGTTGATTGTCGTGCGATTGTTATGGGTAGTACTCACACCGGGTTGGAAGTTGCCGCCACGTGACTTCACCGACTCGCAATTCTGACAGGAAAGGTGGGGCTCAGCCCCACTCGACCGGCTGTTTCAGTGGAGGGTGATAATGAGGAAGGGAACTTGTCGGCGATTTATGGACGTACATGCAAAGAGGGTCATTACATCTCTTTGCAGAGGCTTCCTCGTATTTAGTCTTGTTGCGATAGGACGTGGCCAGGCGCCGAGTCCCACCTACAAGGCCATGGGAGCAGTGGTGAGTGTCGAGCAGACGGGCTTCACCATCCAGACCGATTCCGGAACGCGCCTCACCGTGTTGCTCCCTGATAATGCCACTCTTCTCCGTGTCGCTCCCAATGAGAAAACCCTGAAGAATGCCACGAAGATCAATGCCAGGGACATCAGCATAGACGACCGCATTCTGGTCCGGGGACACATTTCGGACGACCAGAAGACCCTCCTCGCCACCGCCGCGATCGTCATGAGCAAGGTGGACATTACCCGGAAGCAGGAGGCAGAGCGCGCTGATTGGCAGAAGCGCGGGGTGGGGGGACTGGTGAGTTCCGTCGATCCTGCGACTAGCACAATCGCGATTTCGACGGCGGCCCTCGGCACCGTCAAGAAAGTGGCGATTCACATTACCAAGGATACGATCCTGCGCCGGTACGCAGCGGACTCGGTGAGGTTCGACGATGCAAAACCCGCGACGCTCGACCAGATCAAACCCGGAGATCAACTTCGCGCGCGTGGCACGCGCAGCGAGGACGGCAGCGAGTTTGCCGCGGAGGAGATTGTTTCAGGATCGTTTCGAAACATAGCCGGCACGGTCTCTTCGATTGACGTTAGCCAGAACACAATCAGCGTTATCGATTTGAAGACGAAGAAGCCCGTGCTCGTGAAGGTTACGTCAGACTCCCAACTGCGCAAGCTGCCTCCGATGATGGCCCAAAGGGTCGCCATGCGATTGAAAGGGGGGGAGACCAGCGGACCACCGAACGGCGCCGGCGCAGGTGGTGGTCCCCCACCCGCCGCACCGCCGGCAGGCGTCCCTCCCTCGGGCGGCGTTCCAGGAGGACCGCGACCCGGCGGAGCGCCTGATCTCCAGCAAATCCTGAACCGGATGCCGCCGGCAACGCTTGCCGATTTGCAGAAGGGTGACGCCGTGATGATTGTGGCGACGCAAGGCGCGGCTTCCGGTGGGGTCACAGCGATCACGCTATTGAGCGGTGTGGAAGCCATTCTGGCGTCCTCAGCAAGCGCCAGCCAAGCGATGTTCATGTCGCCCTGGAATCTCGGCGCCCCAAGCGGAGAAGAGACGACGCAATAATTCAGCGCCCGGTTGTAAAGCGTGGGCGCTTTCGCAGGAGACTCAATGAAATTTCGGCTGTTTGGGAAGTACGCTTCTATTTCTCTGGTGCTTTTCTTGGCGCCAATTCTGGCAAGCCCCTTGTTCGCGCAAACCCCTTCCGGGACGCTGCGCTGCCAGGTGAATGACCCTTCAGGTGGGGCGGTGACGCAAGCGACCGTCCTGGTGACCTCAGCGACAGGACAGACCCAAGCCGTACAAGGGAACCGGGACGGGGTTTACGAATTCAAAGCACTGGCACCCGGGAAGTACACGGTGAAGGCCATCGCGAAAGGTTTTGCGGTGTATGAGCAGCAGGGAATTGAAATCAGCGCAGATCAGGTTCAAAAGCTCAGCATCTCGCTTCAGATCGAGCAGGAAGTGCAAAAGATCACCGTCTCGGGCGAGGCGCCAACCGTTAGCGTCAATCCCGAGAACAACGCCAGTTCGCTCGTCATCTCGGGAAAGGAGCTCGAATCGCTCTCCGATGACCCCGATGAATTGCAGTCCGAGCTGGAGGCGCTGGCTGGACCCTCGGCAGGGCCGAACGGAGGCCAGATCTATATTGACGGATTTACCGGCGGCCAGCTCCCGCCCAAGTCCTCGATTCTCGAGATCCGGGTCAACCAGAATCCCTTCTCGGCGGAATACGACAAGCTCGGCTATGGCCGCATCGAAATCACCACCAAACCCGGAATGAGCCAGTACCACGGCCAAGTCTTCGTGAATGGGAATTCCTCTGCCTTCAACACGCGGAACCCTTTCGCCACCGAAGAGCCGGGCTATCATTCGGAGTTCTACAATGGAAACATCGGCGGTCCCATCAGCAAGAAGGCATCTTTTTTCTTCAATGTATTTCGCCGGGACATTAACGACGTGAACGTCGTGAGCGCCTTCATTCTCAGTCCCGATTTGACTCCGGTTCCATTCAGCCAATCCGTACTCCATCCCCAAATGCGGATGAACCTCAGTCCCCGGCTCGACTATCAGCTCAGCTCGAAGAATGTCTTAACGGTGCGCTACCAGCTCTGGCAGAACAATGATACCAACGACGGAATCGGGCAGTTTTCTCTCCCCTCGCAGGCCTACAACGCCAACGGCACCGAACACACCATCCAGGTGAGCGATACGCAAGTGTTCAGCGAGAGGACGGTGAACCAAGCCCGCTTCCAATACCTTCACGACAGTAGCAACCAGACGCCGCAGTACTCGGCATTCACGGGCGGCGGCAATCCTGCTGGCTGCCTTCTGCAAGTGCCGCCATGCGAGGTCTCGGTGCTAGGCGCATTCACGAGCGGCGGCGATAGCATGGGAAAGGTCATAGACACCGAGGATCACTACGAGTTCCAGAACTACACTTCCATTTCTCTGGGCAAGAACTTCATAAGGTTCGGAGGGCGCCTACGGGACGTGGACGAGTTCAGCAGCTCGATCGCATACTCCAACGGCATGTTTACGTTTCCTTCGCTCGCCGCATATCAAGCCGCTCAGCCGAGCCAGCTCTTGATCGGCTTTGGGAACCCTCACGCGAGTGTTAATCTCCTTGACCTGGGACTTTACGGAGAGGATGACTGGCGGGCCCGTCCCAATATGACGCTCAGCCTGGGCCTCCGCTTCGAGACGCAGAACGATATTCACGACCACGCCGACATCGCTCCGCGGCTGGGTTTAGCCTGGGGCCTCGGTCACGGAAAGGCGCCCAAAACCGTCCTGCGGGCCGGCTTTGGCATTTTCTATGACCGCTTCATGCAGACCCAGTTGCTCCAAGCGGAGCGGCTGAATGGCACCAACCAGCAGCAGTTCGTGGTTACATCGCCGGCCATCTTGAGCCTCTTCCCCAACGTTCCGACCCTGAGCATGCTGGCGAGCAGTTCTAAATACCAGATTGATCCGAACTTACGAGCGCCGTATACAATGCAGGCGGGCGTCGGCCTGGAGCGGCAATTATCCAAGAATGCCACTGTGTCCGCCACCTATCTCAACGCGCACGGGGTTCATCAGCTTTTCACCCGCGACATCAATGCTCCCCTTCCGGGAACGTATCCCCTGGGAGAGCCCTCGGTCGGCCAGCTACCGTACCCGAACTCTGGAAACATCTACCAGTACGAGTCCGCCGGTCTCTTTAATCAGAATCAGTTGATCGCGAACTTCAACCTGCGCATGGGAACAAAGCTTATGTTATTTGGCGTGTACACCCTCGGCTACGCTCACAGCAACACGCGCGGCGTCTTGAGTTCTCCGATGAACCCGTACGATGTCGAGGAAGACTACGGGCGGGCGGCGTTCGATGTCCGCCACCGCGTCTTCGTGGGCGGCACCTGGACCCTGCCGCGCGGGTTTGGCATCAGCCCCTTCGTGGTCGCGAACACTGGCGCACCCTTTAATATTACGTTGGGTCAGGACGTGTATGGGACTGGTATCTACAATGCGCGGCCTGCCTTCGCCGCCCCCGGCGCATCGGGACCTAATGTCGTGGTGACTCGCTGGGGCACTTTCGACACCACGCCCAATTCCGGGGAGACCATCATTCCACCAAACTACGGTACCGGCCCCGGCCAATTCACGGTGAACCTACGCCTTAGCAAGACGTTTGGCTTCGGAAGAAAGCCTGAGGGTCCTGGCTCCTCCCGCGGACCTGGTGGCGGACCCGGTGGCGGGCCAGGAGGACGCGGTGGGGGCTACGGTCCCGGCCTCGGCGGCCGCGGGTTGAGTGGGGGAGGAGGTGGTGGGGGTTTCTTCAGCCCGGGAAGCGCAGTAAACGCGCGCTATAGCCTCACTTTTAGCGTCAACGCGCGAAATTGCTTCAACACCGTGAACCTGGGGACACCGATTGGCGATCTCACTTCACCGGGCTTTGGACATTCGAATTCGCTCGTGGGAGGGTTTTTCTCGTCATCCGCAGCCAACCGCCGCGTCGACTTTCAGGTGATGTTCAACTTCTAGCAGGTTTCTGAAAAACCCGAACTCGACGGCCGTTTGTTGACGGCGGCTTTAGAGTCTGGATGGCGACCTCGAAATTCGCTATTTCGAAAAAGCGAAGATTCAATACACTGTTGGAAAACGGCTAGGCAGGTCTCCGCTACTCGCTCGCTGCCCCTGTTTCGTTTCCAAGAACCTTGCAGTAACAACCCCCTGCGCGCTCTCCGTAATGGCACTCGTTCAAGTCCATCGGGCTGGCGGATACGTCCTTACAGTTGTCATTGCACAGTAAGGTTGACCGTAGTTATACGGTCGACAGTCGTAGTAGTCCCGTTAGTAATCGCAGTTGTCCCGGTAAACGCTCCCTGGATAGTTATATGGTAGTTACCTGTCGGAGTTCCGTTGATCGTAGAGGGCTGGATGACATTGGTGTAGATCTGAGTGTCACAGCTCATCCAGAAGGCTGTGGCAAGAACAAGCGTGGCAAGAGCCACCTGGGCGTAAATGAGTCCTTTGCGCCTCCCCGTCCCACGGCCCCCCATTTTGCGCCGGAGCAGCAAGGCGCCAAGCGCCATCAGATTGCATGCCCCCCACAATACAAGCATCATCATTGGTCCGGGAGGTATGCGGGGGCGGGCGCGCGGGAGCAACCCTGAAGTTGAGGTTGATTGCGCCGTCGTGCTCACCGTTAACAGGGAGGAAACAGCTCCACCAATGGGGGTCACTCCCGCGGGATTGAAGAGACATGACGCTCCCTGCGGCAAGGTGCTGCTGGGACAACTCAGAACCACGGGTTGGTTAAAGCCATTGATGGGCGACACGGTGGCCGTATAGATTGTCGACGCCCCGGACTGCACGGTGTTAATGGCTGGAACGGCAGAAACGGAAAAGTCCTCAAAAAATATCGTCAAAGTCAGCGTGGCCGTCCCGATGCTGGTGGTGGTGTCAGTTCCACTGACGGTGAAGGTGTAGGGGTTCGAAGTTGAAGGCGATAGTCCCGAGAGGGTCAAGGTGCTGGTCGTGGGTATGGTGGGCTGACCCAAAGCGATCGTCGTTGGGTTGAAGGAGCACGTCCCGGACGTGCAGGAGAGCGCGATGGTGTCCGTGAAGGAGCTGGGGGCCGAAAGGGTTATGGTAAAGGTGGTAGTGGTCATCCCGATGAGGAGATTCTGCGAAAGCGTTGGAGAACTCAGGTTAAAGACAGGGTTTCCAACCCCCGTCAAAGATACGCTCGATGCACCGCTGGCTACGTTGTCAGTTATGGTGAGAGTTCCAGTACGGGTGCCCGTAGCAGTGGGGGTGAAAGTTACATAGAAACTGCAATTTGCGCCGACGGCGAGTGTAAAGGGGGTCGAGGGGCAGTTGTTGGTTTCTGCGAAGTCGCCAGTCGCCGCAATGTTGGTAATTGTCAGGGGGACATTACTGGTACCGTTATTTGTCATGGTCACAGTCAGCGCTGTGCTGGTTGTGTTAATTTTTTGAGCGGGGAACACCAGACTGGGGGGCGTAAACAGTACCGTGGTCACTGCATTGATGCCGGTGCCGGTAAGACTGACCAAATGCGGACTTCCCGTTGCATTGTCGTTGATGGCTAGCTGCTCGGTTTCAGCCACCAGCACCGTGGGAGTGAACGTGACGTTGATGGTGCAACGTCCTCCGCCGGCCGGGACGGTTCCCACGCAATTGTCAGTCTCAGCAAAATCGCCGGTCGTGGTAATGCTTGTCACCTGAAGCGGCACCGTGCCGACGTTCATGAGAGTCACCGTGGCAGGAACGTTGAGGGAGGTCAAATGACTGGGCGTGTAAAGGTTTACAGGTCCAAACTCCAGTTTTTGCGGGGTCAGGGCAACACCCGCAGCATCGGTCTGCTCAAGCATTGAGACGAAGGCTTGCCCAAGCCCCGTTGAGTTCCCCGGCCCGCTTTGATAAGCGAGCGCGATAGCAGGAAAATCGGAAGAGGTCGTCGTCCCTACGACGTACGCGTTGGGCGGGGTGTTGCTGTCCAGAGCAATACCATTACCCCAGTTTGCGGCGCTTCCCCCCAGGTATGTGGAGTACACCAGCGCCGATCCTTGGGGATTCACTTCGGTTATGAAGGCGTCCGGACAGGGGTTCCGCCCGCAGGTGCCTCCGGTATAGCTTGCCTGCACGGCATTGGCTGTGGGAAAGTTATTCGATTGGGTGTATCCGGTAACGTAGGCATCCCCCGAACTGTCGACCGCTATTCCCGCCGGCGAATCCGTCCAGGCTCCGCCCACCAGAGTGGAATAAAGCAAGGCATTGCCTATAAAGTTGAGCTTGGTGACGAACACATCGGAATATCCCGGGGACTGGGAAGTGTTGAGGGTCTGAAAGGCACCAGGAGTAGTGGGAAAGGTCTCGGTGGGATTGCACAGGGTTGTTGTGGTCGAGGCGGGAGTACACGGTGTCAGCGTGCTACCGGCGACGTAAATGTTGTTTTCCTTGTCTACCGCGATCGCCCAGCCTCTGTCGTCCCCGCTTCCGCCCAGGTAGGTCGAGAACGCAAAGGTGGACCCATCGTTACTCAACTTGGTGATAAACGCATCGACGCTGCCCGCATTATGAAGCTGGTAGGGATTGAAAGTCGGAAAGTTTGTGGAATAAGTGTAACCGACCACATAGGGAGAGCCGCCGAGATCCACTGCGATCCCCTGGCCCGAGTCCGCGCTACCCCCCCCCAGATAAGTGGAATAGACCAGTTCCGTCGCTTGAGTATTGACTTTGGCCACAAAGGCATCCCCACTGCCAGCGTTACCGGACTGAATCGGCTTGACGGTGGGAAAATCGGTGGATTGCGTGTAGCCTGTCACATAGGCATTGGCAAATTGGTCCAAAGCAATGCCCATCCCGTAATCAACATTGCTTCCGCCGAGGTACGACGAATACAGCAAGTGAGAGCCACTGGGATCCAATTTGGCCACAAAAGCGTCTGTGATGCCGCCAAATGTGGTTTGAAAGACGTTGGCAGTAGTTGGGAAATCCGCGGAGGAAGTATTGCCTGTGATATAGGCATCCCCTGAATTGTCCACGGCAATCCCGTTGCCTACGTCAAAGTTATTCCCACCCAAATAGGTGGAGTAAATCACTGCCTCGCCGTCATATCTCACCATGGTCACAAATGCGTCCGTGTCGCCCCCGTAAGACTTTTGGTAAGGATTGACGGTCGGGAAATTGGTTGAGGCGGTGCTGCCGGTAACAAAGGCATCATTCAGGGTATCCAAGGCAACAGCATTTCCTGCGTCACCTCCATTGCCACCGAGGTAGGTTGAGTAATACAGAACCGGATCAATAATGAGCGGCTCACGCGGGTCATAATCGGGGACAACAAAGCCCACCCTGTTGTGCCCTTTGAGAACATAGGAGGCGGTAAGGAAATGCTTCCTTCCGGGGTCAGGTTTGTAACACTGGTAGGCGACCGGCCGGCGAAAAGTTACCTTGCCACCCGTCGAGGTGAAGACCAAATCACCCTGCTCATCAACTGTGGCGTCGCTGCCCTCGAAACTCAGCCTCAAGGACTCAGGCCTGACGCCCGGCGACAGGACGAAATCGTATTCCAGTTGCCTTTGATTCCCGTAGTAAACAAGATTTACGCCGGGGCGAACATTCTCAAACTGCACCTTCTCATAAGTCGGAATATGGGTGTGCCAGCGGCTGGGGTCATTGCCAATAAAATAGTTACTGATGCCGGCGAGGCGGTGGAGACCGGTTGCGGGGGCAGAGAGATTCGCTCTCTCGATCTTCATTTTCAGCACGCGATAAGGTGGTCTTGGCAGCTCTCCCGCCTTTTCGGGGAGCCGAGTGTTTTGGCCCGGCGGTTGCAACGCCAGCAGCGCTTCGCTCGGTTTCAGGAGAATAGCGTAGCCCTGGCCTCGCGCCAGAAACCGGACGGTGCGGTCCGCCTGCCCCTGGTTCATCTCAAAACTCATCGGCAACGCGCGGTATGATTTCAAAACGCGTGCTTTAGACATAGAGAAGTCTCGCGTAGGGGAAGGCATCCCGGCTGGTTTGTGGCCTACAGGATTCAAAACACTGAGGAGAATGGAAAGCAATAAGGAAAAGATACTCAACATGTCCACCTTCCTAATTCAGGCGGCGGAGCAAAGGAGAATATTCCTGATCTCCGCGTCCCTGTTTTTCCTGAGAGGTCATTTGACCCGTGGGCTTCTTTCTCATAAGTCACGGCCCATTCCTCTCCGGCTTCGCTTTGATGTCGGCCGGGGCAAAAAGCCTGCCTTACATATCGTCAAACTCAGAAGTTGAATCTTATACCAAACTGGATCGCGCGCGCGTCATTCGGGTTATCGCGAGTCGAGCTGATCTGGCCGAAGTTCGTTGTGTTCAGGAAGTTCAGGTTCGACGGTGGCGCGAAGTACGGGTGGTTCATCGCATTGTAGACTTCAGCCCGGATGTCCACCCGAACTTTCTCCGTAATCTGGAAGCTCCTTCGGAGGGCCGCGTCGAGCCTGCGAAGGTCCGGCCCGTAAACTTGGGTGGGAGCACCTCCCAGAGGCCCTAGGTTGCTCTGCCCTGTCGATGTGGTTACCGCGGGATTATAGAAAGCCGCAGGATTCCAGAACTGATTGACATTGTGCGGTCCGGCGTTGGGATTTGCCCCCTGTCCAAGCATAGCATCGCAGCCGGCGCCGGAAGCGGTCGTAATGGTACAGGGAATGGTCATCGGCTGACCACTCTCAACTGTCAGGACCCAGTTAATAGTCCAGCCGCCGAGGACTTTCCCCCTGATGTCGCCTTTGTTCGCTAGGAATTGTCTTCCCGGCCCAAGAGGTAGCTCATACCCACCGCTGAAGTGTAAGGCGTTCCGAACATTGAAATCCGCCTGTTGATAATCACCCGTGAGACCGAAAGACTGAATATAAGGTGCGCGGTAAGTTTGCGGGCTTGCGACGTTGAAAAAGTCCAGAGCATCCGTCCGGTTCTCCGCATACGTATAATTGGCGAGGAAACTTAGTCCGTGCCCAAGGTTTCGCACATATTGCAATTGACCGGAAATGTATCTGTTGTTCCCTGTCGTCGCCAGGTAGCTTGAACCGTAGGCAAAGGTCGAGAAAGGCTGATAGGCTTGGCGGTCTTGGAAGGTGGGGAGCATTTCGCCGACTTCATTCAATCCTGGGTTGATCAGAAGATGAGTGCCCCGCGACCCGACCAAAGAGAGCTCAATAAGGTCATTGGTCCTCCGTTGATATTGTATAGTGAGGTCAACGCTCTGCGTGTACGGATTCTTAAAATTGCTTTGGATACCTCGCAATTCCAGTTCGCTCGCCGTAGCCTTTGGAGATATGAGCGCTACTGGTGCAAGGCCCTGTTCCACAGTCGCGTGGGCTCCCGTGCTGGGATAGGTGATGGGCGTACCATCATCGGGACCGGTGTACCTGTAATTGATTTCGAAGGGATAGCTGCGGCCAAGGTTCGCCTGGACTCCCTCGTTCTCCAGCCCACCATAGAACATCCCATACCCAAGGCGAACCACAGCCTTAGGCGTGAGTTGATAAGCAAACCCGATGCGGGGAGCAACATTAAACCTCTGGGTCTGAACGAGGCTTCCTCGGGGTGCATAGGAGAGAGTAATTCCGTCGTTCGTGAGCGTATCGGTAAAGCTGGTGGAGAGTGTATTGATATAAGATACGGCGCAGGTCGTTGGGTACGCAGGGCCGCAAGGGAGGGTATCGAATCCGCGGCCGGAAGGAATCACATACGTACCACTCCCTGTGGCCCCCGGGACAAAGTTAGCCTCGGCGCTATACCTTTCCTTCCAAGGCTGGAAGTACTCCCACCTCGCGCCCAGAGTGATGGTCAACTTTGGGTGCTTCTTCCACTCGTCTTGCAAGTAGGCTGCGACGTAATTGCGCCGGTTGTCGATGTTGACGATGTTGGAGGCAAAAACCTGGTTTGGCCCGCCCACGTTACTCCGCCCGATGGAAGGAATCGACGACGCCTTAGGGATCGTAACAAACTGGGCGGCGCCCGTGCTGGCATCGAGGACGTTCGGGATGGAGGTGAAATTCCCTGAGAAATCGAACTCCCCGCGCGAATAAGGAGGCTGAATGGTCACAGACCTGATCTCCAGGCCCTCAACCCCGCCCTTTATGGTGTGACTAGGCCCCCTGATCTTGGAGAAGCTGTCGCTCACCTGAATGGTCGTGTTGTTGTCATTCGCGTACAGGTAAGGACTGCTTCCCAGTTGAGAGTAAATCCCAACGTTGATGGTAGGCAGGCCGCCGTTGCCTGTTACTTGTGGAATTCCCGTAATCCCATACTGTCCAGGGATATCGGTGAGGTCATTGACGTAGGCTTGCACCCTCTCCGCATGCATCCAATCGGCCGCCAACCGGAACTCATTGATCAGCGTCGTGGAGATGACGTGGGTTTCGCTCAAGACGCCATTCAGTGCCGTAGCGGTCTGCGTGTATCCTCCGCCATCCGCCACGCCCGGGAAAGGACCAGACTGCAAATGGGGATTGTTTAAGTAGCTAAGACGAGCGAAGACCTGGTTGCGATCACTCATGTGGTGATCGATGCGAGCATCAAACTGGTTGGCGTCGCCTCGGCTGTACGCGTTCCTCGCGTAATTGTTGTAGATACCCGTGATGGTGGGGACTGGATAAAGTTTAAGCAGCCCCGCCGCCACCGGGTCAACTCGTTTGGCAGGGATCAGGTTGCCCGGAAAAGGATCGCGGACGTAGCCCGTGGCGCTGGCGCTGTAACCTGTAATCGGATCAGGCTGGCCGGTGGTCAACAAGCGTGTGGTTGCCGGGTCAAGAATCGTGCCACAGTTCCAGGTGCGCCCTAGCAGGTCGGGTCCAGAGGTGCATTTCGGCTGCCCGCTGATCAAGTCTGAGAAATCCGTATATCCGCTGGTTAGCTCCGCGACTGTGGGAACTGTCGCAACGGTGGGAATCCCCTGGCGAAACTTCGTTCCCTGGTAGTCCGCAAAGAAGAATGTCTTGTTCTTGCCATTGTAGAAATTCGGGATGTTCAGGGGACCACCGAGAGTTGCGCCAAATTGGTTCTTGCGCAATTCCGCCCTTTTCAGAGCCATGGCGTTGTCGAAGAAATCGGCGGCATTAATGGCGTCATTACTGAAGTAGTCCCAGGCGCTTCCATGAAGCTCGTTCGTGCCTGATTTTGTCGTCGCGTTTACAACCACCCCGCCCCCTCCTCCGATGGCCGCGCTATACGTGGGGCTTTGAACCCTGAATTCTTCAATCGCGTCCATGGCAGGAAGGACCTCGTACGCTGTGCCTGGAACGAAGTCCGGGAAGCGGTCGTTGTTGTCGGCTCCGTCGAGGAGATAATTGTTTTGGTAAGGCTGAACCCCGTTGGCCGCGAAACTCCCCGTCGTCGCCAAGCCGGTGGACGTTTCTACGCTGGGCCCTGTGCCGGAAACCACCTGCGACAAAAAGGTGAAGTTGCGGCTGTATACTGGGAGAGTCCGGAGCGCCTCAGCACTCAGTACCTTGTCCGATGGCACGTAAGTGTAAGACGCCGTCGATCCTGAGGAAACGCTGGCTCCCGAGGCAGCTTGGGAGGCAACTAGATTGAAGTTGACGACAGCCTGCTGCTGAATCTCTACGACAACGCCGGTCTGAAAAGCGGGAACGAATCCTTGAAGCTCCACCGATACGGAATAAGTGCCGATCTTGACCGGCGTGAAAATGTACGTGCCGTCCCCCCGTGTGTAAGTGGATTTCGTAATGGAAGTCCCTTCATTCTTGAGAAAGACTTTGGCGCCGTGTGCTCCGTCCCCCGCCGGGTTTCTAACTGTCCCAACAACGGTTCCTGAATCAACTTGGGCGGACGCGCATTCGCATCCGAAAACAATGCAAACCAGGAGGGTACTCGTTTGCATCAACCTGATGAACCCTGAGATCGCTCGTGTCAATGATTCCTCCAGTATCCTCTCACGGTACGGTATGCCCCATTGCCAAGGGCATTTTTGGGGCTAAGATAAGCTAGTTATGTTATCGTTTTCTCTTCCGTTGGCCTTTGGCATCGTAGCTCTCTCTGCGTTTGCCCGTTGCTGTCACTCTGTGGTCGGTCGTGCGCAGGAAGCATAGCGGACGGAGCATGGCCACCCCGGCCGCGTCCGGACACCGGCGAAACACCCATGCTCCAAGCCAATCCTTCAGTTTACCGGAGACAGAGCAGAAACGCCAGGGGCTACAGACGCTCAACCTTCCCAGCGCGTCGGAAGGGCGGGGCCTTAACCCCGCTGCAAGCGGCGCCACAAAGAAAATCGGCGAATTGTCTCTTTTTCACTCCTCCGGCGGCGCTCCCGCTGTGCTGGGGACAGGTTCCACCCCGCCCTTCCGACGCGTTGCCGCACGTTTCCCAACAGCCTCTGAATTCTCTGCCCTCCTGCTGCCCAGCGAAAATACCTGCGCCTCCTTACTGCCCGATTGTCTTCCACCCATGATCGACGCCGGATGGACCGCAAATTGTGCGGCCAAGTCGATGGTCGCCCGCTCACGTGGTAGGACTGCCAGGCCTACCTCCGCCTTGAACCCTCCCTTGGCGCTTCCCCCCCCAAAACAACCGCACGATTTTAGCTTAACCCGTGGTCCAGTTATAGGGGTAAATTGCGTAACTGCACGCAAACTACTAATTTCAAAAGCAGTGTAATCCTGTTGGAATGCTACAAGACGACAGTGGTTTTCCCGCTCTCGTTAACTGGATGTAAATATTTCCTTACACCCTTTTCATATATTCCGGCTCACTTTTACGCCTTCCGACGCTAACTCATCTCCTCGGTTCGAAAGCATAGATTATGATACACGAATTTTTTTCGGACTGCTCCTAGACTAGGCGCAGCTTGACCTCTTTCGCACCCTTGCGGCACGAAGAGGCAGCATCTCCTGATTGCCTGGCTTCGGGTTTTGCAGGCGCACTGTGGTTACCAGATAAGGACTCCATTACGCCGAACTACGCATCCGGGGAGGCTGTCCCCCACCCGCGCGAGGAAGGTTTCCCAAGACCACGCCCTCACCCCATTCGCGGCGGCAAAAGGCGGCAACGCCTTGGAAGACCAGCGCACGTAAGGGACTCATCCAAGAAACTTGTAGCCAAGCCCCATTATAGTCTGAATGAATTGCGGATTCCTAGGATCAGTCTCCAGCTTTTGTCGCAGAGTGAAGACGTGGACATCCACGGTTCGCGTAGAAGGCACTCCAACGTACCCCCACACTTCCTTCAGAAGCTCCTTTCGAGGCAACGTTGCTCCCCGATGCTCGATGAAGTATTTGATCAATTGAAACTCCCGCGCCGAGAGAGCCACTGGTGATCCGTGCCGAAAAACCTCGGTGCGGCGGAAATCCACTCGGATGGGGCCGAATTGGTAGATTGCACCCGGCCTCCCGGTTGCACTCAGGGCGCGGCGCAAATGGGCTTCGATTCGGGCAAGCAGCTCCAGCATGTCGAAGGGTTTCGTAACGTAATCGTCTGCCCCGATCTTCAGACCCAGAACTTTATCGATCGTCTGGCTGCGAGCGCTGAGCATCAAGATGGGTACAGTAATGCATTGCTGGCGCAGCTCCCGGCAGACCTCGAGGCCGCTTTTCCCGGGCGCCATGACGTCTAAGATGATCAAGTCGAAGTAATCACGCGTCGCTCGCTCCAGGCCCGCTTCCCCATCCTGAGCCACCTCTACGCTGTAACCTTCGCACTGCAAGCGGTCTTGGAGAGTCACCGCAAGCCCCGGCTCGTCTTCGATCAAGAGGATTTTCTTTTTCATTGCAAGGCTCGTTCGAGGACCGCCAATTATACCGGTTAGCTCAATGTGATTCCAGCCTCGAATGCTCGCAAAACGCAGGAGCCGGAAGCGCAGGACCCAGGGGCCAGGGTTCAGGAAAAGCCTCCGTTCAATCCCGAATCCTAAATCAACGCTGCGCCTCCCCAAACAAATAAGGCCTCGGTCAGTTTACGCACAGTGTCTGGGGACTCTGAAAGCCGCTTTGGTAGACAACCGAGCTGTGCTAAGCTGCTTTGTGCGAGACTTCCTTAATTGACAAAGGAGGATGTGGATTGGCACCTTCACCCATTCTTGAATTCCGTCTTCCGTATAGAGTGAAGAAGCGGCGAAAGTGGTATCTCGCAGTATGCCAGTCACTCGACGTTGCTAGCCAGGGGCCAACCAAAGAAAAGGCCCTGGACAACCTGCGTGACGCGATCCGAGGGTTCCTGGCAGACTGCTTTGAGCGCGGCACGCTGGACGAGGTTCTTCAACAGGCGGGGTTCGTGTCGGCCAGAAAGCCACTCGAGAGATCTGAGTATCCGACCGGAGCTCTCTGGTTGACCGTGCCGATTGCCCTTCTAGCCCGTGAGCACCAATCCACCTGAGCCTGCCCGCAAGCCTAAAAGGCGCATCACTCCAGTCTCCTGGAAACGGCTCCGCTGTGTCTTCGAGAAAGATGGCTTCACGTTCCGACGCCAGGAAGGCGACCATTGGATCTTTGCCAAGGCCGGCTGCCTTCGCCCCGTCGTCATCCCCGCTTACGAGGCAATCGACGTGGAAATCATCAGGCGCAACATGCGCACGGCGGGTATGTCGCGGGAGAGATACTTTGAGCTCCTCGACCTGTGCTAATGAATCGCTTGGTGGGCCTGGGTAGAGTTGAACTACCGACCTTCCCGATTTATCGGGACGCTCTAGCCAACTACTCGATCCAAGCATGGTGAATCCTGGTGGGCCTGGGTAGAGTTGAACTACCGACCTTCCCGATTTATCGGGACGCTCTAGCCAACTGCTCGATCCAAGCGTGGCTCTTCATTCCTTTGATCTCTCGCTCGCGCTGACTCGCTTCCGATCGAGTGGAGAATTCCTCACAATAAACAAGTCCCCACGGCCCCCGATTCTTTGTCGAAGGCGCTCGGTTGCTATTGTGCTCCAGAATCCGTTTGGTCAGGTCTTCCGTATGGCCCACATAAAACCTGCCGGTTGACGCACTGCGGAGAATGTACATGTGGAATGGCATTGCGGCTAGGTCTTTGGTGGGCCTGGGTAGAGTTGAACTACCGACCTTCCCGATTTATCGGGACGCTCTAGCCAACTACTCGATCCAAGCATGGTGAATCCTGGTGGGCCTGGGTAGAGTTGAACTACCGACCTTCCCGATTTATCGGGACGCTCTAGCCAACTGCTC
>Ga0208321_1000233_pt1 | contig 50686 bp, 44 predicted proteins | sample June2015DPH_4_15_FD_184692 | JGI IMG/M metagenome (GOLD analysis project Ga0208321, IMG submission 184692) | Peatland microbial communities from SPRUCE experiment site at the Marcell Experimental Forest, Minnesota, USA - June2015DPH_4_150... | ecosystem: Environmental > Terrestrial > Soil >... | reverse complement strand
ACAGGCGAATAGAGCACGCGATCGATGGCAAAGATGCCGAGTTCTTTTTCGTATTCGTACTTGTTCTGGGACCCTTTTGGCACCTCGATCAGCGCATATACGACGTCGGGCGGGTTAGGTCCGACGGGAAGCGAAGTCCATAAGTTTGTCACGCTAACACCTGCTGCCCTATACTCCTCCGGTCTATAAAAAAAATCCTCTCGATAAGCTAAGTGCAGACGGCCGGCTCGCCTCTAGGCGAACTCATATTGTCGATCAGTGACGGTAGACGCACGGGCTGCAGATCACGTTTCGTGGCGCTTGCGCCCTCGGCGATCGTGGAGGCACACAAAGTTTTTGCCGCTTGTAAACGTTATGACGCGTGACCGCGCTATGACCTTACTGACGACACCAATATGCTCGTTATGCAAGCACTTTCGCGACGTCATCTTCCCAGGAGCGACCTGCGACGCGTATCCTGATGGCATACCACCCGCCATTCTGTCCTGGGAACACGATCACCACGTGCCGTTTCCCGGTGATCAAGGAATTCTTTTTGAACCGCGAGACGAAGAAGCCGACCAGTTTGTCAAGCGATATTTGAGCGGCGGGAATAGATCGTAACCGCGCTGCGGCGACAGGCATCACTACGATGTGGCGGCGTTTCGTGCAGTTCATGCTGCGCTGCCTGATGCAGTAAGCCGTCTTGCGTCCTCTAACAGCCATCCCTGTCGAGTAAGCTATTCGCCGTATGGGACTGAAACAGTACAGGACGAGCGCATTACTTTCGCGCTGCTCTTGCCAAACCGTTATTCTAGACTATGCTAGCTTCTTAGCGATGCTACAAGATCTTGCCGAAGTGGATGAGCTGATCTCTCAACTTGGTGACTTAACAGGCACGTATGCGGAGAACGCTGCCGAAAAACTGATGCAAACGTGCTCACACAACGGTGAGGCATTTCAGTATCTCCAGGATAGAATATACGACGTTACAATCCCGGAGCGGGCGCGGAACCACGTTTATCTTATAATAGCGAAGATCCGGACGTGGATGAGTCTTCATCACACGTATGGATGGAAGGAACCCAGTTATGCGTACTAGTTTCGAAAAGCGTCTCAGGGATCGAAGACCGTGCGTGTGGATGTGCAAACGGACTGCGGTTATGCCACTGCAATTTGAAACAGCCACTGTCGTTCAGATTACTACGCTCTCGGGTTAGAAGACCGGCGCTTTTTATAACACTCAGCGGAAAGTCAAGATAACGTGGCACTCGTTTGTTTTGTGGCAATCGCACCACTAGCAGCAGTTACCACTACCCAGCTTTGGGAAGTCTCGTCATAACCAAAGAGCAGCGCACACAGGGCAGGGTTTGCTGCGTCGCTTGCTTTGTAGCCGTACCACTTCTCGTCAATTCTCCCGAACACAGTCTGTCCCGTTCCCAGCGCTATCTTCGATTCGTTCGTTTTGACGTACCCAGCGTCGGTTCGTTGTTTCATCAGCTCGAAATATCGGCCGTATGAATCGTTTTCGGACGAGATCAATTCTACCGTAAAGTTCCATGTTTGCCCTTTTGCATCAGTGTAAACGCCCACATAGGTATTTGGCTTCATTTGCGCGAACTTACTGACAGGACTCCAACCGCCCAGAACGAAGGAGGCGTCGTACGATCCGCTTATGTCTCGCGGCTTAGCGGTGGGAGTAGAGCGAAATGGTAGGGAAGAAAGGCAGCCGCTTGTGAGTACTATGACAATGACTGCAGCAGCGAGCACTGCCTCTAGCTTGCGCGACGTCATTCGCATTCCTTAGCTATCTTCTTAAAACGGGTTTACGTGCGTGTAAACCGATAAACGTTTTCCGCTTCAGTTCCTTGGCCGAGCCTGCATGGCTAGTGTGCTTCTGGATTGAAACGAAAGCAGAGGCTTAGATATGCCTATATCGAGCTTGCACGCGATTTTTTTGAGATTCGTGCCCGCAGAACCGACGCCGGGCTTGCATGCCTACTAGTCATTCTGTAGCTTTACCTTGAGGTGCGCAACGATGAATGCTGGGTCACCATCTCTTGGATAGCCACAGAGCGACGCTCTCCTCTTTGTGAACCCCTGCTGAGAAACTGCTTCGAGCCACGCACATAACAATGGCTTGTTTGAGTGACCATTTAGTCGCAGCCGTTTTCCACGCGGGCAAAGTTCGCGCTTCTGCAGGAGAATGCAGCTACCGATCCTGCTCGATCAGAGCCCCTTCATCACGTTGCGCCGGTGGAATGCGCTCGCCAGCACCAGGAAGGCCGCACTAAAAGCGACAAGGGCGCCGAGATCGACGACCGGTGAAAGCGCGGAGGTGCCGTTTAGGCCCCAGTTGAACCCATCGACGAGGTACGTAATCGGCGAACAATAACTTAAGACCCTTGCTACGCCGTGGGTGCTGTCGATCGGCACCAAAATGCCGCTGATAAAGATCAGGGGGAAGCGCACGAGATTGGAGAGCATCATGACGTTAGCGGGGACGGTGGTCGCTGGTGAGGCGAGCAGTGCGCCAAGCGAGGCGAAACAGAATGCGCCCAGGAAGAGGATCACCGCAATGAAGACGGCGCCCCCGGCAGTGACTGCGTAAGTGAGCGCGATGGTCCCGCCGGTCAAAATAACCGAGGCGATGATGATCCCATACAGCATGCCAGCGGTCACGTCACCTAGGACAATCGTGTTCACGGTAACCGGAAAGGAAAGCAATCGCTCATAGGTTCCTGCACGCTTCTCCCAGGGGGTAATCAGGGGGCCAACTGACGAGGCGATAAAGAACACGAACATCGCGCAGAGCCCCGGGAATAGCGCGTGCACGTCGGCCTCCCTGCCAAAGAAAAACGCCAAAAAGATGAACATCGGGAACAGAAAGCCGAACATAAGCACAGGGGGTTTGGTGTAGTAGATCCGCATGTCTTTCTCTGCGATAAGAGCGACGCCGCGGAATTGCTCGGCAACGTGCCTATGATACACGTGGCCCCCCCTCGGTGAACTTGACGAAGGCGTCTTCGAGACTCGCGCCGTACGTGTTTAACGAGGTCAACGTGAGCCCTTGTCGCTGTGCGAACCCGACAAGATGTTTTATCAGCTGATCGGGGTCGTCCGTGTAAAAACGCCACTTGTCACCCGCCTTTTCAACGCGGTTTGCCAAGCTGGTGGGGACAACCTCATACCCGTCAATGGGCCGGTCGAACGCTACTTCAACCGACTGCGTCTCCTGAAACGCTTTTTTCAGCTGTTCCGGCGTGTCAACGGCGACAAGTGCCCCGCGATTGATGATACCCACCCGATCGCACAGGGCGCTGGCCTCTTCGATATTGTGGGTGGTCAGAAAAACCGTGGTACCTTCGTGGTGCATCTCCGTGATGATCGTGCGGATCAGTCGCTGACTGTGCACGTCAAGCCCTGATGTGGGTTCGTCGAGGAAGAGCACCTGCGGCGCGTGCACGAGCGCGCTCGCGATAAGCACGCGCTGTTTCATACCCTTCGAAAACCCCTGAACGCGATCATCCTTCCGATCGTCGAGTTCAAACTGCTTCAGCAGCCGATCAGCCTGCGCTTCGACCTTGCTCTTTCGTTTGCCGTAGAACCTGCCTGCCAGCACGACGTTCTGTCTGGCCGTCAACTCGATGTAGACGTTGCTCATCTCGGGGATGACGCCCATCGCCATCTTCGCCCGTATCGGATCGCGGTGCACGTCTGTCCCTTGAACCATGATCTCACCTGCGTCGGGGGTCAGAAGGCCAGTGAGCATCCGAATGGTCGTGGTTTTTCCTGCGCCATTTGGCCCGAGAAAACCAAATATTTCTCCCTGAGCAACGCTGAAGGAAAGGTCGTCGACCGCGATGATCGGACCAAAGCGCTTCGTAAGGTTCCGCACGTCGAGGGTGTTATCGTCTGCCGTCACAATGTCTTCCCGTCCAGATCGCCCCTAATCACGCATAGCAGCGTTAGTCTGTCAGTAATGCTAATAGCTCTTTCACTGAAACAGCGCGCCGAGTCACACGTAGGCATCAAGCATAAGAGCGCAGACGAAACTTTAAAGGACGCTCGCGGCTAATATGGCCTGCGGGCTTATCGGCCGCCGGGTATGCGTCGTGAGCTGCGGTCGCAGCGCTACGACCTCAGTCGAGCATGACGCGGTGAAGAGGCTGCCAGAGGCGGTGGCGCTGTCTAGCAGCAGGCAGGGAGTCCCTAAGCTGTTGTTCGCTGGCTGAATAGTGGTGAGGCACACGGAGACAAAAGCACACACAACGCACAAGAGGACGAAACGCTACGTCCAGCGAATCAAAGATCGATCGGAGAAAGCGGGTCAAGCTCCAGAGAGTTTGGTATCCCCTCCGGGAGCAACGGGAACCACACAGATTCGCATCGTGGATTACGATGCTCGTACCTTTAATGAGGCGGAGGCGCAGAGCATCGAAGAGTGCGGGACGTACGCGAAAACGCCCACCGTTACGTGGATTAACGTCGAAGGACCAAACACTCCGGAGCTGCTCGAGGCTGTCAAGCAGAGCTTTGGCGTGCACCCGCTCGTGCTTGAGGACATAGCGACGACCAGTCAGCGCCCGAAAGTCGAGGTATTCGACGACTACGTGTTTATCGTGGTGCGCATGTTCCGCTACAATGATAAGGCGGCGACCGTCGAAGAGGAGCAGGTGAGCATCGTCCTGGGGAAGAACTACGTGCTGACGTTTAGCGAAGGGCATAACGATGCGTTTGACATCCTGAAGCAGCGCATCTCTTCGAACGAGGAACGTCTCAGAGTGACTGGGCCTGATTACCTGGCGTACGCCATCATTGACGTCATCGTTGACCAGTATTTCGCGATCCTCGAAAAGCTCGGAGAGCGGATCGAACTCCTCGAGGATCAGGTCGTCACGTCAGCGACGCCGAGCACGTTGGAAGAGATTCACGGGCTCAAGACGGAACTCGTTTACCTCCGAGAATCGACGTGGCCGCTTCGGGAGGTCATTGACCGGATCGAGGAAGCGAAAACACCCCTCATCAAAGCGAGCACGCATCCCTACTTCAGGGACGTTTACGACCACACAGTTCACGCGATCGATATCGTCGAGACCTTCCGAGACATCGTTTCAGGCATTCTCGACATCTATCTCTCAAGCGTGAGCCTCAAACTAAACGAGGTCATGAAGGTGCTGACGATCATCGGAACGATATTTCTCCCACTCGCGTTTATCGCGAGTGTCTACGGTATGAACTTTAGGGAACCAGAAGTCGCTTCCGAGTGGGGGTATCCCGCGTTCTGGCTAGTTACCGCGGTGATCATTATTGCGATGGTGGTCTATTTCAGGCGCAAAGGGTGGATCCTGCAGTCGACAGCGTGAAACGCTAGGGAAAGGACAACTGCGTCATCGGCGCCGTGTGCTCGGCCGCTCTACTCACGCTCTATTTTCCGACACCGGAAGATGACCGTCCCCCCGTCCGTATAGGGCGGCCCCGGATCGACGCACTGCATGTAGGCGTTCGCCGGGTCTTCAGACGTCGTCAAGCCAAGGGCGACGGGGCACCACGACTGCTCGAGGATCGTCGTATAGTGGAGGAGCGTCGAGAGCGCGTGGGTACAGAGTGCATCGGTTTCTGCGACCACAATATTCGGTCCCTCTATGAGAATACGATCTCCGACGGAATGCACTGGGCAGATCCCTCGGATCTCGTGCACTGTAATCTCTAGCATAGCGTACCTCAAGAGAGAGTTGCGGCCGTGACTTATATGCTTTCGTCGGGACGCTACGCTGCAGTTTGCCAGCAACGCGGGCGAACCACGCGTGATCGTTGAGGCCTCGACGCTCCTCGTTTGCGCGAATGACGCCGCCGCCCAACGGCCGTGCTTGCCTACTAGGCGGCTCACCGCCGCTTTGAGCGTGCTCGTCGCCTCGGCGACAGCTGCTCACCCGCGCTAAGACGTGCGCGCGCCGCCACAAGCGTCGAAAACGCTTAAGAGCTTGGAGCCCTCAGGTAGAGGCATGAACGTAGTAGTCCTTCTCGCCCCCGGGTTTGAGGAGCTCGAGGCTGTCACCATCGTCGACGTGCTCCGACGCGCGGGCATATCAGTCACGCTCGCCGGCATCGCGGATCCGCCCATAGCGGGCAACCACGGGATCGAGGTGATGTCCGACGTCTCTATCGACGACGTCAAAGCGTACGACGCCCTTGTCCTCCCCGGTGGGAACCCCGGCTACATCAACCTCGAGCGTGATCATCGAGTTCTCAAGCTCATACGCGATGCGCACGGCGCAGGCAAGTACATCGGGGCGATCTGCGCAGCGCCGCACGTGCTCGGGCAGGCGGGCATCATGGAAGGGGTAACGGCGACGTGTTATCCAGGCATCGAAATCCCAGGAGCAAAACGCGTGGAGGAGCCGGTCGTCCGGCACGGAACCATTATCACGAGCCAGGGTCCGGGGACGGCGATAGCCTTTGCTCTCGACCTTGTGGAAGTGCTGACGAGCACGGAAAACGCGCGAGAAGTGCGAAAGGCGTTGCTGGCGTAACGCTCAAAGGCAAAAAAGGTGACAAAAACGATGAAAACGCTCATCATCTGTCTGTCAGAGCACCACGGAAACACGAAAAAGATCGCCGACGCGATGGCTGGAGTTCTGCACGCAGAGGTTGTCAGCCCCGGTGACGTGGACGTCGCGGCGCTCGGTGGGTATGACCTCATCGGGTTTGGGTCGGGGATCGCCTTCGGAAAGCACTATAAAGGCTTACTGAAGTTGGTCAATGGGCTCCCGGTGGATAGCAAAAAAGCTTTCGTGTTCTCAACGAGGGGCGCACCGCGTCTTAGGTCGTACCACCGTGCCTTGAAGAGTCAATTGGAGGAGAAGGGAGTAACAATCGTCGGGGAGTTCTCCTGCCGGGGGTTTGATACGTATGGGGCGATGAAACTCATTGGCGGAATAGCTAAAGGAAGGCCGAACGAGCAGGACCTGCGTGAAGCCCAGGAATTTGCTAAGTCACTCGAAAAAAGCTGAATGAGATCGGAGCGGCTGACGATTGCGCGTGGAGGCACCTCTCCCGGCGTAAGAGAGGCTTTAATATGGGTGAGCGGCCAAGGACCATCTGATGACATCAGAACCGAACCTCGCGGTACGCGTGTACACGCTGCCCGTCTGTCCCAATTGCACAATCCTGAAAAAGTCCCTTGTGGAGCACGGCGTCTCCTTTGAAGAACACGACCTGGACTCGCCGCAGTCGCGGACGGCCCTGCTCATGAAAGGGGTCTTCACGACGATAGCGCCGGTGCTCCAGGTCAGGGACACGTTCTTGACGTTTGATGAGCTTTTTCGCGACGATGAGCCGAACATCGATCTGATCTTGAACCTGCTGCGGTGCTAGACGGGCAGTCGGGAGGGGCCACGGTACCCGCAGCAGCGTAGGATCTGACTACCTTGCTGAGTTTGACCGGTTTTTGACGTCACGTTCTTCCGGCGTCAAGGCGAAACCCAACCCGCAGGCGACGCAGTTTTCGGCAAACGTACGGAAAAACAAGTATTTAATATCGAGATCGTCTATGTTCTTGTGTCTGGTCTGGTCTGGTCTGGTCTGGTCTAGGCCCGTTAAACCGTATACAACGTGTCAGCGAAGGTGTCGTTTGTGCGTCTTTCCGGAAGAAAAACTCGATGTGTGTGCGTCGTGCTTGCGTTAGCGCTTGTGGGTATGCTCGGCGCTCTCACAGCGTCGAACAGCCTTTTACACGGCACCGTGCTCAGCGTCGCCGCTCAGACTAGGCCCGCTTCTTCCAACACCACGGTGAGCAACAACGTACGTGTGCTCTCCGACAGCGTGTCACTCGGGAGCAGACTATACGTGGCAGGGGTCGTCTCGACACCGAAAGGCCCGCTCGCGTCCGTGCCCGTCGCGCTGCACATGGGGGGCATCACCGTAGCGCGCACGCAGACGAACGAGAGCGGTGCGTACGTCTTTTCTCTGCCGGTCGGCGTGAACTGCGTTCCCGCGGTGCTCTCGGGCAGTGTAAACGTCTATACGGTCGCTGAACCTGGCGATCCGGCGTTTCCGGCGGCCACAAGCGCTGTCGCTAGCCTCCCCGTCAGCCAGGCGCCGGCGTTCTTCATCATCGTCGTTGTGACCGGCGCCGTGGTTCTCGGCATCTACTTGTACTTTTGGCCACGCTCGTCAAGGCGCGTCAAAGGCCGTCTCGCAGCCACGCGAAAGCGGTTCCCGAGCTTGACGACAGCTGCTACGCGTCGTCAAGAAGGGGCTGAAGCGCCCCCGCAGCCAGCGCCCCCGACAAAGCCGCCACGTGCCGCCGAGCTAACCGAAGAAGCATTCGAGCGCTGGACGAGGAGACACGCTTTGCGACAAAACGAACGAATCGAAGCAGCCACGCAGCCTGCGCTCGAACCAGAGCCGGCACCCGAGCTTCCACTTAAACCCACAGGCGACGCGGCGGCCGTCAAAGAAGCGTTCGAGCGCTGGACGAGGAGACACGCTTTGCGACAAAACGAACGAATCGAAGCAGCCACGCAGCCTGCGCTCGAACCAGAGCCGGCACCCGAGCTTCCACTTAAACCCACAGGCGACGCGGCGGCCGTCAAAGAAGCGTTCGACCTGTTTGAACGAGGAGACGACCGGCAAGCGATCGGCGTGTTGTACGACGCTGCGTTTGCGTCGCTCGCGACACGCGCAGTGGTCACCCTTGCTCCGCACATGACGCACTGGGAGCGATATGGCGCACTAGAAGCGGCTGTCCCTGAGGTGCGGGAGCCCTTGCGTACGTTGACCGTCGCTTTTGAACGCACCCACTACGGACGCAAATCGCTCACGGAAGAACAGCAGAACGCTGCCATTGCTGCGTTTCAATCGATCAGTGCGTTAGCTAAGCCCATGGAAGAGAACACCTGAGGTTTTTTGGGCGCGGAGCGCTCGTGAAGTCACGCACTTGTCTATTTCAGTAACCGCGCGTTCCAACGCAAGCGTTCAGCTGGGTACGGGATCAACTGAAGCTGTCTTCGTTCATAGAGGGTTTTAAGATAAGCCGTTTTTGTGCAGGAGACAATTTCTGAACGATACGGCTTTCGCAGCCCATAAAGAAGAGCGATCCGGATAGCGAACAAGTCCTGAGTTACTTAGCTGCTGCCGCACAATAACGATGCGCGCTGGAAGCGCATTTTTCGGGCAAGAAGAGAGACGGGCAGGCTGATACGCCTAGCGGCTCGGTTTCGCGCGTTGACACTCAGCGGCGTGCTTTATCAGTTCCGGTTCAGATCCCTCGCTGCCGCAGTCGGGACACATGTACGTCGAATCCACGTGCGCTTTCTGTTTGTTGTTACGAGCGTGCTCAACCATCTAGCGTTCATCTCGCCGCTTGAGATAGGGGCAATCGGCGCTATGCATTATCGACATCGGCTTAGAGCCCTCTGCTAGACAAACAGGGCACATATACTGCACTGCATCGCCGGGGATCCTCTCCAAGCGAATTCTTTCCCCGTTTGCTGAAATATTAGTTACATTGGCCATTGGCCTCAACCGCCGAAGTTTAGGGAGAATATGAAAAGCGAAGCACGCTGATCGCATATAGCGTCTTCTATTTTGCTTTGAGCAGCCAGACTCGTCGCATCGCTGGGCGCCTATGCGCGTTTCCTGCGACCGCTATGATCGGCTTACCCCCTCGCTTCTTTCGGCTTCGGTGCTCGCGTATTCTCTTAACACGTCGGCTAGGCGCACAAATGCGCTGAGTTCTGCGTTCTTGAGAGGGCGGTGCCACGCTGTTCCCGTTCTACAGCACTCCCCTGGTTGTAACACGAGTCAGATCAGCAATGCTTATCGACTTACGCCTATCCACTTGACGCAGCCATACTCCGGCTATTTTTTTCGATCTTCAATGAATAGAAGAACTATGACTATGAGTGGAACAACGATGCTAGCTGCGCGGCTCCAGGCAAACCCTTGCGCGTAGGTCAGATACGCCCAGCCAGCCGCTAAAATAACCAGTAATATATATTCTATGATCCTAAGCGGACTCACCTCTCTCACCTCCTCATATTTCGTTATCGATTTCGTGCTACCTCATTCAAAACTGCAGAGCACTCGCTCGACTACTTATGTAAGAAATGTACTACGATTTAACCGTTGCGTTTCGGCTGTTCTCGGAGCAAGTGATTGTCGGAACGCCCCATTAGTTCCCCCCCTTAATATTGTTCGTTCACTCGAAAAACACGCAAAACAGGTGCGAGGACTTTCACGTGGTTTAAGGACTGTCGTGTCGGTAATACACGGCCCCTCAAACTATAATACGTGGCCGGCAGAAAAAGAAGAAGAGTCGAAAAACAAGGGAGATGTCAAAACTGCGTTAGCGCGTGCGTCGCACTCTAGCACATTGAGAAAAAGCCTTCTAAACGGTCGCGTACACGTCCTTCTTTTTTCGGGGCCCTGGCCTATCACACCATGATATTTGCCACAATCGTGGCACTTTAGCCGCATCGGACCACTGACTACTGGTGGAAAATCGCGGTGCGCGTGGCGGCTTTGGTCATCTCACAAAATGAAGAAAAGTAGCCTGAGTTACCCCCTCGCACAAGTCTTGTTATCTGCTTTCTATGCGGCAAAAGTAGGTCGAGTGTGAATAAAACTAGTTCATGAAGCTTTTTTCGCTCTTTTTTTGGCCGCGTCACGACGCGAATCGTGTGTTATCACACCTTGTGGGCAACCGTAGTACCTGAGCCGTGGAACCGTTCCACCGCGTAGCCGAGAGAGGTAAACAGGCGGCAACAATCGACACACGTATCGAAGCTGTGTGTCTCTAAAAAAGATCATCGGAGCGTGCTCAACAAGCGTTGACTCAGCTCCTTTGAGGGCTGCTAGTTCGCCCCCATCAGCGCGTTTCACAGGCGACGATGCACACGCTGAAACAGAAAGTGCGATCATCTACGTCGTAATTTGCCTAGCGAGGTCCTAGCGGGCTCAAGCTTTTGCGGCGATTCTGGAATTTCGAGCAGCTGTCCCCCCGCCACCGCGATTGTTACTTTTATATAGGCGCAGCATCGTTTTTCTAGTTACCCGGAGAAATCGAGGAAAGATAGCGAATGGAAACGCAGCGAGTCTTGGTGACGGGGGGCGCTGGGTTCATCGGAACAAACTTGGTGGCAGAGCTGCGCAGCAGAGGACACGACGTTCACAGCGTCGATCTGACGCACACCAGCAGGGAAGCGTACACGAGAGTCGACGTGCGAAGTTACCGTCAGCTCGAAAACCTCTTTCAGAATCACGACTTTGATTACGTGTACCATCTCGCGGCCGAGTACGGCCGATGGAACGGAGAGGATTACTACGAGAATCTGTGGGCGACCAATTGCATCGGTACCAAGCACGTTTTGCGGTTGCAGGAACGAAAGGGTTTCCGCTTGATCTTTTTTTCGTCTGCCGAGGTGTACGGAGACTATGCAGGCGTCATGCGTGAAGACGTCATGAAAGGAAACCCTGTGGTAGACACCTACCAGATGAACGATTACGCGATCACAAAGTGGGCGGGGGAGCTCATGTGCATGAACTCTGCTACGATGTTCGGCACGGAAACGGTGCGCGTCAGACCAGTAAACTGTTACGGGCCGCACGAGCACTACACCCCCTACCGCGGCTTCATACCGAGGTTCATCTATCACGCGCTCTTCAATAAGCCGTACGTCGTCTACAAAGGACACAAGCGGGTCATCGATTACGTCGAGGATTCGTGCAGGACGTGGGCGAACATCTGTGACAACTTCATACCTGGTGAAGTCTACAACGTGGGCGGGCGACCGGAGTGGGAGCGCGACATCAAGCAGTATTCCGATATCGTGCTCAGCGCTGTCGGAAGGGACGATTCCATCGTAACCTATAAGGAAGCGGAACCATTCACTACAAAGGCGAAGCACATGGATTTCACAAAAGCGGCGCGCGACTTGCGGCACGACCCAAAGGTACCCCCAGAGGAAGGGATCGCGCGCACCGTGGAGTGGATGAAGAAGGTGTACGGGTGAACACGTCGATGGAGGACGTCAGCTTGCAATACGACGGAAAAACGATACTCGTTACCGGGGGTGCCGGGGCGATCGGCGGCAATCTCGTGCCGCGGCTGGCGGCACTGCCGACCGAGAAGATCATCATTCTCGATGACCTCTCGTCTGCTTACGAATGGAACGTTTCGAAAGGGCCGAAGATCCAGTTCATTAAGGGGGACATCCTTGATGATGAGAAGCTCAAGTTTGCTTTTAAGGAGAAACCGCAGATCGTTTTTCATTTAGCTGCACACTTCGCTAACCAGAACTCGATCGATTTTCCAGAAACGGATCTTATGGTAAACGGCTTGGGAATACTGAAGGTCCTCCAATACGCGCACCTGGGCGGCGTGGAACGATTTGTGTACAGTTCGTCGGGGTGTGGGGTGTACGGCGTCTGCTCGACGATGCCCTTTGAAGAACACGACGTTTCAATCAGTCTGCACTCGCCGTATCAGGTCACGAAGCTCCTTGGTGAGCTCTACACGAACTACTTCTATAACCTGTACGGGCTGCCGATCGTCAACGCGCGGTTGTTCAACGTGTATGGGCCTGGCGAGGTGCCGGGCAAGTACCGAAACGTCATCCCGAACTTCTTCTACTGGGCGATGCAGGGGCAGCCCCTCCCCATCACAGGGGACGGAACTGAGACCAGAGACTGGACGTTCGTCGATGACGCGGTGAACGGCCTGCTCGCGATGGGAGTGGCGCCTGAAGCCGTCGGAGAGGCGATTAACCTCGGCTCGGGCATCGACCACCGCGTGATCGAGATGGCGCGGATCGTCAACGAGCTTACGGGCAATCAGTCGCCGGTGCAGTACGTTGAGCGACGTAATTGGGACGCGAAGCCAAAGCTTCAGTCCTCAATCGCGAAAGCACGAAAACTCATCGGTTATAAGCCTCGGGTGCGCTTCGAAGACGGGCTGCAGAGCGTACACCAGTGGTTTGTGGAGAATTGGAAGAACATCGGTAAGAGCGCTGAGTTTCAGCACTGACTATGCGTATATTGTTACTGCAGGAAGCGGACTGGCTTAAACGAGGCCCTCACCAGCAGCACCACCTCATTGACCGGATGGCGCTGCGCGGACACGAGATACGAGTCATCGATCACCAGTTCCAGTGGCGGGAAGACCAGAAAGGTGAGGTGCTACCCAAGCGTGTGATCGTGCCGCGCGCGTACAAAATTTACCCGGAGGCGGGTGACCGCATCACGCTCGTACGCCCGCGCGCGGTCAAGATCTCTGGATTGAACACGGCCTCCATCGTGCCGTTTCACCTCAGCGAAATTCTGCGACAGGTGCGGGAGTTCAAGCCGGATCTCATCCTCGCCTTTGGCATCCTTAACGCGCACTTGGGGCTGAAGGTGGCCCAGCGGCACAATATCCCCTTCATTTACTACCTCATCGACCAGTTGCACACGCTGCTCGTCCATCCGTTCAAGCGCGTGATCGCGGAGCGGGTCGAGCGCTGGAACCTGCAGTCAGCCGACGAGGTACTCGTCATCAACAGGGCGCTCAAGGAGTACGCGAAAGTCATGGGGGCGCCAGAAAGCAGGATTTCAGTAATCACCGCTGGGGTGAATTTCAAGCGATTTGACAGGACCTTGGACGGGCACGCCGTACGAGAGCGATACGGGGTTGCGCCGGACGAGATCCTCCTCCTCTTTACGGGATATCTGTACAGCTTTTCGGGACTTAAGGAAGTGGCGCGTGACATTCTCAGCGGCCCCTCAAAGCGCGTCAAGCTCATGGCAGTGGGCGACGGCGACTTGCTAGAGTCCCTGGCGGAGATGACGGCTTCGCCTCGCGCGAACGGGAGCATAATCTTGCCCGGGAAGGTGCCGTTTGATGAAGTGCCACAATACGTCGCGGCGGCTGACATCTGCCTCTTGCCGGCGTATCGGAATGAGATCATGATGCACATCGTGCCGATCAAGATGTACGAGTACATGGCGATGGCAAAGCCCGTGATCGCGACCAATCTCCCTGGGATCGTGCAGGAATTTGGCACGAATAACGGCATCCTGTACGTGGAGCGCCCCGAAGACGTCGTCGCCAAGGCGCGTGAGATGACGGATCGCGGTGTGATGAGGGAGGAGGGAGAAAAGGCGAGCACGCACGTGGCGGGAAGCGACTGGGATACGATCGTCGATGAGTTCGAGGCAAAGCTTCAACAGGCAATAACAAAGCGACGCGAGCAGACAATCGCGAAAGCTGCAAGCCCCCCAAGTTCTTCTTTTTGGCATTGATTCGCAAAAAGGCATTTCAGTGCCCACAACAAAGAACGTTTTTAGAAACTGTATGGCATCGCAAAAGACGAAAAACGTCTCCAGGGCGTGCTTGCACGAGCACTTAGCAAGTTTGAAAAAAGCAAAAAGAGGTCTTCAAGCGAGAAATAAAAAAGAGTTGGGTGAATTGCTGCCCATGCAAAAAGATTATTGATAGAAGAACGACTGTTGTGACAATCCATAAATCGGCTACTTCAGATTCGTTACCGTGCTGTTTTTAAATAAGAAACGGAGGAAAGTTTGCGTGAGAAAAATCAATGTTGCGGTTATCGGGTGTGGTTTTATCGCGAAGATAAGGCATATACCTGCTTTCAAGCGCATGAAAAGCATAGTTGAGCTTTCTGCCGTGTGCGATCTTAATGAAAACCTTGTAAAAGAAACGGCGTCAGAATTTAACATTCCTCATTGGTACACTGATACCGCGACCCTCTTTGCAAAGGAACAGCTTGATCTGGTAGATATTTGCGTCCCTCCCCAGATACACGCCCCGATAGCAATAGAAGCAATGGAGAATGGCTGCAATGTCATCATGGAAAAACCGATGGCGTTGACAACGTCTGATTGCGACCAAATGATAACAGCTTCTCAGAAAAATGAAGTGAAACTGTGCACTATCCATAATGACTTGTTTCACCCGCCGTTTCTAAAGGCGCGAAAATTGATTGCATCGGGAGCAATTGGTGACTTTCGCGGCTTGCGCATTTTTTTGTCTACCCCTAGAAACGACATGATCGATCTGAAGGATCACTGGTATCATAGACTCCCGGGAGGGGTTATCGGTGAGACTGGGCCCCATATTTCATACATATCAGCCGCCTTCCTCGGTGCAATTGAAAAAGTCGACGTATTCGCGAGAAGCTTCTTGGCACGTCCTTGGGCACCATTTGATGAATTCAGGATCGAAATGGAAGGAGAGAACGGCTTCAGTTCGGTCGTACTTTCGTACACGAACAGTTATTGGGCTGCGGAGGCAGATTTGATTGGATCGAATGCTATGCTGCGCGTAGATTTGGATAGGATGTTACTGACTCGTCAGCGGCTCGATAGCTTAACTTATGCATCTGTTGGGAGTTCCTCTTTAGACATATTGGGCCAAATGGCACAAAATTTCTTATCAAACGTGTTTTTAGGGGTTACTGGCAGGCACAAGCTAGGAACTACGGTCGTAATAGAAAAATGCGTCGACAGCATTTTGCGCCGGACCTCGCCTCCAGTAACGGCCGAAGAAGGCAGGGAAGCGGTTCGTATCATGGAAATGATTGTCAAACGATTTGAGGAGAAGTACGGCAAATAATGAGGTAGTTTTTTTAGCCCCTTCATACTTAAATCGCTCGAAATCGCGCCCACCGGTACCTTTAATTCATGCTTTAGTTCCTGCAATAATCACTGTTGCACAGCAAGGAGCGACAAGAAAATGCGTGAGCTCTGCCGATTATTTGAGCTGTTAACGCAGGCAGCAACACGTGCTATGTTGTTCCAAAGTATATAGTGGACTATGCTGTCCTGTGGCGTTGGACTAGAAGGGCTGCCACCCCTGACCAAAAAGACTGTTCGTAAGAATATGAAAGCATATACGTCTTTACACAACTGTTACCAGCAGCTCGTGAAGTGCGTGTGCCATACTTTGCAAGAACGACGTGTGTAATCGAAGAATTTGATCTTACCTGCTGGAACTGAAAACTGGGCTTATACACCTATTCGCAACTTGCCTTATATTCGCGTCGTGATAGCCTCAAAGAACTTTTTCAGTTATCGTGTTCAAATGCGGGCCTTCCACACAAATTCCGATCCACTCTAAATGACAACATATACCTCAACATGTTGGCATTATATCAAGTAGAAAAGATCACTAAGAACAAAAAGGGCTGCAACGGACCCACGTCTCTTGTCGAACTGAAGAGGTTTCGACTGTGCGCGAATCAATAAAGCACTTTGCAAAAATTGTATCTGAGACTTTTCCGATTGAAGAACCTATTTTTGAATTTGGATCTCTGCAGGTCCCGGGTCAAGAAGGATTCGCAGACCTGAGGCCTATGTTTCCAAACAAGGAATATATAGGCTGTGACCTGCGAAATGGACCCGGCGTTGATCGCATAATAGACTTAACGAGTATACCGATGCCTGTCGAATCAATTGGGACTATCCTCATTCTTGATACGCTAGAACATGTGGAATACCCCAGAAAGGCTGTGGGAGAAGTGCATCGAACACTCAAAAAAGACGGAATTGCAGTGCTCACTTCGGTAATGAATTTTCCAATACACAGTTGCCCCTATGATTATTGGCGCTTTACTCCGGAAGGATTCAAGACCCTGCTCAAAAGTTTTGCTTTCCAGTTTGTTGTTTTTGCAGGAGATGATATGTTCCCACATACTGTTGTCGGAGTGGCCGCTAAACACTCTGTTTCTGAAGAATCATTTGCGGAATTTAGACACAAGTGCGGTCGCTGGAAAAAACAGTGGACGGGTCCCAGAGACGCTTTCAAAAATTATCGTCGATTATTCATTAGCAAACGAAAACAGTCGTTTTAGCATCGCGAACGTGGAAATAATCTCTGAGATAGTTTGCTCTTTTTTCGATTACCTTTTCATGAGATTACCTTTTCATGAAAATCTGAATAACAGAATTCCAACGAGCTCGATCCACGCCGCCAAATGCAAACGTGTTTGCTAGATACGCCCATATACAAACCATCAGAAATTTCTTTTTTTTAGATGGTCTGTGTTGATTGCATCAAGCGGCGCGACCTTTGAATTATGTCTATTGAGTACGGTACCGTTCCTCGTTGAGGATTTAAACAGCAAGAAAATTGCATATATAGCAAAATGAAAAAGAATGGCTGACGCGCAAGTATTTACCTGGCGTGAGGTGCGTATCCAAGCACACACCACACCATGCAGTCGATGACTTTAACGTTCACAGCAAAATAACGTGTCGAACAATGGGCGGCAGGCTCACATCCCCATATCACATTGGCTGTTTCATCACGGCATACTTTTTGTGCTTTCATATGTGATGGTTGTCATTGCGATCACGCAGATGTTGACAAATACCACGATTTTTCTTCCCGCACTGTGTTGCTCCCAAAGAATATTACAAGTTCACTCACGCGAGGAATTTTGATGCCACCTAAGTGTATTTATCATTTCACGGCCAGTTTTCTTCAGGTTTGTTTCCGTGATATCAGTTAATGAGCTCAGTAATCGTTGGCTCAACAAGCTATACGAGCTGGTTTTTAAGGAGAAGATGGATCATGAAACTTAGCGGTTCTTCACAGGGACTTTACATGTGGCGATCGGCACGCTTTTCGGATCGGCTTTGACGTTTATATTCGGCATCTCGCTGCAGAATCTTTAGCTAGTTTGGCCGATCTGAGATTGGCGCCGGTCGGCTAGCGTAAGCGAAGTGCACAATCCCACACGGTTAATTGTCGGGCTAATCGCAGCGAAGAACCTCGAAGAACAGCGCTGGCCCTGCCTATCTAACGCTTAAGCTTAGGTCAGTCCAAACGTGCGAATTATGTCATCAGAATAAGTTCTAAATGGATCTCTTACGGTCTATGAGCAGTCAGCGCACTTTGTCTTGGTCACTGCTTGCGCTGCCTAGACCAGACTTGGCGTTCGCTGGTCTCATAATTTTGATCCCTCTCAAGTTCTTCGTGAAGCATGGATCACGCAATTCGCGAAATCGATTTTTGGCCTACCAGCATTTTCGGGGCAGACATCCGTTAGCTCTAAAATACATATGTTTCACGGCTGCGAGTCAAATCTGATAGGCAGCTTCTGTACAAGCCATAGGTGCTTGCCAGCCTCCGAACGCGGTATGTGATCGACGAGACGTATTTCAAGATCCATGGCAGCGCCTAGCCGCTCTCGCAGTGCCCCGAACAGTTGCCCTGAGTCGCACTTCTCGTAGTCCCTCCCGGGCACAATGTTCAAGATCAGTTTTCCTGGCTCGTCCTGAAAAAACTGGAAGTGGCTAACGGCTTCAAAATCAACGTTGATCACGTCTCCCGTCATCCAGATCGTAGTTATGGGCATCGCCACGCCGTTGCGATCGATGACGTATTCGTTCGCTCGCCCTTCTATGCGATGCAACAGCACGTGATGACGCCCGCACTCGCACGGGAGATCGGCGTATTGCGCCAGATCCCCCGTTCGATAGCGTATGAAGGGGAATGCTGGGTTGTTGAAGCCTGTCGCGACGATCTCACCGACCTCATCGGAGTTCACGATTGGCTGCCCTCGCGCGTCGATGAGTTCAAGGACCCCATATTCGGGGAACACGTGATACTTCTGCGAGACCTCGCACTCTGATGCAAATGTTACTTGCTCTGCTTGGCCATACCAGCTGAATACCCTGCACCGAAAAACGGCCTCAAGCAGTTCCCGTTGCCACTCAGCAAGGTTCTCTGAACCGCACAATAGCGCCTTGATGGTCGGGAAGTGCTCGATCTTATTCTCTTGCATGTACTTCGCGAGGATGGTTATTGAGGACGGAAACGCCTGGAGGTACTTCGGCTTGAACTGTCTGAGGAGCCGGACGTATGTCGCCAAGTTAGCGGCAGTCATGGCGCGGGATGACAGCGTCAGCCACCGACCGAACAATCGTTTTTCCTCAAGGTCGCTTCCCCTGTCAGCGCTAATGATGTCATCGCGGAGTACTGCGCACTTGTCAATGAAGCGATAGCCGACCCGCCCCCAAGCGCTTCTGACGAACGCCCATTCCCTCGCCCGTGACGCTCCTCTCTCATAGTAAAACCCGAGGGGTGTTGCGGTCGACCCACTGGTTTGCACGAGTTCAAGATCTCGTACGGCATAGTTGCGTGCCATCAACGCGTGGAGGTGCTCCCGAATGATGTCTTTGGTAAGGAAAGGCAACCGCTCCACGTCGGTAAGATCGCGAATATCGTTTGGGCCCAGCCCCCGCTCATCAAATACGGTGTGGTAATAGGGCACGTTGGCATAGGCATGCTCTACCAGCTTTTTCAACTGTAGGAGCTGGTATGCTTCTATCTGCTCTTTGCTCCACCACTGCGATTTTTGAAGAAGCTTGTACGTCGACCTGAAGGTGCGATAGCGCAACAAGAGGCTTACTGCTTTCGTTGTTGTTGGGTCAGGACTCATTTTGTAACTCTAGATGCTCGCTCTGTTTCTCGTGGCCGTCCGACAACCATTTCTGCGATCCTGACTATTTCTATTATTGCTCTGCGCTTGCTAGGGCGGTCAAGGGCCGTCTATGGCGAGCGGCTCAGTGCTCTTTGCAGTACCAGACAAGACATCGCCCGGAACACACACCATACAAACTACGCAACCGCATGACGTCAGCAAAGATGAACTGAGTATTTTGCTTCCTATTATAGGCGCCACGCGAACTTTTGCTGCGGCATCCGTTTTTTTATAACAAAAGGGTGCCGCCATTGACTTAGCACTTTCGGCTGTAAACTGTCAGATGACGGTGATGACAGGTAGTTCGAGGGCGAATTAGTGACGAGCAGTCGTGACTGTTTGTTAGCAATAGATTGACCAAAAAATTAACACCCCTCTCTGTTCGTTTTTCTCTTCGCCGAGTTGATTCGCTCCATATTTCAAATAGTATGATGCCAGTCATTCCTTCTGAAAGCGTCGCCAAAACGTGAAGTCGTCGTAGCTATTTTTAGCGACATCCTCTAGCGTGATCACAACATATCCCAATGAGCGGCAAGAAAAGGCTGCTGCTATTCGCAGATATGCTTGGGGCCAAGTGACTGGTCGTTGTGTGCTGTAGCAACTTTTAGCAACTTCTTTTAGCGCCGCAACGAGCTCACTGAGAAGCTCTCTGTTCTTCCTCTTGGATTCAAGATGTATGCGCACTTCAGATTGATTCCGCAATTGTCGCACCAATGCTCATCGGCGAGCCTGCAACCATAACCAGTTTTGTGAGTGACTTAGAAACCAGATTGGTCTTGCGTAAATCAGGCGATAACGAGTTCTTGAGCCAGAGTTTGCTTTTTTGCCCTTCTGTCTTTAGCTAGTTCCGAATCTGGGCGTGAAAGTTGCGACGCCTGAGGGATGTTTGCGAACATTTTTTGATGAGGAGCCGTCGGTGCTTAGAATAGCAAACCTAGCTTTTACGTTTTTTGTCCGAAAAGATTGCTTGATAAACAGCGTAGCATTCGGGCAATCACGCCACGGCAAAATCGCAGGACAAGCTTTTAGCGTAAAGTTTTTTATACGGCGAGTCTTTTTAAGTCCTAGAATTCGCTCGTTTATAAGAAGGTAGTGGGACGAGGGAAATGCGTAACTGAAGTAAATAAACACGCAATTCTTTGTCTTTTCTCAGAATGAGGACGTGATGGCGGGACAAGAGGCAGAAATCCAATTTAGAGATCAAATAGCACCAACATATGAAGAGCAGTGGTACTACCAAGGTAATTATTGGTTTGATTGGCTCGAAAAACGAGTTGTGTTAACTCACGTGGATCCTCACCAAGATGACGTAATACTTGACGCTGGCTGCGGAACCGGCCGACTCGCGAGGTTAGTTGCACGCAAATGCAAAAAAGTGTATGCAATGGACTTTTCCCCCCGCAGTATTGATATCCTAAATGAAAAAACGCGGCAAGAGCACATACGCAACGTCGAAGGTCTCGTGTGGGATCTTACGCAGCCCTTTCCTCTCTCTGAGCCAGTCGACAAAGTGTTGAGCTCTCAGGTGGTACAACATATCCCAACTGAACATCAGCGGCATCAAGCGCTAGGTAATATGTTTGACCAGTTGCGCGACAATGGTAAGGCGATCATCGTTCTTTATAATTGGCGTACACTCTTTACCCGTGGGTATTTTAAGGACGGTTATGCTACAGGAGGATATTATTATCATCGCTTCACTCCAGCGGAAGCCTTTGATGCGTTACAACAATGCGGCTTCAGAAACATATCCATCAAAGGATACGCCAATTTCGGAGTCTATGTTAGGTTGGGAGATCGTTTTTCTCGTCTTCAGCATTTTGTCGCTCGATGTGATGAGTTTTCCTCAAGATTTAATCTCTCTCGGTATCGAGGATATTTGTTGATTCTAACGGCAAGCAAATAATGTTCTCAAGTGTTCTAGAAGGCATTCAGTGAAAAGAAATCGTGATAGCCAGCGTAATATTTGGTTCCAGAACAAGAATAGGTTAACGTTAAGCAAATGCCATACAAAATTGGCGAGATCTTGCCACCTTTCTTTTTTTTACATGCTCGAGATTTAAGGGTTCTAAGACGATATTCTGTTTGAGGCTTCACTGGCCATTTGTATGATCCAAGCTAAGTGCCCCCACGATCGGATCCGTAGCTCGATTACTTCAGTTGAAGCTTTTTAGGGGACGCTCTTATTGCATTGCAGACTACATTTTCTAGGCTTGTGTCCGCTAGCGGTATTCCGCATAGCCCATCTTCAGAATGAAAAATGACTCTTTGGCGGTCTTTTTTGACGCCTTTATAGAACCGCACATAAGTGTGTTCATCCTGTTAAGAATACGCACATCGCTTCTAAGTGTTTGCATCCACATGAGCAGTAGCCCAGGCCCAACTACTAGTCTTGCCTAACGAATTTGAAGTCCCGATGCCGTGAGAGGGAAAGATCTTACGACTACATCCACCTAATGTCGTGTCCGCGATTCTCACTGAGCTCGCTTTTACCTTCTAAAAGTCAGCTTCGTGTCACTTTCTCCCTTCACCATATGCGGGACCTAATCCCTCGGCCGCTCCTGATAAACCAGAGCTGTTGAACGTTTTCGAAATTGTCTAAATGGATTAAGTGCAGAAAAGTGGGATATTATCTTGGCCAACAATGAATTCATGCTCTCGTCTGCCCTCACCGAATCATAATGTCCTCTAGTTTCTCTCGCAGGCACAATCATCATCAACATAGGTTCCGAAACCATTCTCAGATATCGTATGAACGCGGGGAGCAGAAATTTGTTAACTCCTGCCGTCAAAACGTTACGGCGCCAGTCAGCGCTAAGTATACGCAGCAATCTTGGCCGAGAGTTCGGTAACTCTATATCCTGGGAAATTAGGCGACGCTGAGCAAGATGTTCTAAAAAAAGTTGGGCAAGCCAGGCTGAACACGTCAATTGCCGCAGCCGCAAGGCAGCCACGCTCACTTACGCGGGATATCCACGTCAATCACTGCCAATAGCTTGTCACTACACACCCAAACAAGCATATAAGAGACTTTAAACTTAAAAAATAGAAATGATCAATAGATGATGCTCGTATCAAAGATCTTGGAACTGAAACTACTGGACCTAATTTTTAAGCGCTGGTGTCATAAGTGGATTTAAAAATAGCAGAATTAACAACACAAAGGATCTTGGCCTGTGAAAATATTGCAGATTTGCCCGTTTTTTCCTGAATCACCACACAACGCAGCTAGCGGCGTCGTGCGTGTAGTATTTCACATCAGCAAAGAACTGGCTAAACGAGGACACGAAGTTACGATTTGCACTAGCTCTTCTACTGCCAGTACCGAGAGGAACAAGCAGACGCTTCGGCCTGTAAATTCGGAGATCGTTGAAGGCATAAACGTGGTGCGCTTTTCGTATTCGATCGCCTACTATACGTTCATTGTGACGCCGCAAATTGCACCATATATGAAGAAACACCTTAAGGACTTCGATCTCGTTCACTTGCACGACGTTCGCTGTTTTCAGAGTCTTGTTACGCATTATTACGCAAAGAGATACCAGATCCCTTATGTTTTGCAACCACACGGATCGTATCTGGCTAATTTTAAAGGGAATAAGCTCGCATGGATGTTAGACCACGTGCGCAGTCGCAGTATCGTAAGAGACTCGCGTAGAATCCTCGTTCTAAATGGCACGGAAGCGAAATACTACGAGAGAACCGGATTTCCTGCACCACGAATCGATATCGTCGGCAATGGCATAGATACGAAGGAATATAACGGATCGGTAAGGGGAAGGTTTAGGCAGAAATTCGACGTCGGAACTAAAAAACAGATAGTATTATACGTTGGCAGAATTACCGAGTCAAAAGGGCTCGATCTGCTTATTGACGCCTTTTCGATACTAAAAGAAGACGTTCAAGCTGTTAGTCTTGTGTTCGCGGGACGTGATGAATTTGGTTATGGTTTAAAATTGAAGAGACAAGCGAACGATTTGAATCTCGAAAACTGTGTCTTGTTAGTAGGGCCTGTTAGTGAAGTTGATAAGATAAATGCGTACACTGACGCTGATGTTTTTGTCACGCCAAGTTTCACCGGATTTCCGCTCACTTTTCTTGAGTCCTGCGCTTGTGGAACCCCAATAATCACGACTCGTAAGGGAGACGTCTTGGATTGGATAGACGATAACGTGGGGTATGTTACTGAGTATTCGAAAAACACGCTCGCAAGAGCGATGAGTAATATCCTGACGCAAGAGCGCACGAGAAATAGGTTTGAAAACAACTGCAAGATTGTAAAGGAACGCTTTGCCTGGCCATCTGTTGTGGATCAAATTGAAGAAATATATATTCGTGCAACTAACGCTGAGAAGTTGAACGCGTAGGTGGCAGAAAAAAAGTGAAGCCAGCGAAAGCACATTATTTGTCTAATGGCTTATTCAATCGAAATCTGTGTCACTTTCGTCATGTCTCATCATTTTCATGTAATTTAGCATATTCTTAAAACTCTGAGAACTTTCAATGTAAGTCCAATTGAGAATCATTCGACGTGATTCTGTTCCAAAGGCCTCTCGCACATCTGCATCTATCAAGGCCTCAATTGCTGAGGACAAGCCAGATACGTCACCAGCTGATACGACGTACCCATTATTCTTCACTAGATCGACGGATGCGCCTGCGGCATTTGTAGTAATTATGGGAAGGGCACAAGCCATAGCTTCGTTGACAACTAATCCCCACGGATCGTGGTGCGTTGGCAAACAAAAAATGTCTGAAGCATAATAACAAAGGCACAGCTCGTAAGGTTCTACGAAACCCGTGAAGATGACATTTTGTTGTAGATTCTTCGTATTCGATTGTAACCGTTCTTTTTCCTCTCCTCCACCCACAATAAGCGCGATGACATTATTTTTTTTACGCTTGACTAATCCCTCTATAGCTTGTATCAAATCTTGAATACCTTTGTGGGGAATCAGCCGACCAACATATATAACAACTATCGTATCTTCGCGAATACCATACTTGTGTCGCGTCCGAATTCGTTTCTCTTTCGACGCTTTTTCATTTTCGAGAAAATATTTGACGTCAACTGTCAAGTACTGATTAAATATTTTTTCTTCGGCGATGTCAAATTGCATCAGCAAATTCTTCGCAGCAGTTCCGTTGGCGAAATATGCAGTTGCGCCTTCCGTAAAAAAACGCTTAACGGCTCTTGTGTACCACGCTTCAGCTTTCAGCTTTTGCGGCGCTACTCCATCGGAGATCATAGCCCAGTTTCTTTTAAATAGTTTTAGCAGAACAATAGCAATCGCTGCCGTTGGAAATCCGTACCCTGTTACTAAAAACAGATCGAACTTCTGAAATGGAATAAGGAAGACACCTGGATTAAAATGCCACCCGCGATAATTGACACCCTTGAGAAAAACCTCCCGCACGCCACCCGCAGGCAGGACACTCCAGTAACGGTTTCTCTCACTTTTTGAACAATAATATACAGTAATGTTAAGACCATCTATCTTAGAGTAACACTCCCATTGCTTCTGTCTATACGGTGTTTGAATATTAGTTACAATCGCTATTCTTAGGGGGTTTTCAACACCACTACGCACAACATTTCTATGTATTTGTATAGTATTTAATTATTTGAAGTAAATGCGCTGCTAACACTCCGAATCTGCGATTAAAAATTAAGACCAAAAAAAGATTTCGAGCATCACATCTTCGCCGTGTTTACTCTTATATTTAAAAATCTAGAAAAGGAAAAGAGCCACGACAATCATACACGCATTGGAGGGAACAAAGTAACAAGTGCTTAAGATATAGGGCAGCATATAGCTCGCAACTTTTTAGCTAAAATCGAAGAAGGTGCAAGAACATGTTTTTTAATAATTGGGATTTCATACTTATGTCCTAGTACAGAGCTCAACCATGGCAGAGGACACCGCAGCATGGTATTATGACAGAGTTACAGAAATGGAGGTCGCAGAATCGTATAGATATGTGATGCCATTTCTAGAAGGAGGAGCTAAAAGAGTACTCGATCTAGGTTGTGGTGTTGGCTATTACCTAAAACGTTTTTCTCAGGCTTCAGTCGGGGTTGATGCCTCATTACCTAGCGTCGATATTTGTAATGAGAGAGGCCTGAACGCTCGATTTGGGGATCTTAACAAACCTCTTGAATTCGGTCCTAACGAATTTGATGTGGTCTTTTGTTCTCACATCCTCGAGCACGTAGACTCGCCTTTAAACCTTCTGCGAGAGAGCCATCGAGTGCTAAAGAAGGATGGATTAATAATAGTTGCTGTTCCTAATGAAGCGAGTTTACCTAACGCACTAGCGCTAGACAAGTATTGGCAGTCCCATCCTGAACACACCTATAGTTTCTCTGTTACAAATCTGAAAATCCTCTTACTAAAGGCCCATTTTGAACCTTTGGAAATTTATGTCAATCCGTATTTGATAGGAAAGATTTTAAGCTTGATAAGGTTTAAACAGAACTTCATAATGAGTCTGATTCAACGGCTTCCTACTAGGATAACACTACAAATATCAAGCGCTTATATGATGTTAGCGCAAAAAACGTAGGAACAGTCGAAAGGAGACTCTCTATCTTGTAGATTTTTCATTCCAAACTAATGAAAAAAATGAAAATGAAACTGATACAAACCCCAAAGTCGGAAAAAAAGATTTACAGAACAAAATTCTCTCAATTTGTGACGCATTTATTGGTTTAACAAATTCGCGTTAGAAACAGGAAAAAAACTGCGCAAGAGATGGTCATTTTTCAAGATTTGATTGAAATAAGTCAATCTCCCCAGATGGACACGATGCGGAGTTTTAGTACCTTTGTATTAGTTGTTTGTCTATCAGCAAAAAGAAATATAGTTAAAAAAAACTGGATTAAATAAAAAGGATAAAAATACAAATGGCAGCCAGCGAGCTGCTTTTTAAATCTTGCCCTCCTTTTTTTGAAATTCTTTAAGAATGAATAAATCGAGAACCCCGCTGATGTAGCCTTTGGGCTGCGTCATAGATGATCGTGCGTATGCCTCAATTTTTCTCGCAAAGCAATATTTCATTTAACGCGGACTCGCGTTTACTAGTGGAATGGGCAGTAAGATTTGTGTGAGCACAAACAAGTCACTTGCTTTTTGAAAATCTGAGAATTGAACTTGTAAAACTTAAAAAAGTCTTATGTGTCTGTCTGGAGCTTGCCTCTAGTTTAAGGGGGATGTCCTGCTTCCGAGAAGTTTAGCTGCAAGAGATGCGTAGGCATTTTTTTTCTTGAGAGCAGGCAGGGTTTTTAGTATAACGTGAGCAACCGATCCAAATAGGCCCTTTAGGACTTATTAGGGATTAATGAATTCCGTAAGTTGGGTCGGCTCCAGTAGCGCTAGGCTCACAGTGTCCTGCAAAACCCCTAGATCGTATGTAGCGCGTGAATGCAAATTGAACCTCATAAATATTAAGTGTATAAAGAGTGTATTTAAGCATAGCAAATCGGTGGCATAACCGGTACGTCTCGGTGACCACGTGAAGAAAATTAATCTTGGCTCAGGAACGGCCTGTTTAGACGATTGGGTAAATATCGACAATTCTTTCAATGCGAGACTTGCGAAATACCCGTGGTTACGTAATTTAGCATATAAAACTGGTCTACTGCCGCGCAATTTGTATGATATCCCTTGGTCCAAACACATAAAAACCATTATTGTGCATGATGTTCGCAAGGGACTCCCTTTCGAAGATCAATCGGTTGATTTTATCTATACGTCTCACTTGATTGAACATCTTAAAGTTACTGATGCAGTGAAGTTATTACTAGAATGTTTGCGCGTTTTAAAAAGTGGGGCACTAATCAGAGTAGTAACACCAGATTTAGAATTATTCGCGAAACGCTACATAAACAAAAATAAACAGAAACAGATGAATGGAGTGGAAGGCGATTCTCTCCCAATTGATGAGTTTTTAGAGGTTTTGAACTCAAATGACTGCCGTGCTACACTCCGAAAACTTTTTGAGCCTCCACATAGACATATTTATGATCAATTCTCGCTAAAAGCTCTGCTCAAATCGTGTGGCTTCGTTGATATCTTTAAAAGAGACTTTCGACAGGGGGAGATGCCTGATATTGAATTCTTGGATAACAGACCAGAAGAAAGCCTGTATATGGAGGCGAGAAGACCTTTTTGATTTCTTATTGAGGAGGAGTAACTCCGTTCAGCCGGCCCTGTTGGGGTAGTGAAACGAATTTGTTAGCAAATCATTGGAGCTACTTTAAAAGATATAGCGCGGATTCAATGGCTCTGTCATAGCTCTCCAACCCCCGACTTAAGAACTGAGATGATTTCTCGAAAACCCTTGCTAATTACAACAATTGAGGTATACTTGCTAATTTCTTTTTTTCGCGGAATTCGCTCGAGTTTTATTCAACTTTGTAACTGGACAAAAAACGTGCAAGACAAAGTAGTGCTGACTTTTTCTCGTGCATAACTATAAATCAAGCGATCACCGAGAAAGCCGCAAAAATAATTAAATTGCCCATTAATGGGATACGAAGGATCTGAAGCGGCTAAACAGTAGCGTACTTACAGAACAGACTTACTTGCTCTATAAAGCATGTGAGATTCGAACTCTTTTCGTACTAACCTGACACAGAGCTGGGGGAAAAGTAGTGGATGTTTTTAGCTTAATTGGCATAAAAGGCCTCAAAACTGAACGGTTAATCGAAATTGATGTTCTCAGATCTGTGGCCATTCTTTTAATTGTCTATTACCACCTTCCGAGCAGTGAAGGATATATTAGTTCAGGGCCAACACTTTTTTCAAATTGTTTTCGCTAATTGTCGTCAGAAACCCACAAGAGCAATCACATTTTGCAGAGCATAACACAATGGTAAGTAAATAACCTCGTTGCTGTCTTAGGCAATAGTTGCAAGGCTGCTTTGAGAACCGGATATGCTAAAAGTGCTTTCTTTCCCAGCTGCCACTGAAATACGGGATAACTCGATAGCGTTACTTTTTGCTGCAATACTTCAAATCCGCAAGTTTGGGCTAACCAACGTATTGTTTTAGAAGAGTAAACATTTATATGCCCCACTTTATCATAAACATAATTCTTTTTCAACCTGTAATTATCTTCCAATGGAATTTCTATGAAAATGAAATCTGCGACCCTACCTGCTTCACGAAGCAGCCTGCGAGGATGTTCGACGTGTTCAATTACGTGAGTCAAAATAGCTAAATCAAACTTTTTGTCCTTGTATGGGATGTTGTATCCATCAAACAGCTTGCACTCAATAAGAGAATCAATGCTTTTCTCATTTGCACGCGCTAGTCCGGTCCGCGAAATCTCCAGCCCATACAAGCTTTCGCCGAATCGTAATTCTGATAGCCTCTTTAAAATAGCCCCTTCACCACACCCGATCTCTAAGATGCTCGTGTGGGCAACTGCGCTGCAAAGAGCTATTATATTTTTTGTCTTATCGATGGAACATAACCGCCACCATTCCAGCTCGTCTTCAGTGGAGAAGAAATAGTCATCATAATCATCCTTTAAGTTGTTGTCAACTGATAGTCTGTTCGAAAATGATAACATAGCTTACAATGTTCTTGTAATAAGAGTTAAGCAATAGGTCTTTCTCATGAAAGAGATATTAGAAATGTAAAATATTGACCTCACTTAAGTTAATGATGACATAGTTTGTTCGGTTTGGCTTGTAAATATGATGTGTTCCGTTTTTTAATCTGATAGTGCGCATCAAAATACTCTTTTTATTTTTGAATTCACAACATCCTTCTTTTTCCAAGAAGGGATATACCCATCGTTGCAGCTGCTTTGTACTTTTTTCATTTGGGATTTATGAAATTTGTAAGCGGTTAGACAAATGTTTGCGCTAATCACTTTGCAGTCGGACTATGTTTTTTTTGAGCACAAAAACTCGCTCGCTAGTTGTGGAGATCTTGCATTTTCCACCAGAAGCAGATTTAAAAAATACCTCGAAGCTATGCCATAACGCAAAATTAGACACCTGCTACGAACTTTTTTTGACAAGCAGTTAGGAAAATCAAGGAAAAAGCACGATGAAATCAGAAAATATGTGAAGATGTTGACCTCAATGAGAGATAAAGGGTCTAACGGCGTAAACTATGGTGTATTTATAGTAAAAATATACACAATAACTGGTCGCCTAGCTTTGGAATTTTAATCACGACCTTTAGCAATAAGCTGGGGACAGAATTTTGGATGTTTTTAGCTTAATTGGCATAAAAGGCCTCAAAACTGAACGATTAATCGAAATTGATGTTCTCAGATCTGTGGCCATTCTTTTAATTGTCTATTACCACCTTCCGAGCAGTGAAGGATATGTTATTTCAGAATCATCACCGTATTACATTTTTTCTCAAAGCTTAGGGTTTCTTGGTGTCGCACTTTTCTTCTTCATTTCTGGGTTTGTTATCGACTTGCATTATAAAAATATCAGAACAAGCGCTGATGTTTCCAAATTCTACAAAAAAAGAGCGAAACGGATATATCCGCTGTACTGGTTAGCCCTAACAGTTCAACTCATTTTCCCTATATTATTAGTTATTTCATTGCGTTTTTTTACAAGTTTCCACACAGCAACTCCTTCATTTCAAACACAGGGTCTTGATCCTTTTACTATTCTTGTCAGTTATCTTGGTCTGCAGGTTCTTTTGGGCCTGTGGGCCAGTATTGAGGTAATCTGGTTTGTAGGTGTCATCCTAATCTATTACGCCATATATCCCTTAACAATAATCCTTTCATCTAACGACGTACGAAAAGTGATTATTATTTCATCGTGTGTTTTAGTGTTATTCGTGCTCTACAATGCTCTCGCAGTGCAGATCGATCCGCGATTTTTCTTATATTACTTTATTTTCTTTGCAGGCATCGTCACGAGCCGAATAGGTACTTTTAATAAGAAAAATGTGCGTAGGAATGTTTTTGTATTTGCGGCAATGCTTGCAATCTTAGTCTTGCTTCAAATCACAAGCACGCAATTTAGATGGCCTTCTATTGTTGTATTCGGCCAGCCTCTGTTATTCTTCGATTGTGCGATGACTGTTCTTATTTTGTTAGCTCTCACTATAGCGCGATATTACGCCAGCGCCTTGAGTGCAAAGGCGCGTTTGTTGTTCTCATTTCTCGCGTTCGCATCTTACTGCGTTTTTTTACTACATCAAACTTGTTTAGCACTTCTAAGAGTCTTTTTACGAGACATTCTTCATCTGGGACTTATCGAGACAATTGTAGTAGCTAGCCTGTTTGGAGTCCCCCTAATATTTCTGTTGTGTTTTTATATACAGCGGAGCGTCGATAGTCTCGTTGACAACAGCGTGTTGCGAATCACTAACATCAAAAGACACATAAACCGACTGTTTTGATTTATTTAGTTGCACCCGAACGTTAAAGCACTCCGACGCCGGAACTACAATCGAGGTTTAGCTAGCTAACAATTCCGCGTAGCGTTTTGAACTTGCCTCATATGAGAACTGCTCATCCACTAGTCTCCGCGCATTTCTTACGATCTCTTCCAGATTCGGATCTGTCATCACTCGAACAATCTCATGTGCAATACACGTTGGTGAGTTCTCTACCATAATGAACCCAGTGTTACCATCCTTAATGACGTCCGGTATTGCACCGACGGGTGTTGCGAGAACTGGGGTGCCACATGCCATAGCTTCCAGCACGATGTTTGGCAAGCCCTCGGAGTGAGACGGTAAGACCAGCAGCTTAAGTTCGTTAAGATAAGTAGAGAGGGTTGTGTGTGTAACCCATCCGAGATATCTCACGAAGTCTGATAAACCTAGTGATTTGGTAACATGCATCAGATCGTCAAGTTGTGGCCCATGTCCTCCGATCAACACTTGAACCTCGTGCTGTCTTAGCCATTCGCCTAACTCTCCAATCGCCAGCAAAAATTCCATCACTCCTTTGTTTTGGGCTATCACGCCAAAATATCCGATAATATTCTTTCGCTCATTTACCTTACTCAAGCAGCGAAACAGGTCTTTGTCAACGAATACCGGGGCTATCGCGATCTTATCTTGATACTTGTCAAGATATTGAAACGTGATAGAGCTTTTAGATTCAACTATTATGGTGTCTGCGAGCCTATTCACTAAGCCCCCAAAAAATATGTAAAGCAGCAGAGACTCTGTTTGACTTCTGCGATATTCTTGAGTTCGCGCGATCCCGCCTTGATATAAAATCACGTTCTTGCGACATACTTTGACAAAAAGCATAACAAGCGGTGACGGTGAAAGAAATATGACCTTATTAGGCTTATAAAGCACAAATATTTGCGTAACTGTTTTTATAAGCTGCAGTTGAAGAATATTGTAGCTGAATATTCTTCTGAATAGAGATCGATTACCAGCTTTTACGAATGTCTGAATCCATTTTACCTTATCACCGAATTCTTTAGGTAGCGTACCGCTTATGACGATGGTCTGTGCGCAGAGGGGAACCACAAGCTTGAGGAACTTTCTGTAGAACGCTGCTGTGCTTGGGTCGGCGTGTAGATTGCCCATAATCAGCAGATTTGAGTGAGCAGGGCGCGACATTTTTTGTTTCTAAACGGCTAGGTCCGAGGCTTTTGCGTAAGTTTGATAGCTTTGGGAAAGGTATGCATCGTTGTCCAATGCGGCGACTCTATGTGCGTTAGTCTATGCTTAACGCTTTTTAACGATAAACTGTGCTTCCGGAGCTATGCGATCATCAATTATAAACATTTTTTGCGCAAATCCGTCATTTTGAGCCACAGAATTTGAAAAACCTTTCTCATCATCGTATGGGACATCTTGCTCAAAAAGATACCTCCTTCATAAGATGTGGATTGTTAGTGTTCACAATAAACAAGGCACAGGCAGAAAAAAATCTCCATTTCTTGAATCTAGCCGCGAGATAAAAGTTTTGATGGGATACACGAGTTTTTATTAGATACTTGCTTTCACTAGGATTGGTCGCAAGAGACGTTATTTGTGTTTGAAGTTTAGTCTTGCAATAGTGACTCTGGTCTAGGCAGAAGATGACCGTAAGTTTTGTCAGAGATAAAGCTAGTTTGTACATCAACGAGATCAGGATTTCAAAAAGAGACTTACAGTAGCACGATCAATTAAAATAAGCTTGGTTGCCGCGGGAGATGATTGACCTAAGGATCGTTACTTGCGTTCCTCATTTAGGCCAAACGTCCGAATAGCTACATGTTCACGATTTTCGATATGAGTTACTTCTGCTAACACGAGAGTTCATTACCCCAAATATCCGAGGTGACTTGGGCAATTTACGATCTTTATTGTTCAATACGACTAAACGCACTTTCTGAGGCGCAAATGTTGGTTTTTTCAACAAAATAGTAGAGTGAGATGAAGAATACGCCCTTGTAAAAAGATTCAATATGAGAATGCTGATAATATATTCAATCAAAATAAAGTAGGTTCGTCGTGATGATGCTTGATATTGGTTGTGGTGACAACAAAAGAAGGTTACATGGGATGCGATTGCAGCTTGACCGATTCAGTTGACATAGTAGCAGATGCAAGACTGCTACCTTTTAAAGGCTCGGCTTTTGATTATGTATATTCTTGTCATGTATTAGAGCATTTTAGTTATCGTGAGGTTAGGGATGTTATGATAGAATGGGCTCGCGTTTTAAAGAAAGGTGGGATTATTGAAGTTGTATGTCCTTGGTTGGGAGTAACTCTCTCTTTTTTTTAAAACCAAATTGCAAAAATCTAATGGATATTTTTGGTGCCCAACACAGCGAAATGGATTATCACAAATGTGGTTTCACATTTAAGCAACTTGAAGAATTATTGAAGTCATGCGGAATCATTAATGTTAAGCTGGTATGGTGGGCGGGGGGAGGAAAATTGCCTTCTATCCGTGGAAGCCTGTGGGTCAAAGGTGTAAAAAGATATTGACAAGTTTGGCGTCGTCGACGATTTCAATCAAACGAAACAAATAAGAAGTTCTTGTCTCTCACGTTATGGTGATTGTGAGATTTCCTAATAATCAGCCTTGTGGGCAAAGATTACTTTATTTTTGTGCCAATTGATCAAAAAGAGACGCATATTTCTGCGCTAATTTCCTGAACGAGTATTTTTCTTCTATTGTTTTTCTCGCGTTGCAACCAATTTTTTTCCTTAGAGCTATGTCAGACAAACACAATTTAAGGTGACTTATCAAATCATCAACATTTTGGTTCTTAAATAAAAATCCGTCGTAGCAGGGACTTACTATATCTCTCGGGGCGGCTATGTCACTGACGATAACAGGTTTGCCGCAAGCCATCGCTTCTATCGTCACGGTACCGAAACCCTCTAGACTAGTTGGCAAAACGAAAGTGGAACATTTGGACATCGTATCGATATATTCATTTTTGGCTAGCCTTGGGATGAACTGAACCCTGTCCTCAATTCCTAAATGCAGACTTAGTCGCCGAAGGTACTCATGCTCTGACCCGTCGCCAACGAGCTTCAACACATATTCCTCCCTCAGCTTTGTTGGCAGCAACGCGTATGCTTTTATTAACAAATCCAAATGTTTATGTGGAAGTTGTCTTCCGCTATTGAGGATATAACTGTCATCAAAATTAGGCTGAAACTCTCTTTCGTTCACGCCGTTTGGTATCAAGACGACGTTATAGCCTTGTAATTGGAAGTAGCGCTGGGTTGCGCTGTTTAACGTGACGATGACGTTACATTTGGCAAACGATTGCCTTTCAAGTTTTAGACGAAAGAAACGACGCAAATAGCTTCCAGCTAACATGTCTGATTGAGGATTGTGGGTGACGTAGATCTTAGGTACGATCAGATCTGCAAAGAAGAAGAGGGATGTAATATCTGGCAAAACTATAACGTTGGGTTCACGTTTTTTCGCTGTGTCTCTTGCATTTTTCGAGTATATAAGCTCGTGCAAAAACATGTAATGAGGTAGATGGGGGAGAGGTGGACGTGCAACGTTGATTATGTTGATGCCATCTACACGTTCAATCTTCACGTTGCTTCGGAACCAGGGTCTGATAATGTCGATCTCATAACCTTGCTGAGCCAGTTCTCTAGCAAATCCATTGATCTGGGTTTCTATGCCGTACAAATTCTCATTTCTATAATCCGGAAATGGGCCAGGCCCAGGAGACTGAAATATTATTCTCAGCCCTATCACCCCGTACTCGATAATCTATATTCAATTCGCACTCCTATTCACTTTGATTGTTATCAAGCTGCAGTTCAAAATATGTGCTAAGCTAGTCATCAACCGTTTTATAATCCCCAGATGGCTGATAATCGTGCACGCGCTCCCCATTTCGTTATTTGGAAGATGTTGCATGATAACAAACGCTGTCTTTTTATATAGAGATAGATTCTTTCAGCTGCTCGAGCTAGGATCTCTCTCTTTAGAACAGAGTACGCAAAACGTGAACAGAAGCTCGTCACCAACAAAATGCCATAGAAAGCGTGGAAAAGTCTAAATAAAATAAGCAGCAGCCATTTGTTGAGGCAAATAGGGTTTCCAACAGCTCTCACTAAGGAACAAAGTCACCCTCAAACTGGTGCGGCATTTTTGCTTAGCCTGATCTATCCGACGTGGGAAAATGGTTCGCTGGAGATCGAGGTGCAGTAAATCGCATGGTTCCACGAGGCCGTGTTGCGGGTGTTCTTGTTGAAACTAACGCAAGAACGTGCAGGTGAAAATGGAGAAGCACGATTCCTTCGTGAAGTCTGAAGCAGAAAGCAGCATCTTGTCACGTCTTATTAATATACTTACCTTCAAAAAGAGCCTCTTACTTACTTCAGCGACTTTGTTTGCCATCGTAACGAACTTAACGGTTCTTTATAACGTGCCAGTTTTGCGCCAAGTGTGTGGATTCTTCTTCTTGGCCCTCCTTCCCGGCATAATGCTAGTCCAACTCTTCGAACTAGAGCAATTGAGCTTTTTAGTGAAGTTCGTTTTATCTTGGGGCTTAAGTATGGTCTTTGTGCTGTTTTACACGCTATTACTAAACAGCATTCTGCCGCAGTTTGGCTACAACGCACCGCTCTCCTCTCTTACTCTGTTAGTCTCCTTTGACTTCGCGCTTGCGCTGATTGGGCTATTGTTATTGTTCCGGATGAGCAACGCTGACGCTGTGCAGCTCCCTCACATTGAAGTCACGAAATCGAACGGGTATCTTTACGTCGTGCCACTTTTTTTCCCAATCCTTAGTATAATAGGTTCGTATCTGATGCGAGTAGATGACATAAATTGGGTTTCGCTCGCGGTCCTTTTTTTAATAGCGCTTTATGTTGCATACGTGTGTTTCTTCAAAAACGACTGTCCAAAGAGTCTCTATCCAGTTCTTATCTTTTCGATTAGCCTTTCTCTTTTGCTCTTAGCCATTCTCCGATCGCCCTACGTCGTCGGATGGGATATTCACAGTGAGTATTACTACTATGAATCAATCTTGAATGATCAGCATGCGATACTCAGTAGCTCCTCCCCTCAGGTTGCATACGGGCTCAACGCAGGCGTGGCGGGCATTTTGCTCCCTGTCGTATATCAGCTCATTTTGGGCATAGACCGCCAAGTGTTGTTCAGCGGCTTATACGCTTTGTTGTTTTCAGTAGTCCCACTTGTCGTGTATCTCATCTCAAAAAAATACGTTGAAGAGCGTTACGCGCTGGTTGCGTCACTCCTCTTTATGTCACAAGATAGTTTTATGTTGTCAAATGCTCTTTCGCGAGCCACCATCGCCATCGCATTCTTTGCATTTGCGTTTATGGTGCTATTTTTGATGGAAAGGAGAACAACCCAAGAATTTGTGCTTTTCGCTTTGTTTGGAGTCGCAGGAATAATATCTCACTACTCGACGGCTTATATATTCTTGCTGATGCTTGTAATAGCGGTCATTTTTCTTGTGTTGCTTCCTAAAAAGCACTTTATCGTGAGCAAGCTCAGCGGCTCATTGGTGGTCTTGTTTTTCGCTATCACGTTTTTGTGGTACTCCATACTAATCTCCTCGCAAGCTATAGGAGGGGGCATAAGTTACGTCCGAGATGCAATAACAGGCTTGATATTTGACTTCTGGTCGGCACAATCGCGGGGCGGTGCGCAGGCGCCACTCGGAGTAGGGATAGTCCAAAAAACATTCGTCTCGCGTCTCGAATTCGGGCTTGTTTGGATGATCGTGATATGCTTGCTGGTCGGGGTGCTGGCATTGGTCGTAAAACGGAAAGAGATGACCACCTATTTCACGCGTTTTGCACGATCACCATTCTTAAAAGAGCCATTTGAAACTGAGTATTATATTCTCGCGCTCGCCGCGACCAGCGTCTTGATCTTGAGCGTTGCACTTCCGTTCTTTGCTGAAGCTTACGACGTATATCGTACATTTTTCTTTATGTCGACGATTTTGTCGGTTTTTTTCGTCATCGGTGCAATCCTCTTGTCAGGTTTCGTGATTGCCTTGCTAGAAGCTGCCCGCGCGAAGCTGAGACAGCAAAAATCGCTCGCGCACAACGCGAGCGATTGGTATCGCTCTGCTTTCCGCGTTCGACCAAGCGCTGCGATTGCGCTGGCTTTGGCGCTCATCGTACCATACTTGTTTTGCACTAGCGGTGCGCTATATAGCATGACCGCAAACCATCGGAGCGTGGTGTTCGATGCCACCGGGGCTACCTACTTCGAGCTTTACATCTATGATCAAGATGCCGTCGCAGCAAAATGGATAGGAGCGTTTGCAGAAACGAATGCAATTGTGCAAGCAACAGACAGCATGGCGGGATCTAGGTTAATAAGCCAAGGCCACATATCGCCGCACAGAGTCGATTGGACGGCATTTCAGGAGAACAAAACTAATGGTTTGTACACGTATTTGGACTACTATAACGTTGTTGAGCAAAAATATATGGCAGAGGGTCCTGGGATCCCCGCAAATGCCGTAGGTGATATGGCCGAGCATTCGGCTATTCTGTCAGGGCAGAACAAAATACTCGACACCGGCGGATCGGAGGTTTTTCGTAACCAAAATCTGACGTAAGCCTATCGAGGCGTTTTTAGTGAATATGTTCTGCGAGGCCCTTCGTCATCGGTGAAAAAATCCGTTCGCAGCCAAGCTTCTGTATGCAGGCTTTTTCCTGTGGCCGTGAGCACTATTACCCAGAGTTGGGTTTAATACAGTTACTCTTGATGTTCCAAAAACAATGAGACATCATTCGCAATAACAGAAGCAGTATTTTTCAACTTCGCGACAACTATGGCCTTTCTGCTCGCAGCTTCATAGCACGAGAAGTGGTTGTTTTAATGTCGCTCTAGTGATTGAAGATGACCAACAAAACAATCGCCACGCAAGTGATTTCACGCGAATGTAAATGACTAGACTGAAGCTAGTTGCGCAATGCGCTTAGCTCTCAAGTCGTTAACATCTAAACGCAAATCGAATGTTGCTAAAAAATGACGAACGGTCGACTAAAAATATTCTAGCTGAAGCTAATACACTTAGCGAAGAGCCCGCACTGATTAGCACTCGATTTCCTCTCCATCTCTTCGTAGCGAGCATTGGAGGTCTAATTGCGAACTTCCAGACCCGATCTGACAGAATTAATCATAAATGAACACAAACATGATTTTAAGGTTGTTAACATGAGTCATTGGGTGGAAAAGCACTCCCTGTGCGCAGCTAAATAGTTTAACAGAGTATCGCGTTCCCCTGCACACCAAAACGACTCAGTCCCACGCTCACTAATCTTGCGTGCTGGCACACCTGCAACAGTTGTGTTCGGCTCAAAGACAGATTTCGTAACTACACTATTAGCTCCAATGACAGTTCCATCAGCGATCACAATACCCCCAAATATTCGCGCACCGGGGCCAATGAAAACGTTGTCTCCAATCGTTGGAGCTGCATCATCACGCCCGTTTTTTTGCGCGATGTGCACGAGGTTATGGAGGTTACAATTAGCCCCAACATGTGCGTTACTACTTACGATAATGGTGCCATAATGAATCATCTGCAATCCTGGGCCAAAGACGTTAATAGGTATCTCAAAACCAAGCCGAAGCCCAAATTGATGCAACCTAAAAGAAAGATATTTGTTATACATCTTAAAAATGAACGAAGTTTTACAATTATGAAAATATTCAGCCTTTCGAAGCAGGCGTTGATATCGCCAAATATGGCTCGTCAATCCGAGAGCATCCTTTATTCTTCGCGCAATAGAGCGCTTCCCTATGCTGTGTGCGATCCTATCTGCTTCGAAATAAAACCTAAGCGCTTCTTTTGAATTGATCGGTAACCAGTGGGTGGAAATAGCTGCGCCCATTTGTCAGTAAATGTTACAGAAGCTGTATATAGTGTGTTCTTTTTTGTGCTCCAGTTGGAGCACATAAATCATCACTAACCTACAATGCTATGAAACAAGAAGATCGTGACACTGTTTAACAAAACAGACTATTAGCAGCCCGCAAAATCGAGCAAAAAGAGGCCTTTATTCGAAAATAACGGAGTGAAAGCCAAGCAGAACAAGCTTGGTTTACAGAAGCCGCATCTTGAGTTTTTGTATTGTCGTGAGGCGTGGAGTTCCGATGACTATTTGAGAATTTCTCGACACAACTGCTCAATGAACTCATAAGGCCAATTTTTTTTCAGTGAGTATGTGAGACATTTTAGATTCATGCGGAGTGTCAAGACTAAAGCGATCCTTTTCTCCCCCACAATTTTGCAGTATATTGCCCAACATTCGGCGTATACAAGCGCCAAAACAAATTGCCAAGATTTTAAGTATTTACTTTCCAAATAGGCCTTCGAAAACGGCGCAATCCATCTGGTGTCGGTTCTTGAGCAAGGCATCCTTTCTAGGCAGGGATCGGTGAGGTAACCCATATGCGCAGGAAGGATCTTGCAGTTCAATTGCGCGGGAAAGATTTTGAATCTCTTACCTGTCGGAAGTTTGGCCGGATGTAGCGCTGTGGCTTCTGCTACAAAGCAAATAGTCAATCCTGCTTTAACCGCCCGATACCCATAATCGGTATCTTCGTACCCAACGAAGAAAAGGGAAGGGTCATAATAACCTATCGTATCGACGGCTTTTCTCGAGATCAAAACTGCATGAGTTCCGAATGTATCGATTCGGCAATTTTCAGCACGTCGTGGCGCTATATATTGCCCTCCAAGGAAGTTCTTAGTATATACCATTGGCTCGATGATGCGGTGATTGACGATATCGATAATGTTAGGACAGAGTATGTCGGCTTCTTCTTGATGCTTGAGCAAATTATTCAAACAGCTGAGAGAAACAGCGCCATCTTGATCCAGTAACCACAGCCAGTCAAAACCATCCTCGTGGGCGATCTTCATTCCCCAATGAAAGCCGCCCGCCGACCCAATATTCTCTTCAGGTTTATAGTAGTGCGCAAAAGCATATCTTTTAGAAAAAAGGTTGAAGATTCTTCTATTGTGGGTTGAGGAGGACTCATCTGAGTTGTCGACGACGACTAGCCCACTAAGAGAGTCCCCTTGGTTTACTAGTGATGACAACAAGCGCTTTAATTTGTCTGGCTTGTTGTATGCGACTGTGATTGCACAAACCTGGCTTTTCATTTTTTTACGTTTGGTCAACTATATTTGTTTTCTCTCTTCTCAAAGGCTAACCGATTCAGAAGTGCACTTACGGCGATTCGTCTAGCTTAGCCCAAACGGCAACTTGAATCTGCTGTGACTAATATTAAGTCATTTCATTATATAGTGCGCTAGATTGGATAGAGGCATCTTGATCTAAACCAGCAGCGTAACGTGCGGAGTAACCCTCTGCAAGAAAAAGTTGGAATCAACAAATGTCGGCTGACTCATTCAGGAATTGTGTATTTTGAGCCCAATTAAAGGCCACATTGCAGGTCAAAAAAAAACACATTTATGTCGCTTAGAGAAGTGTTGGAACAAATCGACGCCGAAGGATATCAAGCTCAACATCGATCTGCGAGCGTCCAATTCGCATACTTAGGGCGGATCAGATTTTGTTCTTGCTCATTATAGATCTCGTAGTTCTTGATTTGACCCAGCCTGATAGTTTTGCTAAGGCGATTCGTTTTACCGAGACTTGAAATCAATGATAACAGATCTCGTGATAGCCCAAGATTCCGATACAAAGTCATTACATTTTTTGAGGACATTAACTTGACAGGCAGATCTCGCCTCATTTTCAATATCGTATTCGTTAGATGCAAAATCATAACTGCAAAAAGCTGAACATCTCACGTCTTAGCTTCAACAGCTAAATGATTTATTAGGCAAGTGCTTAACTTGTGACGTAAACTGAATATTTTTCAATCGCGAAAATATATAAAAAGAGATCTCTATGCGTAGATGTATTGAAATTTTCAAAAAAAATATGCTTAAAGAAAAAATTGCGCGCCGTCGCCGTGTAAACATACAGGTCGGTGAGTTCACATACGGAGAACCTCAAATTTACATGTTCACAAACAAGTATCAACTAGTGATTGGAAAGTTTTGCTCGATAGCTGAAAACGTAAAAATCGTTGTGGACGGGAATCACAGGCCAGATTGGATATCGACTTATCCATTTGCAGAACAAATTGATGGTCTGATGACAAATCCAGGACTCCCCCACGGAAAAGGCGATATGAGTATCGGCAATGACGTCTGGATTGGCCGTGATGTGCTTATTCTGCCGGGAGTACAGATCGGTGATGGAGCTGTGATCGCAGCCGGATCTGTGGTCACGCGAAATGTGGACGATTATGAGATCGTGGGGGGTAACCCTGCTCGGCACATCAAAAAAAGATTTACCGATCTCCAAATCACTGAGCTGAAGAAGATACGGTGGTGGGATTGGCAAATCAGTAAGATTAAAAAAAATTATCAATTGCTGCAATCTCCCTGCATCGAAGAGTTTATTGAGAAATTTGGGAGATGATTGTTTTATCCCGGAGGGTTAAACGTTTTGCCGGTTCAACTTTGTGTTGTATAAAGCTAGTATTCTTATTCGTGAGGATACACAGGATGTTAACTTAGACATTCAACTTTTTTGCTTTCTTCGTCAATTCGTGAGACGTAGTCCAAAAAGCAGTAAACATACTGTTAAAGAGCTTACAGCACTACTAACTAAAAATGCCTGCCTCTTAATATTACTGGTCATTTTCGCGCAACAATGGCTCAGATGCGTAAAAAGAGGTCATTTATGGCAGGAAACTTGCTGCTAATCGCGGAACTAAATTATTATAGCGCATGTGCTTTATCACCCGTCAAGACTAATCGTAGAGACAGCGTAATTGTAAAATACATAGATGATACAAAGGTGATTTATAGCTCTAGTAGCGTTTTATTTTACCATCACGAATCTTTAACAGCCAACATATAAATGCTTACTCGCTGTTCTTTCTGCAAACACGACCAAGATTAAATTGTAGCGGAATTGGTGGAAGACGCTCACAAAGGAAGATATTTGGCTGAAATTAACGTTCCTCAAATGAAGTTCAAACGTTGTTACGTCCGTCTCTTAGTCAATCCTTGCCAGAAGTGGTTGTATAGCTAATACGTGAATTAATAAGACACTTCGAAAGGAGCGTATCAGAGACTTTACAATTAAAGAAACTAATGTCGAATTTGGAAGTTACCGACTTAGCTAAGAAAGCTTAACAGACAAATTTCCTTTTGTAAGATCAACCACACATGCAAAAATTGACAAGATATGAATGCATTCTCGACATGCACAACGTGCTACCCAGAATGAAAAGGAACCCTTCTCATGCTTGACGCGCTCGAGCACGTAGAGTGCCCTCGCTTAGCGTCAGCAAGTGCATACGATATTTAAGTTAGAGGATTTGGTCGTACCTACTCTATTTGAATTTTCCGACAAACGAACATCCTTCTGACTACTGGCGCTCCTCCCCAGAAAGGTTACGAAGCTTTCTAAATAACTTTGCCGACCAATTTGTGGATTTTGTTGGCGCTCAAAGCTTCTCGCACATAGTAATTAGAGAAGCCTTTAAAGGTTTAGCTCTACTGACGTCTTATGCAAGTTTTGGACGTGTTATGCGAATTTGAGGAAAAATATGTGCTCCGGAAGAAAAGTGGAAAACGATTGTAGCGATTTTCACCATTTTTTAGTCGAACAAGAAATGATCAAATTGGGAAGTTTGCCATTCAAACTAAGGACTAAGATCAAGAAACTGCTCCTTGTTGCAGCCGGATCTCAATTCTGCGTAAAACCTGCTTAAAAGCTTATAAACAATATCTGATTTACAATCTTGAGTAAGATAAAAATGACAGCGCAATACGATAAATACTACGAGCACTACTTTCGACGTGTAAATATTCCAACAAAAGAAGCATTTGAAGAAGCGGCAAGTTCTTATTCTGCTTGTTTTCAAAAGTCTTTGCCTTCAGACAAGAACATAAAAATCCTCGACGTCGGTTGCGGGATGGGGCACTTCCTATACTTCTTAAAAAAGGCCGGGTATACAAATTATTGGGGCATCGACATCTCTACAGCCCAAGTCAGTTTTGTGAGAGAGAATATTACTGAAAGAGTTGAAGTTGCGGACGTTTTTGATTATCTAAAAGCTATTTGCGGTTTTGACGTCATCGTGGCAAATGACGTTCTTGAACATATACCAAAAGATAAGATTTTAGACCTTCTCAATTTGATCTATCAAGCACTTGAGCCAAATGGACTGTTTTTTGCAAAAACACCTAACATGTCAAACCCGTTTAGTCTAAGATTTAGGTATGTAGACTACACCCACGACGTAGGATTCACAGAAGAAAGTCTTAGATATGTTCTAAGTATCACAGGCTTTGAGGATATCGAGATAACGGGGGCGCCGTCTCAGCTTCGATCATTTAAATCTTGGATTGCAGCGGCTAGGAGTCGTGCGATCCGTGCTATTATCGCTCAAGCGCTCAAAGCGCAAGGATACGGCTCTCCAAGCATTCTTGATTCCAACCTTATAGTTATGTGCAAGAAAAAATAACGCTGCAACAAGATTAACGGTTTTATGTTAAAAAAATGATGTAGTTACCATAAGCATTCAAAGTTTAGTGCTTAATACCGCGTTGAAAGGATGCAAAAACAATAGGAAAAGGCCTCAGGAACTCGGATGTCTAATCGCCGACTCTTGAACTGTGGCTCTCTGGCAGATTCTCTAACGCAACACACTGAATGTACTTTTTTTTGCATCAAAAGTGATTATTTGGAGCTTTTTTTAGAGAACGTTCGCACTCTCTTCTTTGACAAACGACCGCATTGTAGGTTAGCGGAGATATTATGCTGTCTACTTCTCACGAACGTGCGAAATTAGGCTCCGCTGCCTTTGAGCACGGTGCAAAAGAATTTTATCTCCGATACTGTAAGACCTCTCAAAACGAGCAAGATACTGAGGTATATAACCGCAGAGATGCCGATCGATAACAGAATGTTTAATAGCCCAACGGGACTCCACGCAAAGAGCAAAGCTGACATTGCGAGCGAAGCGCAGATACTTTTTAAAATGAACGTTCCACTAACGTCAAAAGCGAAGTTCTTAAGGGAATATGCTGTTGTGAAGACAAAGGCGCACGCAAATGCCAGCAAAGTAGTCAGTGCAGCGCCTATGATACCTAAATAGGGGATAAGTATTAAGTTTAGCCCGAAATTCACCGCAGCGCTTATCACCCATATAGAACCTGCGAGCGCAGTCTTCAGCTTCAGCGCGATGACCTGAAGAAACACTTCATATGCTCCAGTTAGCAGCATTGCCGCCGCAACAAAAGGGGTGACCAAATATCCGTTAATTGCTATCTCCTGAGTAGACAGAACCAATAGCAGCTGTTTCGACAAAATTGACACTGCAAAAAAGCTGGGGATGGCTATGGCGAGATAGTACTTCAGCGAGTACTTCATGATTACTCTTACGTCGTCGAAGCGTTTTGCGTCATAATGTTTTGATAGAACGGGCATAAGCATCGTACCAAAGGGGGCCGATAATAGGCCGATTGCGGATCCTAACGCGTATGCCGGCGAATAATACCCCACTGCCACGGTCCCTAGAATTAAACCTATCAGATAACGATCGCTTGAATTGACTATCCAGCTCGAAAAACTAGATAGCACTAAGGGCAAGCCAAAGCGGAGATACATTCGCATATTCTTGAATTTGGGTAAAGCAAAGCCAATATCGCGCAGAATAAGCAAAACGCTAACGAAGAAAACGGTCAGCTGCTGTATCAGAAGTCCTATCACGGCACCCTCTAGGCCGTAGCCTACGTAGACAAAATACGCTATCAACGATACGTTCAGGTACGCTTGAAGGAGAGAGAGAATAGAGTATTTTCTCATCTGCTGTAGCGCTTGGAAGTAGCCAGGGAGGAATGCGCTTAGACATGCCAACAAGATAATTAGTGGAAATATCAAGGCCAAACTGAGATCGCGGTTGAAAAAAATAACCGCTATCTGCTTAGAAAACAGGAGGAATAGCCCTGCAGCACCCAAACCAGCGAAAAAAGTGAAGAAGCCAATTGAATAAAATAATTCCTGCCTCTCTCGCTGATCTTTCGCAGCGGGCAAGAATCGAACCAGTGAAAACTGCAGTCCGAATCCCACGAGATTCGGTACTAGGCTTGTAGTCACTAAAATCAGGGACCAACTTCCGTATTCTGCTGTCGAAATATTCTTAGTCAGAATTGGGAGTAGAATAAGCCCGCTGACACTCACGAGAAGGTTAGTTATTGCTACTAATCCCACCCGCTGAGCGAAAAGCACGTGTTTTTCCATCTGTTGTATCATCTCAAAGGCATGTAATATGCTGGCGATTTTTTAATCTGTGATCTATTCGTCAAGATAGACGGACCGTCACGCACACATCTGCACAGTTTGTCATAGATTCTGACCCCTAAACTGACTAGAATCGTGTTGGCCGAGTCTTTCAACCCTCTTTGTGTAAGTATCGTCACGCATAAATGGCGCAGAGTGTCTCTTTTGCTTCTCGACCCTTAAAGTCGCCCTTCCCGATCCCGGTCAAGGGGCACGTTCGAGTTTTTTTTCCATCTGCTTCGAATTCAAGGTGAAAGAGCAGAGAGGATTTCATTCTGCTTTCAAAGTCTGTCCCTTGCGTAGCCGATAACGTAGTGACGTTTCGGTTTGTATGTTCTACATGCCTATTTGAGATTTACGTTACAGCTATCGTTGCAATGCATTCTGCGATCGTGAGCAAGCGCGTGAAGCAAAAAAGAATTCACTGTGCTGTGTAGTGGTTCCATTCACTAAAAGCAACTCTTACAGAACGTCTTGAGACCGCACGGCACATCTTCACAAGCAGTCACATTCGCTAGCTTTCCACCCAGTAAAGACGAGCGACTCGAAATCTCACGTAACTTGTGCCTGAGCCCTTAAGCCGAAAGGTTTTTGCTGCAAAACAACTCCAGACGAGCAAGCGAAGGATCTTTTTTTATATGCAGAAGTGCCTTTTTAAAGTGGCGCGTCAAAGTTGTACTACGAGCGCACGTGAGTTCGAAAACACAAACCAGCCTAAGGACGATCACTTTTTAGATGATAGCACAGTCCCAAAGAGGAGCTTATGTATCTGACTCAAGCCAAAAAGTTTGTCTACACCTTGCTTGCGATAATATTCATAACAATATTCATCCTGGTTTTAACAAACATCTATAGGCTTGACGTCTTTCTCGTTTCGTTATCGATCGAGTTCCTCGTTGTGACTGAAATGACAAAGCCTTTCACTTTTAACGCGATTTGGAGGAAAAATATAGCCTTTTTTGTTATAATTGTTTGTATAATACTGGCCATCTTAGTAATTCAACGCTCGGGGCAGTATGTCACGTAGAGGCCAGTGTAACTAGTCGCCAAAGGTGAAGAAAATTGAAGCTGAGGAGTCATATTACGAGCATAGCGCTTATCGCCGTATTACTTGTCTGTGCCGCTAGTGTTGCGCCTAATGCGAAAGCAGATATGCCCTCGCACTTGCAGCCCGCTGCTTCAAGCGATATCGGATTTGACTATTCTACGCAAGGTTCCTTGTTTAACTCCTTAGGTGCTTTGTCCCAAGCTGTTATGGTAAATGTGAGCCAATCGCAATGGAATAACGCTACGGCCAACGCGGCAAACTACACGAAGGTCGCGAACTACTTCAGCACGTTGGGTATCACTCGTGAGAATGATGTACTAATCGTCGAAGCTATTCAGTCCTCGAAAGACGATCTCACGCTCCTCGTTGCAACCGCTCAACACTATGACGAATTATCCGCGCGAGAAGGGACTTTGATTAGCAGCGATCCGAAGGGAAACGAATCACAAAACAATGCGCTCGAAATGCGTGCCCTTGCCGCCGACATGAAGGGTCTAAGTGACGATCTCAACAACCAATATGCAAAGATCATCATCGTTACTGAACAAAACGGATTAGATACCTCTCGCTACACAAATACAGCGAAGGACGCGAAGACATATGCAGCCCAAATGGAAAGTGGATCGAACAACGTAACGAACGGCGTTTTCCAAGATACAAACACAACACTGGATATTTCTCCAACCCAAATTAATTACGGAGAGGCGCTACATTTTAGCGGGGCGGTGCAAGCAAATCAAGCCGCGGTATCAAACGCAACTGTTGATATAACAATTGATGGCGCAACAGTAGCGAGCGCCGTTACTAATACTTCCGGTCAATACAAAGGAGTTTGCACGGTGCAACCTCAAGCCCCCACCGTGCATACCGTCGTAGCTCACTTTGATCCGGCTAGTGTCCCATTAAACCCTTCGAACAGCAGCTCAAAGACAGTGACCGTCGGGACTTCCGGAGCGAAGAATGAGTTAAACTCTACTGGATCGTTGCTGCAGGATAACTTAAACTTTGCCGGCACGATTGTGACTGATTCGGGCTCCCCGGTAAAATTCGCCGGCGTGACCCTGTACGTGAACAACAATCCGTACGCAACGCTATATACCGATGAAAATGGCTCGTATAGCACGCAGTTCCATCAGAGTTTTCTTGAACATTTTGCAGCATTTGTTCTGCCACAGAGGTATCAGGTGTACACGCGTTTCGACGGCGTCCCATCGGTGAACGGGGCGCAGAGCGACGTGCTCGTCCCAGCTTCCGGGGGAATCGGCCTGTATGCTATTGTTGCACTCCTCGTAGGCGGCATACTCACCACGCTTTTCCTCTACAATAGGCTCGTGCATCGGCGACCGCCGTCTCTGGAAGCCCCCGTACGGGAAGTGGAACCTCCTTTAAAAGAGGAGACATCTTCTGCGAGAGAAGAATCCGATGAATCCCGCGCCGAACTGGCCGAGGAGCTTATAACTGTCGAAGAAATCAGTGCGAGCATCGAGCGAGCTGAGGCTCTTTCGGCGGACGGACAAGGCGAGCTTGCGATCCGCGAAGTTTATGGAGCATTGGTGCGCGCACTTTCTTCCGCCCAGCACGTTGGGATTGAATATAGCATGACGGCGCGAGAAATCTACTTTAGAATCGTAGACAGCGCCCCCGAGTTGCGTGCTCCTTTGGGCGTAATAACGTCGTTGTATGAAATGGCAAGTTATACTGATAGACCGATATTAGCTAAGCACGTATCGCAAACGCTCGAGGCGGCCGTTTCGATCAGCGAGATGATAGCAGCCGGCGGTGACATAGATTGAAGCGTAGCTATATCATGGTGCCACTGATTATTATCCTCCTGATAGCACTGATCACTGCGAGCTTTAATTTTCCAAAAGAAGATTTCAGCTCGTTTAACACACAATGGAATGGCTGTTCCGCCTTGCGTGTGCTCGTAAAAAATGAGCACCCAGTGAGTGACATCTTCGACGTCAACGACCTCAAAGGAAAAGAACACGGCGCTATTCTTCTGCTCAACCCAAACAAGGCCGTAGGATTCTCGCAAGAAGAAATTGACACTTTCAAGAGCTTTGTTGAAGGAGGTGGATCGCTGCTTATCGCGAACGACTTCGGCAACGCTAACAATTTGCTCGATGGATTAGGCATCGGCGGAGCAGTGCGCTTCGACGGTTCGCTGCTCATGGACAATTACAGCAACTGGGCAGGCGCCGAGTATCCATCAATCTATACGTTCTCTAATTCGAGTGTGACGACTGGTACCGGGACATTGGATTTTAACTACGCGACGGTTCTTGATGTCGCTAGTCAAAGGAGCAATACGGGCAACATGGCTAGCGCGGCGCCTATCAGCAACCTGACGGTGCTTGCCAGAAGCTCGCCCGCGAGTTATCTCGTGTCCGACCTTTCGAGCGGCACGACGACAAGTAACGCTACGCACGGCGAGATGCCGGTACTTGCGTCGCTCTCGTATGGCGAGGGCAAAATTATCCTCTGTTCCGATCCAAGCGTTTTCATCAACTATATGATCGGGAGGGCAGATAATAAGCAACTCTTCGAGAACATCATCGCTAATCTCACTAACAACGATCCTCAGGCGACTGTTTTCTTTGATGAGGCACATCGCGTTGAAAAACCACTTCTGACCATAGCGTACGAGCGTCTCAATAGTGACGAAACACTGAAATATGTAACCACCGTTTTAATAATTGGAACCTTTGGAGCGTTGTTGACGGCAACGAGAATGCGCCGCTCCGAGGGGAGGGGAGCCGACCAGAAGCAGGTGCAAATCACCACAGACGCTATGTTGCAAGACATTTTGACGGAGCATCCAGCGTGGAGCGGTAGACAGCTTAAGAGGCTCCTTCAGAGCACTCGCGTTAGGAAGAGGAGGGACTAGCACGACATGGACGAACTCAATGACTTCACAACCTTGTGGTCACCGGACGACGCACTCAACAACGAAATCGAGTACGTCTCCCGCACGTCTCAACTGATAAAGAATCAGATCCACCGAGTAATCGTCGGCAAGGATGATCTCATCGAGCAACTTTTTATGACCCTTCTCGCAGAAGGTCACGTTTTGCTCGAAGGCAACCCGGGGATTGCCAAGACACACATCGCTAAACTCTTCGCGCTGACGCTCGGGTGCAAGTTCAACAGGCAACAATTTACGCCCGATCTGCTCCCTGCCGACGTCATCGGCAGCTACGTGTTTGACCAGAAGTCCGGCGAGTTTTATGTGCGGAAAGGTGGCATCTTTGCTAACATCGTCATGGTCGATGAAGTGAATCGCGCGACGCCGCGAACGCAGTCCGCATTGCTCGAAAGCATGGAGGAACGAGCTGTTACTATTGAAGGCACCACGTTTCCGCTTGAGTTGCCATTCATGCTCATCGCAACTGAAAGCCCTTTTGGCTTTGAAGGTACCTACCCTTTGCCTGAAGTACAGCTCGACCGTTTTACTATCAAGGCAAAAGTTGGTTACCCCGATTCCGACGAAGAACTCGAAATCATAGAGCTCAGGGGCGGGGCCGAGGAGGATATTGATAGCGTTACCGACCGTGAGGCACTTATGCGCATGATTGTCGCCGTGAGAGAGATCTACGTCGACGCAAAGGTCAAGCGCTACATCAGAGACCTCGTTGTGAGCACAAGGATGCGCCCGGACCTACGCTTGTCAGCGAGCCCGCGTGCATCAATCGCATTTTTAAGGTTGTCAAAGGCTCTTGCAGCGATTCGGCGACGGGATTATGTGCTTCCCGACGACGTTAAAGCCGTTGCCCCACTTGTGCTCGGGCATCGTCTCGTTTTAGCGCACGATGCTGAACTCGAAGGCGTCACGACAGAAACGATCATTCAAAAAATCATGAGTAGTGTAGATACTGGCGTAGTCAACGTTGCGGTGCCTTATTGATGAAGGTTAGGCAACTAGCGTGGATCCTTCTGGGCTTGGCGGCAGCGCTCGTAGGACTCGGCATTCTCGTCAACTCGTGGTTCTATACCTTAGGCAGCAGTGTCGTTTTGCTTTATGTTGTTTGGCGGTACGCGTCGTTCGCGTCAATCCGTTCAGCGCTTCGAATCACAGTCACTCGTATTGCCGACAGAGAGGCCGCACGCCTCGGTTCCTTCGTTACGTTTGAAGTAACGGTGACATCGAACAAGCCCGTCCAAGGAACGTACGCAGAAGTGCTGCCTAAATACGCCATCGTTGTCGAAGGACAAAGCTCTGCAAGGTTGTCATTAGGTCCCGGCCTAGAACAAACGCTGCGCTATACCGTGCAACTCGCGAGCAGGGCGGATTTGATCATTGAGCGCGTGCAGTTCACGCTAGAAAGCGACCTGTTTACGGAAACGATGAGCTTTAAATCAACAAATCC
>Ga0208321_1000232_pt1 | contig 50797 bp, 44 predicted proteins | sample June2015DPH_4_15_FD_184692 | JGI IMG/M metagenome (GOLD analysis project Ga0208321, IMG submission 184692) | Peatland microbial communities from SPRUCE experiment site at the Marcell Experimental Forest, Minnesota, USA - June2015DPH_4_150... | ecosystem: Environmental > Terrestrial > Soil >... | reverse complement strand
CCTGCAACTTTGAGAACTTCATCTGCTCTGCCAAGTAGCCAGAAGTAGCCGTCAGGGTCTCGGACGCTATAGTCGCCTGAGTAATAGATTCCTGGCCACCTGCCAAAGTAAGCCTGCTTAAAGCGGTCTGAGTCTTTCCAGAGTGTCTGGAGCATTCCTGGCCATGGTGATTTGATTACTAGAACACCTTTGGTGCCTGCTTGGACCGGCTGTCCTTTCTCATCGTAAATATCAGCGTTGATGGATGGCAATGGGAATGTTGCTGAACCTGGCTTGAAAGGGGTGAGTTCTATCCCTGATGCTGGGGAAATCATGAATCCGCCGGTTTCTGTTTGCCACCAAGTATCAATTATGGCAAGTTTTCCTTTACCGACCACACGGTAGTACCATTTCCACGCTTCAGGGTTTATGGGTTCACCGACAGTGCCCAAGATGCGTAGAGTGCTGAGGTCATGTTTTAGTACCCATTGTTCTCCGAATTTCATGAACATTCTGACAGCGGTTGGTGTGCCATAGAGGATGGTTATGCCGTGCCTTTCAATTATGTCCCACCATCGATCTTGCGCGGGGTAATCAGGTGTACCTTCGAAAAGGAACGCGGTGATGCCCATGCTTAACGGTGCATAAACGTTGTATGTGTGCCCGGTAATCCAGCCAATGTCAGCAACACACCAGAAAATATCCTCGTCAGTTGGGTTAAAAGCCCACTTGAGCGTCCAGTAAGCCCAAACAAGATAGCCTCCTGTACCATGTTGAACCCCTTTTGGTTTGCCTGTTGTTCCAGAAGTGTAAAGGATGAATAGCGGGTCTGTGGATTTCAGGCTTTCTGGTTCTACATAGGCGTTTGCGCCTGCACTTGCAAGAGCGTCATGGTACCATACGTCTCTACCTTCCTTCATCTGAACGGCTTGGCCAGTTCTTTTGACAACAATAACTTTTTCAATGTTAGGCATGTTCGGTAATCCGCGGTCTGCGTTGTCTTTGATAGAGACTGGTTTTCCTCGTCGGAAGGATCCATCTGCTGTAACTAGGATTTTTGCTCCACAATCGTTAACTCGGTCAGCTAATGCTTCAGCGCTGAATCCTGAAAAGACTACTGCATGAACTCCGCCTATCCTTGCTGTTGCAAGCAAAGTTATTGGCAACTCAGGGATAACAGGGAGGAAAACTGCGACTCGGTCGCCTTTTTTGACGCCGAAGTCTTTTAGGACCTTTGCAAGTCCGTTTACTTCGCGGTATAGTTGGTAGTAAGTGTAAGTTTTTACTTCACCCATTTCGCCTTCCCAAATGTAGGCAAGCTTGTTTTTGCGGTTGCTTTTTACGTGCCTGTCTAGGGCGTTGTAGGAAATGTTTAGTTCGCCATCAGGGAACCACTTGTAAAACGGCGGGTTGGAGTCATCTAAGACTTTGCTTGGGGGGTTGAACCAGTCGATGGCTTTGGCTTTTTCTGACCAGTATTCCTGCGGGTTCTTTAACGATTCTTCCCATTCCTTTTTTCGTTTTTCTCCAGAAGAAACTTTTGCGTTACTTGGGCTATACTTCTCATTGAAAGGTAAACTTGTTTCTGACATTTCTTTCACTCTTGAATTGCTGGGAAAGGTAAGCTCTAAAGAATATAAGTTTTTCAGTCATAAGTTAGAAAATAAAAAAAAGAATTTAGTTATTTTTAACTTGTCGGGCAAATCGGCAAGATAGTCTTATGGTGCGCTTCATTTAAGACTTCAGCTATTGCAAGATATACTGCACTTAAGCCGCAGATGACGCCTTCGATGCCAGTGATTGTGTTGAATGTTACGTTTCCAAACAGAACTGGGTTGTTGGTTAACTCTCTTATCGTTAACATGAAGAATAGTATAGCTAAGCTCATGAACACGAACTGCAGCCCGCGATTAGCTTTCAATGTACCAAAGAACATGGCGAAGGTAAAGATTCCCCACATCAGGAAATACGCCGCCATCGAAGAAGCAGAGGGAGCAACGAGTCCACTGAAGAACGAAATCTTCGGTAAAACCAGAAGCATCACCAGACTCCACCAGAACAACCCATAAGACGTGAACGCAACAGTGCCGAAAGTGTTGCCTTTCCTGTACTCCATTATTCCAACAATAACCTGTGCTAATCCTCCGTAAGCGATGCCCATAGCTAAAACCATCGTGTCCAGCGGAAAAGCGCCAGCGTTAACCAAGTTAAGCAGAACAGTAGTGATGCCAAAGCCTAGCAGTCCCAGCGGTGCAGGATTCGCCAATTTTGTTACCAGATTGTCACTCATTTTTTGTTTCTCCAAGTTGCTATATTAACCCTTGAATTCATCGTGTTTTATTTTAAAGCTTTATGGAACACTGATATGTCTTTGTCGTGAAGCTACATGTTTGCCAATCTCCAGAACGCTAAACACGACAAATGCAAATAATACAGCAATTGCCCAATCAATTAGTTCAGGCGTATGCACATCAAAGAGGGCTTGCACGCTTGGTGTGTAAAGCACGAACAGTTGCAGGGCAAACGATGAGAGCACTGCAAGCCAGAGGAACTTGTTCTTGAATGGCCCCACTTTGAAGACGGGATATTTTAAGGACCGAGCGGAAATTGCAACAGCTAACTCCATCATTACCATGGCGGTAAACAGTTGCGTCCGAGCCTCTGCCAGCTTAAATGAGCTTTCCCAGGGCATATTAGAGAAGAACGCCAGCAGTAAAATGGCTGTCATGAAAATCGGCATAACAGTAAGGTAAATTTTCACGTCTTTGCTGAACATGCTCTCGTTGGGTTTACGCGGTTTCCGTTGCATCAAATCTGGATCGCCCGGGTCTACGCCTAAAGCAATGGCTGGCAATCCATCGGTAACTAAGTTTATCCAAAGGAGTTGTACAGCAGTCAATGCGATTCCAGCGCTACTTACCAAGGCTATGTCAGGATTAGGCGTAAAAATTTGGGCAAGGTACGGAACGCTAATCACTGCAAAGAATATAACGAGAATCTCCATGATGTTGCACTGGAGCAGGTAGGTTAGGTATTTTTTGATGTTATCGTAGATTTCTCTGCCTTCTTTAACGGCTTTAACGATGCTGGCAAAGTTATCATCTGCCAAAACCATATCTGCGGCTTCCTTCGTCACTTCGGTGCCTGTTATGCCCATGGCTATGCCTATGTCACTCATTTTCAGTGCTGGGGCATCGTTGACGCCGTCACCTGTCATTGCAACAACTTCATTTTTTTTCTTCCAAGCCTTGATAATTCGCATCTTATGTTCAGGTGACACCCTAGCGTAAATAACCACTTTCTCTACTACAGCAGCTAACTGATCATCCGTCATCTCTTCAAGTTCTGCACCCGTCAGCACCTTGCCTTCTTCCTCTTTTTCACCAAGCAAATTCAGCCCCTTAGCAACAGCTACTGCGGTAAGTTTGTGGTCGCCTGTAATCATAACGACACGGATTCCAGCGCTTTTGCAGATGCCTATGGCATCCTTGACTTCGGGACGAGGAGGATCAATCATGCCCATTATACCGACGAATACAAAGTCATGTTCGAGCTCTTCGTCTAATTTGTCATTCTCGGCGGGCAATTCTTTGTAGGCAAAGGCCAAGTTCCTTAAGGCTTGGAGTGCCATGGCTTCCGTGACTTTGAGGTGTTTAGCGAGGGTTTCCCTGCTGAACGGCTGTACTTTTCCGTCTATGAAGATTTTGCTACATCTCTCCAAGACTACTTCAGGGGCACCTTTCATGTAGGCGATTTTTCTGCCTTGTGTAGCATGTATGGTTGTCATGCGTTTTCTTTCAGAAGAGAATGGAATTTCAGCTATTCGTGGCTCTTGCTGTTCGAGCTCTTCTTTGTCAATGCCTGCTTTTTTTGCGGCAACAATTAGCGCTCCCTCAGTAGGGTCACCTTTAACAGTCCAAGTTCCTGTTTTCATGTGTTTTTCAAGGCTGGAGTCATTGCACAGCGCCGCGACTTTGAGCAGGGTTTTCAGGTGGTCGTCAGGGGAGACTGCTTTATCTTCAAACAGGAATTCGCCCGTTGGAGCATACCCGATTCCCGTTACTTCTATGACTTGATTGTTGGCGTAGATACGTTGGACTGTCATCTCTCCCTTAGTCATGGTTCCAGTTTTATCGCTGCATATGACGCTGGTGCTTCCAAGCGTCTCCACGGCGGGCAACCGCTTAACTATGGTGTTGACTTTAGCCATGCGATACATGCCAATAGCCAGAGCGCCAGTTACTATGGCAGGTAACGCTTCAGGAACCGCAGCAACTGCTAGACTGACAGCCCAAAGGACCATGTCCAAAATGGGACGCCGTTCGAGAACTATGCCGACTACTCCTACGCTTATAGTAATAATTATGGCTATGATGCCTATCCACTTGCCCACAACTGCCATTCGCTTTTCTAAGGGTGTTCGCTCTTGGGGCGCGGCTTGGACCATTTCGGCGATTTTGCCAAATTCCGTGTTCATGCCTGTAGTGGTAACGACGGCTTTGCCTCTTCCGTAGACGATGATTGTTCCCGTGAAAACCATGTTGTGTCTGTCATTTAGTGGCGTCTGCTCAGCTAGTTCCGCGGTAAATTTATTGACGGGCGCTGACTCTCCAGTTAATGATGCCTCGTCCACTTTCAGAGTGAAGACTTCCAGAAGCCTTGCGTCTGCAGGAATCTTATCGCCAGTGTAAAGCAAGATGATATCGCCGGGAACAAGTTGGCTGGCTGGAATCTTCATCTTTTTTCCTTCGCGGAGAACATTGGCGGTGGGTGCAGTCATCTTTTTGAGGGCTTCAACTGCTTTTTCGCTGCGGTATTCTTGGGTGAAACCTAAAACTGCGCTCGCTATTACGATGGCTAGGATGATGGCGGCGTCGGTTGCTTCGCCAACAGCCAGGGAAAGCCCTGTGGCTATGAGTAGTATGATCATGAGTACGTTCGTGAACTGTCCCAGCAAAAGTTTCAGGAGCGACTTTCTTTTCTCCTTCTTCAACTCGTTTTGTCCATAAATGTTGAGACGCTTTTGGGCTTCTTTTAGGGTTAACCCATCAGCGTTAGAATCAAGTTTTCTTAGAGTTTCATCTATGCTTAGAGAATGCCAATTCTTTGATGTCTGCCCCATTTCCACCCTTTCTCTTTAAGTGCTTTAGTTATACTCTTTCCTCACAACCTTGTTTAGATTGATTAAACTGGCTTATAAGAAAACTGCAAGCAGATAAGCTAACAATTTTGTAAAAAGGAACTTACCTAAAACTTTAAGTTGTCTCCACTATCAACAAAATAAGTATAAAAATGTGTCAACATGAAGTTTTGCTTAGTCAGCGCTAGTCCTAACGAGGGGCTGGACGAACGGGAAAAAAACAAATCAATCGCTGCATTCCCGCCCCTAAGCCTTCTCTATTTAGCTTCAGCTCTAAAAATAAACGACGTTGAAGTTTCAGTACTAGACCAGCCAGGTCAAGGCTTAACGGTGAATGAAACCGTGGATTGGGTCATGAAGGAGAACCCTGATGTTTTAGGCTTCTCAGCGCTTTCTACCTCAGGCAAAACGGCGGCATTAATCAGCCGTAAAGTGAAAGAGAGAAACCCCAATATCACAACCGTTCTAGGGAACCATTACGCTACCTTTAACGCACATCGAATCCTAAAACGATACCCATCAGTGGATGTTATTGTACGGGGAGAAGGCGAAAAAACAATCACGCAATTAGCAGACTGCCTAAAACACAATGACCCCTTAAGCAACGTACTTGGCATTAACTACAGAAACAACCACGACATAGTATCCACACCCGACCAGCCTTTAATTAAAAACTTGGATGCTTTGCCTTTTCCAGACCGCAAACTGATCAATGTTGATTATCATTGTATGATTGCAGGAGCAAACGTAGCGCCTAAAAAGTTCACAAGCATGGTTTCCAGCCGAGGCTGCGTTTACTCGTGTCGCTTTTGTAGTTGTACAGAATTCGCTCATAACGTTTGGAGGGCTCGGTCAGCCCAAAACACTCTTGAAGAACTGGAACTGCTCGTAAGCGAAGGCTACAAACAGTTAATTTTTGTTGATGACAACTTCACATTGAACCCTAAAAGAACAATAGAACTTTGCAAAGGCATGATAAAAGAAAAAATGGAATTTCAATGGATATGCGAAGGAAGAGTAGACAACTGCTCAAGTGAACTGCTAAAAGCAATGGTGAAAGCGGGCCTCAAAATCCTGTATTTCGGCATAGAAAACGCTAACCAAAGAATACTTGATTACTTTAACAAAACAATCACGCCGCATCAAACAGAAACCGCTGTGAAAACCGCCCGTAAAGCAGGCGTAGACGTGATTGTAGGCTCCTTCATCGTTGGCGCCCCGGACGAGACGAGGCAGGAAATCCAAAACACTATAAACTTTGCCAAACGCCTACCCATTGACCTCCCACAATTCAACATTTTAGGCGCACACCCAGGAAACGACATCTGGAACGAGATGGAATCAAAGGGCTTCTTGAACGCGGATGAAGATTGGGAGACTGGAGTGGGTGTTTCAAAGATTTGCCCAACCGCCGTGCCCTGTGAAGAAATAAAACAAATGATTCACAAAGCGTTCATGGAGCATGTCCGCCGACCATCGTATCTGCTGAGGCAAGTTGGAAAGACACTGCAGAGTTCTTACCGGAGGAATGTTGTTGCAAGCAATCTAACCCGAATAAGCGACATCATAGAAGGCACTAGTAGCGTAACGTAGCCGCAAAGTTTAATGGAGCAATTAAAGAATTATTAAAATCGCTTCGAAGAGAGGCTTTTTCATGAAGTTTGAAACCAAAATCATAGAAATAATACCAAGAACAGCTGACGTAACCAGCTACAGGTTCCCCCGACCCCCAGAATTAACTTACAAGCCAGGACAATACTTTTTCATAACCATAAAACAAGGCGACAGGGAGTTAACCAAGCATTTCAGCTTTAGCAGCAGCCCAACAGACAAAGACCACTTCGAATTCACTAAAAAATTCACAGACCACGAATACTCAATGGCTCTAAAAGCCGCCAAAGTAGGCGACTGGGCAAGAATAGACGCACCATACGGACAATTCACTTTCGAAGGCGAATACCCCAAAATCGCATTGCTTGCTGGAGGCATAGGAATAACCCCATTCATTAGTATATGTAAGAATGCAACAGACAAACGCTTGAACTCGAAAATTACGCTTTTCTATGGCTGTCGCACAGAAAACGACATCGCCTTTAAGCAAGAGCTTGAGAAGATGCAGGAGCAAAATAAAAATTTAAAGATAGTTTTCATGGTTAACGAAGTCTCAAGCCAATGGAAAGGTGCAACAGGCGTGATTAACGCTGAAATGATAAAGAAAGAATTGCCCGATTACAAGGATAATCTATTTTACGTATGCGGTCCGCCGCCTATGGTTAAAGCAATGGAAACGCTTGTTGAAAGTATAGGGTTGCCTAAGACTCAGTTAAAACTGGAGTATTTTACAGGTTACCCATAAAAGAAAAAATTGTTACGGGTAAAACCTGCGGGTTGTTCTTGGAAACGGAATGGCATCTATTATGTTATCTAAGTCAAGCATCCACGTCAAAAGGCGTTCTAGTCCCATGCCAAAACCAACATGAGGCACCGTGCCGTAACGGCGCAGGTCAAGGTACCATTCGTAATCTTCAGGTTTTAAGCCCTGCTCTTTCATACGTTGAATAAGCACGTCCTTGTCTTCTTCTCTTGCGCCGCCTGTGCTGATTTCGCCTATTCTTGGCACCATCATGTCCACTGACATTGCGACTTCAGGGTGGTCACGGTCCATTTTACAGTAAAACGCCTTAATCGCCGTTGGATAATCATAAACAAAGAATGGTTTGCCGAAATCTTCCGCTAAAACCTTCTCGTCCTCGTAACCTAAATCGACGCCCCACGTTAACGCTGGATTTTTCACTTTAAGCCTATTGATTGCTTCAGCGTAAGTTATGCGTGGAAACGGAGTTTTCACCGCTTTCAGCTTATTTATGTCAGCGCCTAACTCAGCAAACTCTTTTTGGCATTTATCGCCGATGCTTTGGCAAACATGCGCCATTAAGCCTTCTTCAAACTTCATCAAACCATTCATGTCAGCGAAGGGCCATTCTCCTTCGATGTGCCAATACTCAGTCAAATGCCTGATCGTTCTGCTTTTTTCAGCTCGAAACGATGGAGCGATGCAATAGACATTTTCTAAAGAGTAGATTAGAATTTCAAGGTAAAGCTGAGAACTCTGCGTTAGGTAAAGGTCTTGATCAAAATATTTCAAGCCGAAAAGTGTTGAGCCACCTTCAACTGCGGCGGAAATAAACATTGGAGGTGAAACCTCGGTGTAATCTTGGCTTTTGAAGTATTGGCGTGCTGCTTCTAACACATCAGCACGAACCTTCATGATTAAGTTCATTTTTCTGCTACGGAGCCAAAGGTGACGCATGTCGCGGATGAATTCTTCGCTTTTATCTTTGGATATTGGGAAAGTTTCTGCTAACCCGATTATTGTTAATGCTTCTGCTCCAATTTCGTATCCGCCTGGGGCACGCTTGTCCTGTTTTGCGGTGCCTTCAAGCGAGAGTGAGGATTCAATTGTTAATTTTTGTGCTTCATTCCAGCAGGGGCTGGTTTTTTTTATTGTGCATTGGATTACTCCTGTTGAATCGCGGATTAATAGAAAGATTAGCTCTTTTCCTTCACGTTTACGGTAAACCCAGCCGCGTAGAGTTACTTTCTGGTCTGGATAGCGTCCTTCTAATATTTCGCCTATTTTTACCAAAGTTATCAGCATCAACCGTTTCCATGTAATACTTATTTTCAAACCTAAATGCCTATCGATTTTAAGCTTTTAACTTTAGATATGCTTGATTAAACGATTTTTACTTTAAAAAGAGCTAAGAGTCTTAGTTAGTTCGAATACTGGTGGGTAAGCTTAGGTTCGGGCAGGCAAATTATACGATGAAAGAGAAAGTGCCCAGAACATAGTTGATGTTTACAAGGAACATTTCAAAAGGCATGGAACCGTTCTCGAGCAATAATCATATATGAAAATATCATACCAAAGGATGTGTTTCCAAAACAAACGAAGAAACATTAATGCCAAATGCCGTTTCTCTCTTATTTAAATTGAGAGTCCATAAAGAGCGCCTTTTCTTCAAAAGCGATGGTTTCATTTGCCCGCAATTCTTAAATCGCCCTTGCAACGAGCATATTTGGATTAAGCAAAATGCAAGTCTCTCGCGAAGGAAACTACAAACTAAAAGCATTGAAAATTTCGGCTATTGCAATCTTTAGCGTTGTAATAGTTGAGGTTTCGGTAGGCTTAATTGTTAACAGTTTATCTATACTCAGCGACGGCTTGCACGCATTACTTGACGCCGTATCAACTATCATGTTATTTTTTGCGGTTCGCGCTTCAATCAAGCCTCCAGACGAAGAACACACCTACGGACATGAAAAGTTTGAAACCATAGGTGGACTCATAGGTGGGATAGTCTTAATTGCTGTAGCATTCTTGATTTTTTACGAAGCCGCAGTAAGATTGATAGAGAACACGCCCAAGATTGTTGCAAGCGTAGAGTTTGCAGGTTTCATCGCTATCGGCTACGCTCTTTTTATTGCTTCTTTAAGAGTTACGGTTTTCAGGAAAACCCAGCATGTCGAAAGTCCCTCTATGAAGGTTGGTCTTTACGATGCCATTTCAGATTTAAGCTCAACTTTGATAGCATTGCTCGGGTTTGGCTTAGCTACCTTAGGCTTTTATTATGGAGACGCCTTGGCATCAATTTTCCTCGGAGTTATGCTTAGTTATTTGAGCTTTAAACTCGTGAAATTCAGCGTGATGGAACTAAGCGACACCGCATCAAAGGAGCTTGTTCAAAAAACAAGAAAAGTGATTCTTTCACATGAGGGCATTGTGAAAAATGAAAACCTCAAAGTTCGCAAAGTAAGCTCTAAAATCTTCATTGACGCATCCGTGCAAGTTCCAAGCCATATGCCCTTGGAAGAGGCGCATTCTTTAGTATCTAGGATTGAGGCTGACTTGAAGCAAGCTCTTGGCAATGTAGACGCCACCATCCATATTGAACCATCAGAAAAAGAAACGAAAATGGATCAGCTAGTAGAAAAACTGGCAACGGTGGAGGGCGTAAAAGAGGTGCATGAAATCTCCACTATTTACACTGGCGGTAAATTCTACATTACCTTGCATGCCTACGTTGACCCTGAATTGTCAGTTGAAGAAGCACATAAAATAGCTGAGACTATAGAACGAAGAATGCACGCTGAAATTAAGCCGCTTGAAAACATTACTGTTCATGTTGAGCCTTCAGGCGTGGCGGTTCCAGCTATAGAGGTTGATGAGGCTCAGCTTAGAAGAGTCGTTTACGACGTTGCCAAAGGCATCGCTGGTAATCTGCGCATTAAGCGGATAGTAACTTATGTTGCCGAGGGGAAACGTTACATTAATATTGACTGTTGCTTCACCAAGCAGGTTCAGATAAAGGAAGCACACAATATCGCCTCGCAGGTTGAGAAAGAAACTAAGGAGCATTTTGCAGGCTCTGTGGTTACTGTTCACATTGAACCAGAACGCGCATAAAAAATTTAAAAAGCTTGCTTCTTTGAAGCATAAGTGAATTTGATATATTTGACTATGTGATTGTGGTGTAACAACAACAAGTTAACGCTTGGAATTTTTGAAACCCACTTGAGTAGAAATAGCAAAGTTGACGTTAATTAGCGCATAAACACTTTAATGCTTATAATTATATACTAGCTTATGTAAGTAGTTAAGAGTGCTATGAGAATGCTATCTCACTCAGCCATAGTTAAACTGAAAGCTATTCTCGTTATTGACCTTATTATAGTAGGTGCAGCCGCAGGAGTCTACTTTTATCTTCAAAACGAAGGCATGATAGCGGGTGCAACTAGGCCAGCTGAGTTTACTCTAAAAAACTTAATCATCAGCCCAAGTGAAGCAACCGCTGGTAACGCCGTACAAATTTCAGTTAACGTAACAAATATTGGCGATTTACAAGGTAACGAAACGGTAAATTTTGAAATCAATAATGCCGTAAAGGACACAGAGAACGTGTCACTTGTAGCAGGCTCGTCTCAAATCGTCCAGTTTACAGACATCGAAACTTCACCTGGTAATTATAGTCTTAAAATTGGCGATTTGACTGGAAACTTTATCATTAAACCTGCTCCGCCAGAATCAAGTAAAATAGTGTTGTCCAACTTGAGAGTTGATCCATGGGAGGTTTGGGCAAATCAAACAGTTACTTTAACTGCAACTGCGCAAAATCCCACCACAGAAGCTGATAACCTTACAGTTAAAGTAGCAGTTGATGGTGCAGTGGTCCAAACTGAAGTTATTCAATTGGATGCTGGAAAAACCCAAACCGTAGAATTCAATGTTACTGCAGGCGTAGCAGAAGGGCAATATAACGTCACAGTAAACAGTCTCCCGGGGGTATTCACAGTTGTAGAGACTGGGTACCATACGCTTATGGTTAACAGGTCAGGTGGTGGTCCGAAACCGTTACCTTTCACATTAGACGGACAAGATTATGGCACTCCATATACTGCGCTATTGCCAGCAGGAGAACATACTATATCTGTACCAAGCCCGTATGATGTTGGAACTGGCGTCGTAGGATTTTCCTATTGGAGCGATGGAAATACTAATCCGACAAGAACCTTTACATTAGATAAATGGACAATATTAGTTGCAACCTATTACGTAATCAGCGGATACGCATCATGCCCATCACTCTTCATCTGGAACGGCACAGGGTACTCTTATGTCACTGATGTAGCAAACTCTGGCTGGCTAGGATACATAGGCTCCATAAACCAAAATGGCAATATCATCTTTAGTGGAGGAAACCCGTGGGATTACGTAAAACTTGACAAAAACCTGCTAGCAACACAAACCATCAATGGTAACAGCTACTACGAGATGGCTCTTTCACAGCAATGGGATGAACTGTTCTACTTAGACGCAGCTTCTTTGGTGGTTGTTGACCATCCAGTAGGCACCGATGCTTATACAACCATGACTAATTATCTTAACAAAGGCTCGACAGAACAGATTTACACTGTAAACCAAACTAACATCTTGTCACCTATCGCAGCAACCAACGAAAAAGGACAAAACGTCCTTCCAGACATCTTAAAACAGGACGGCGTTTATACGCCTGGCAGCAATGGAAATCAAAGCCCATCATGGAACAATATAACGCTAAACCAGTTAACACTTGACCTTGGTAATCTATCTTCGGCTCAACAGATAAAACTTGTAATTACTGGAATTGTTGATTGGGGACCATACCAATCCTATAACAATTGGATAGATGCATTCAAAGCAGCGGCTGCTCAAGGACTTGTACCAGATGGCACGCCGATTACACCGGCTCCGTACATGGAAATAAAAGCTGCAAATGGCAGTTGGGTGCGCGCTCCACAGGATAGGCAGATACCGATACCTTCAGACTCCAACCCTAGAACTTTTGTCGTAGACTTAACAGGACTATTCCCCAAGGGCATTAGTGATTACCAAATAAGAATTACCAACTTTTGGAACGTGACCTATGACTACGTCGGAATAGACACAAGTACTCAACAAAACATAACCGTTCAAAAAATCAGTCCTATTGCAACTCTCAGCCAATTCTGTGTTACCAACTCTACTTCGTCTGGAAACTTTACAAGATATGGTGATGTTACAGCGCTAGTTCAAAATGCAGACGATATGTACGTAATTGGAAGACAAGGTGACCTAGTCACTCTCGAATTCCCAACCGCCAACCTAACAGCACCTGCACCAGGCATGGAAAGAGACTACTTCCTATTCGTAGCCTGCTGGTTTAAAGACCCACCGGGACAATGGGGCTACGGATTCACTTACACCGTTGACCCGATGCCTTTCATGGCTATGAGCGGATTCCCATACCCAGCGAATGAAAGTTACCCCTATGACGCCGCACACTTAGCATACCTCAAACAGTACAACACAAGAGAAATACCAGTTTCTTAAGGCACATTTCTCTTCCTGGAAGCTGCATTTAAAAGGTAAAAAGACATGCAGGCAAAAAAAATGTAAGCTTTAAATTGATTCGCCTTTATTATTTGGGTTAACAAAAATTGGATGAGCGCCTGCATGTCGTTAATACCTCAAATCTCTAACCCGTATATAGGAGCGTTTGCCGGTGGACTATTATATGGATTAGTTGTTTGCACCGCATCCTGTCTCCCTTATATTGCAAGCTACATTGCAGGTATCGGCGCTGGATTCCGTAAAGGCATCGGCGTAACTTTAATTTTTAGTGGGGGACGGGTTACTGGTTACGCGTTGATTGGAGGGTTAGTCGGTTTATTCAGCGGCTTATTTCGATTGTTTGTATCTAACGCGGCTATTTCTCCCTTTCAAATGTATTCTTCACTTGCCTTCGGTATAGTAACTATAATAATTGGCGCTAGTGTGCTTGTAAAATATCGAAAACCATGCGAATGCAGTTCAGCTGACACCAAAAGCCTAGTTGCAAAAGCTAAAACAGGCAGGTTTGGGTTTGATTTTGGCGCTTTTTTGCTTGGTTTAAGCAGAGGATTAATTATATGTCCCCCGCTCGTAGCGCTCTTGATTTATTCCTTGCCGTTTTCAAACCCCATTGGCAGTGTAGCTTTAGCAGTCATGTTTGGCTTGGGAACCGCTCTATCTCCCATATTGCTGTTAGGAGGAGTTACGGGTTGGCTTCTTAACAAGGCACCGTTATTTAGGAAGTGGGTTGCGTTAGGTGGCGCAGGGATATTGATACTGCTTGGAATTAGCACATTGATAAGCTCGGTAATCCACTTATAATATCAAAATGGCGAAAAAAGAATGGATTGGGAAATCGTTGGCGACATACTAAGAATTGCAGTGCTTGCAGGCCTTGGAGTAGCGGGGGTGCTCGCCATTTTGATTTGGAAGAAAAACTTAGCAACAAGAATAACCTACATGAGACTAGTAATTCAGGCGGTTGCTTTTGCATCACTTTTTTACTTTTTCACCTTTACCGTCCCACTTCTTTACGTGTTGATTGCTATTTTTGCAGTGACTATTGTTATAGGTCGGCTGTACTGCGGTTGGCTGTGTCCACTCGGCTTTGTCATGGACCTAACCATTCTAGTTAGAAAGACCTTCAAAATCCGTTACCGAAACCTTTCTGACAGACTAAACAATATACTGCACAAATCAAGATACGCAATGCTCCTATTTTTCCTGTCTGTGCCCATTGCCTTATGGCTGATTCAGCCGCCTAACGGTTTTAATTTAGCTGTTATGGAAGCGCGACTTTTAGCGGGTCCATTCCGGCCATATAGTATTCTGATTGACCCTCTGATACCCTTTGTTGTCCCATGGACTAGCGGGGCGGTAGCTGTTTTCCAGATTAACTTGACTTATCCTTATGTTCAAGAGTTTCTTACGTATCTTGGACAAAATATTGGTCAAGTAGTCGCTATTGCTTTTTTGGGTTTGACGCTGGCAGGTTCATTCTTTGTGAGACGTTTTTGGTGCCGCTTCTGTCCAACCGGCGCCTCATTAGCGGTGGTGAATAGGTTTAAGGGTTTTAAGTGGGCTCCTCTCCTCCATATTGAAAAAGACGAGGAAAAATGCACGAAATGTGGCGTTTGCAAGAGGGTTTGCCAATCGCAAGTAACTGATGTGTATGAGCAGAAGGGAGGAAAAATAAACACTTCAATGTGCATGCTATGCTTGCGATGCACTGAAATGTGCCCCTACGAAGATACTTTGAAAGTAAAGTTTGGAAATAAAACACTGTTCAAGTCAAGAAACTGGTTAGAACCGTCAACAAGTGAGTGAAGGGAAGAATGAAGAGCGAAAAAGTAGAAAAAAAGTTCATGCCTGAAGTTCCAAGGAAAGAAATTGACGAACTAAGAAACACAATAAAAACTGCTTCTGAAAAGATAATTGCTGACAACATTGAACGCATGAAGAAAGCTGACCCTAACAGGCCCCAAGCCATGAAGTATTTTGATGAGATGGCAAACTTGTTTGGTCAGCGCCAAAAAGAGATTTTGGCTGAGAAGGAGAAGGGTAAGAAAGTTGTTGGTTACATGTGTTTGTTTGCTCCGACAGAGTTGATTTTAGCAGCAGACGCCATTCCAGTTCGAGTGAATTCAGGTTGGTATGATACTTCTAAACTCGGCGACAGGGTTGTGCCAGTGGAGGTTTGTCCAGTTATTCGTTCAACAATAGGCGCGAAAATGATTGAGCTGTCACCTTTTCTTGAGCTGAGCGACGCTTTGATCAGTGTTTTAACATGTGATGGAATGACTAAACTGGGCGAGATTTTAAGTGACTACAAAACGATTTGGGGAATGAATATTCCAAGGGTTAAAGACTCTGCTCAATCACTTCGCTTCTGGAATGATGAAATTAAACACATGAAAGCGCAGATTGAAGAGTTTACAGGTAACAAAATTACTCGTAAAAGCTTGAAAGAGGCTATTAAACAGACTCAGATGGCAACAAAAGCGTTCCTCCGCTTGCAGGATTTGCGTAAGGGTCCACCGGTAATTATGGGCAGAGACGCTATGCTTGTTAATCAAACGTACTTGTGGGACGATAAAAAGCGGTGGACAGAGAAAACTGAGGCATTGTGTGATGAGCTTGAGAAGAGAGCGCAAAGGAAAGAGTGGGTTTGTTCTCCTGATACTCCGCGGGTACTAGTTACGGGTACTCCAATGTTTTGGCCTGATAACTGGAAGCTGCCGACACTGGTTGAGGAAGCCAATCCTAAGGGCATTATTGTTGCAGACGAGCTCTGTTCAGGCGAGAGAATTCTCAACGACCCAGTTGGCGTAGATGAATGGACAATGGATGACATGCTGAGTGCTATTGGAGAACGATACTTGATGGCTTCCACTTGCCCCTGCTTCACGTCTAGCGATGGAAATGAAGATAGAATTAACTGGTTGATAAATAAGGTTAAAGAATGGAATGTTCAAGGCGTTATTTACTATGTAGTGCGCGGTTGCATGCTCTACGGCATGGAGTACACCAGAATTAAGAAAGCTCTTGACAAAATAAATATACCCGTGTACTACCTTGACACAGATTACACTAGGGAAGACGTGGGACAAATGAAGACGCGCGTTGAAGCGTTCCTTGAAATGTTAACGGCAAGAGTGGATTTCTAAAGGTGACTTCATGATTACCGTCGGAATGGATTTAGGCACTCAAAAAGTACAGGCGGTAATCCTAAAAGACAATGCAGTTATATCAAGAGGACAAGCTTTCTCAGGGTTCGATCCAACCAAAGCCGCCGAACAAGCAGTAGATGAGGCGCTAAAAAAAGCAAACCTGAAAATATCTGATGTGGCTTATTTTGTTGCTACTGGTTCAGCCATGGAAATGGCACCTTACGCCAACAGCACAGTAAGCATGATGGGCGCTGATGCAAAGGCAGGCGTCTATCTTTTTCCAAAGGCTAGAACAATAATTGATATTGGCGCCGAAGAAGCAAGAGCCGTCAAATGCGATGAGAAAGGCCTTATGGTTGATTTTGTCGTTAACGAACGCTGTGCCGCTGGTGCGGGAACATTCATTGAGGCGATGGCTCGGGCTTTAGAGGTTAAATTGGAGGAGATGGGTCCTCTGTCGCTTAAGGCGGAACGGGCGAGTCCCATAAATGCTTCCTGCGTTATCTTCGGTGAATCTGATGTTGTTTCGCTAATTCACAGGCAGGAGTCTAAGCCTGAAATTGCAAGGGCAGTTTTTGATGCTATGGCTGACCGCATTTCATCCATGGTTCACAGGTTAGGTGTCAACCCTGACGTGGTTCTGGTTGGCGGTGTAGCTAAGGATGTTGGTTTTGTTGCATCGCTAAATCGAAAGTTAGGTGTTAACGTGTTGATTCCTGAGTTTCCTGATTTTGCTGGTGCTTTAGGTGCAGCTCTTGCAGCGGCAAGCCGCGCTAGGGAGGGGCAAAAATGAAAGAGCCAAGCACAATTAAGGATGATGTTGAGTTTTGGCGTTGGCGCGAGTACCATCGTGTAGTGCAGGGCAAGAAATGGACAAACAAGGACATAATCACCGCAGGTGTTGATGTTGGTTCAGTCAGCTCCAAAGCAGCCATAATGATTAATGGTGAAGCTTACTCTTGGGGAATAATACGAACTGGCTCTAACAGTCCTGAGAGCGCCAAGAAAGCTTTAGATTGGGCACTGGAGGGAACTGGGCTTAAGCTAAGTGACTTCAAATATATTGTTGGCACGGGTTATGGGCGAGTTAACGTTCCCATGGCAAATAAAGCCGTAACGGAAATTGCTTGTCATGCTAAAGGCGCAAATTATATTTGGGGACCAAGCGTCCGAACCGTGCTGGATGTTGGAGGACAAGACATCAAAGCCATCCGCAGCGATGAAACAGGCAGAGTGGTTTCTTTCTTGATGAATGACAAATGTGCAGCTGGAACTGGCAGAGGCATGGAAGTTTTCGCTGATTTACTAAAAATTCCCATTGAAGAAATTGGTGAAATCTCATTAAAGGTGGACGAGGAGCCGCCGCCGGTAAGCTGCACCTGTGTGGCTTTTGCGAAAACCGAAGCAATGGGGCTCTTTCGTAAGGGCTGGTCTAAAGAGATGGTTTTGGCTGCTTACACGCGAGCCATGGCGGTTCGCATGGCCAGCTTAATCGATAGGGTAGGTTTAGAAAAAGAATTGGTGATTACGGGTGGGCAGTCGAAAAACATTGGGGTTGTCAGCAGAATAGAGGTTGTTCTTGGCGTGAAGTGTTTGCCGATGCCTAATTGGAGGGAAAACGGCTTAGACCCGATGATTGCCGGTGCATTGGGCGCAGCGCTTTTTGCTAAAGCGCTGTATGAGAAGGCGCAAAAAACTTAGACGGGGGTTGAGGCATATTATTACGCATTATGGCTACAGCAATGGGTCAGGCGATTACTACATAACTATCGACACAGACAAGTGCAACGGCTGCGGCAAATGCGTTAAGCAGTGTCCTCAATCAGCACTTCAGCTGGAAACCATGCTCATAGACCTTGAGGATAAGACCGTTGCGTCCGTTACGGAGGAGCACCGGAAAAAAATAAAGTACACCTGCTCTTCCTGCAAGCCCGAAACCAATAAGGCTCCATGCGTGTTAGCCTGCGAGAGCAAAGCAATCAACTGCACATGGAATCCTCATTGAATTTTCTTTATCCATAAACAATATACTTTTCTCGGAACATGCATGACTTCATGCTCAAGGCTTCTTTTGCCGAGCTGGATTGTTTGAACAAAACTTTTACGCGACCGAACAAATGTCCCTAGCCTTCATCAGAAGCTGGCTCTAAAGTGTGCACTATTGATTTTTGATTAGTCACAACTAAAAAACATAGCTTAATCCGCCTGCTGATGGTTCCATGGTTCTGTTAAGTTTTTTTAATTAAGGTTCTGAACGGCATCTGAGATGAGATTAGCGTGCGGTTAAGTATCAATTAACTTTGGGTAATGCATCAATTTATAAATTAATAAATCGATAAAAGATACAACATGACAAACCAAGTTGACTCAACGGCTAAACGTCAGGATTCCATTTTTGAGAGCTACGTGACTGCCTTTCCCTTTTCTGTGGCTTTTACTTTGCCGGGGCTTTTTGAATATCCCTACATTCTCTTGATTGCTATAATATTAAGTGCCGTGTGTGCATGCATCTTGCTTGCATTTTTTGTTCATAGAAGAAAAGCAAAAAGAAAACTCATCGATTCAGCTGTTCAAGAAAATCAGCCGAAGCCAAAGCCGAAGGGTATTCCTGTAACCAAAGTTGAGGTTATTGATAATACTGTTAAATTTTTTGTTGCAAAAGGGGTCCGTAAAAAACGATGGGTTGCCGTTAAGGAAATACCGGTTTTTGAGATAGCAAGCATTGAGAATTTTGGGAATGAGTTAAGCGTAACATGGAAGGGTGTCACTGACACGTTTTTCATGAAGGAAAAGGCTGAATCATTAGGTAAATTGCGTGATGAAGTAAACGGGATTCTTGAGGAGCAGCGGAAATCGTTGGAGAACAACGAAAAAGCTACTCTAAGAAGGAATGAACTGTTAGGGGTAATTAATGCTTCAATAGGCATAATTGATTTATCGTTTGATGTTCTGATTGGTTTGCAAGCGAAGCGAATTAACTGGCAACAAGTAGAAGACCACTCTAACGGTTTTGGGGAGAACTTGAGTTTCACAGGACAAACGATGCCGCCTTTGAACCTGGACTTTTCAAATGTCTCTTTAGCCATAAAAAGGCAGGTTCCCAAAGAAACTTCAAAGGAAGCCTATAATATCCTAAAAACGATATATGAATACTTTAACGGCTTAAGCCTTAATGATGACCTTAAAGAGAATCAACCGAATTTCCAGACCGCGAAAGCCTTGATTTTAGCATATTACACGTTAAATGACCTTTTACTTGGCAAGGTGGTTGGAGATAAAGAAAACAAGAAAGAGAATAGTCAGCTTGAAACGGTCTTGCAAAACTTGGCTAACGAGACTAATTTTAAAGTTAACATTGATGAGCTTAAGGGCAGCATAGATAAAATGGGTCTTGAAAGCGACAGGGAAAGCGTTATCGAGGATAGCAGAGGAATTTTCATGGAACAGCTGAAACAGCTTTGATAATAAAATCATGAGTTCACTTTTTCTTGGTTTCAAAGCAAGTCTGCTTGAAGATAGTAAGTGCTGTTTTTTCTATATTGTTAATAAAAGTTTAAGAGTATGACAATTGTCATATGCTGGCATTAAAATCGGATGAAGGAATTAAATGAAAAAGAAACTTCTCCAAACCTGCCTTTTCCTAACACTATTTGGATTGCTACTAATAACGCCAATAGGAAGAGTCTCAGCCAACACAGAATGGAATTTACAGATAAGCAATATTGCAAATACCACCGTTAACTATAGTTACGATCAACTTTTGGCAATGCCTGAAACTACTGTAAGCGCTGCTGAGTACTGTTACGGCAGTCTGGTAACCAGTGGCAACTGGAGTGGAGTAAGCCTTAGCTATTTGCTTCAGCAAGCAGGACTGGACCCGGCAGTAGCTTCAGTTGCTTTTCTAGCTCAAGACGGATACGCAGTCAGCATCCCATCACAGGAGGCCATGCAGTCGGATGTAATCATCGCTTACCAGTTGAATGATTCGCCTCTGCCTGAAACGCTACGTTTGATTGTTCCTGAATATAACGGCAACATGTGGATAGCACTGATTACTTCAATAACCATGAGTACGATCCCGGTGACTATAAGCCAACCAACATACTTTGCCCCAGGACCATTGGCGGGGATACTGTCATCAAATAACTCAACAGCGCAATCTTCGACTCAGCAACAAGAGCCCGTTCAAACACAACCCACTACGCCAAAAAATGAGACCAGCACTGAACCAGTCGTACCTCCAGCAAATGTTACTCAACCCGCACAGAAAGCATCTACGCCTCCAGAATCCAGCCCTGAGGGTTTAGGCTTTCCAGTTGTGGTTGCATATGCAATAGCACTTGGGGCAACCGTGGCGTTGGTGGCAGTAGGCTACTTTATTCATAAGGACAGGCGTGGAAAAGGTAAATTAGCTGTAGTATCGTAAATCGTCATATATTAGAAAAAATAATTGCCAATAAGTATAGGTATGCCGTTGCTGTGATATTACTTGAGAATTCGCTATGTTTATTTATAGTTTCGTATATTGAGTTGTCAGATAGTTGGGGGTAGATAAATTGGCGAAGAATCCGCAATCAAAAGATGAAGCATTCGAGGCTTTAGATTTTATAGTGAACGTGCTCAAAGAGCATGAGAAAGACTTAGATAAGCTGATTAATGAGTTAGCGACGGTTACCGAGCAACTTGGCGACACCGGTGAATTAGTCGGTAAAGTGGAAAAAGTCGAGGAAAAAATAAACAGTTTACAAAAAGAAGTAACAAACTTGATTAGTTACTTATCAGGCGCACAGAAAGAAGCTCTTCCTGCTGCGGTTAAGGAACAGGTGGGTGAGGCTGCGCCTCCAGCGGTAGTTCAAAGTGGGCCTTCTGTGATTTTGCGGTGTAAGCAGTGGGAAGATTTCCAAACTTTAGCTTTCCAAGCTCAAACGTTGTCCTTTAGCTATAAAGAGGATGAGAAGGTTTTCCAAGCTGATGCGCTTAAGGGTAACCAGATTATTACTTATAGCGGCGCGCTTCCAAAGTTTTCTTCAATTCTGAAGACTTGGTTGTCTAAGCAGCTGAATGTTCCTGAAAAGAATATTTTGGAAGGTATTTTAGCTATAGGCTAAGTTAGTATTTTTAAACTTTATTTTTGATTCATAAGCTTTATAAGCACTTTATAGTATCTTAAGTCTTATTAGTGATTGGAGGGCTAGTTTAGGTCGAAGGCTAAATCACTCAAGCCATAAACCTTTTTCCGTTTTCGAAGCCTTCTCCTTTCTCCTCGATGACGGATGGCACTGAGTAGCCAACAAACAAAAACCAGCCCCTCCAACACTAAGCCCGTTTGTGACTTTTTTCATCTTTGCCAATTGAGATATAATCGTCATGTTCTTCATGTTCTTATAAGCTCTGTTTGCCATAGAAAGCTTCCAAGACGCTCGAAACCAAAACTGATGGTTGAAAACTCGATTTAAACTTGTGCTGCGGTTATTCTCACATCAACGCTAAACTGTGTTGCGTGGCTCTAATTGCTCGACATATCAAGCCTTATATGTAGTTAACAACTAATTATAATAATGGGTTGATTGGTTTGGCCGTGGATGTAGAAAGAACAAAGAAGCCAAAGCTTCCAAAAAAGCGGCTGCTAAAAAAAATAAATAGAAGGTAAACAATCGGTGCCTTCTATTCTGTCTAATTTTTTAAATTAATAGCTGAGAAAATGCTTTTTAGCTATGTGTTCATAACCAGCATACAAAGGCTTGTTTAAAAAGCGAAATTACCCAAGCATACCCTCCCCCCATTTTGCTACTGAAACATCCAAGCTAAATTGCGCCTACCCTACCTACCTACCTACTTTTTAGACCTATTTTCAATAGCAAAAAAGTAGGGTTACCCGCTTTTTGATGTTTAAATCACCTAGCAAAAAGCCTACCCTATTCCAACCAAAAATCCATTGCAGCAACCATTCTTGTTAAAAAAAGAAAATAGAACGCAAAGAGCATGTTAACCACCTTACGCATCAAGGTAAGGTAGTTTATGGGCTAATTTACTTTGGTGTTGTCAAATATTTAAGATGGAATGGCTTGATTACGATTCCAGCCTTCAAGTCAGCATGGAAGGTTTGGCTTTCAACTACCCACTCAGATAGTTCTGAATCATGCGCCCTTATGAACTCGGCGAAATTTGCGAAGTTTTCGTGAAGCGATATGCAGGCAGCATCCCAACCCATTCCTCTTCCGTCCAAAACTAGAATAACATTGGGTTGTTTCATGTACCACTCCTTCATTTTCTTTAAAGCCTGAGCTTTTTCCTCGCCTGTTTTAAATTTAAGTTTGCTTTTCAAAAATGTGAAAGCTGCTATCTCAAACCCGATTTGACCAAACTTTGGTATAACCGTGTATCCTTCGATGAAGTTTTCTTCAAGCATGGCTCTTCTTCGGGTTACAGTAGGTTGGGAAACACCTAGGGATCTTGCTAGTTGCCTATCGCTTCTGTGAGAATCCTTCATTAATTCAAACAGAATTTTGTAGTCTATAGGTTTCAGTTCTTTCATTTTGATCAACTTTTACTATTCACTAGCGTTTTTGACATCATATATAAACATCATTGTTTAAAAACGCAAAATTGTAATTTATACTTTTTACCATTTTCCCTTTTTTTTGTTTACCACGTACATACTGGAGAGTTTTTGAATGGGTTTCCACATGAGTAGCCTTATCGATAATTACTCAGAATTGAGTAATTTAGGGGGATACCCTTGAATCTTAAATTGTTAAAACGTCGCGTTGAAATGCTGGATACAGTTAACAGAGGATTCCATCCTTCAGCTGTTGTTGGCCAGTTAGTTGAGAAGTACGGTGTTTCTGAGCGGTGCTTGTGGAGTGATTGGGAGCGGCGTGAGAAGTGGGTTCCTGTACTGTTGGGTTTAGAGAAGTTTGCTGGTTTTGCAGAGAGTTTTGAGGAGAAGTTGAATGCTGTGCAGAAGGCTGCTTGGAGCATTTACGTACACGCTGACAATGATAATGCGCGGGTGGGCGCTTTGAAGGTTGTTTTGGATAGTTTGGAGGTTCATAGTGATATTGTGTTGTCTCGGGACATTTTGATGCGACTTGAGCGTGTTGAAGAATTAGCAGAAAAAAGGCTTTTAGAGAAGCGAAAACTATGAATGCTAAAAATGTTTTGACGCGTCTGCAGGTAGTTGAGGAGAAACTCAGCATCGCTCAAGAAGACGAAGAACGGGAAGCCGAGGCAGAGAAAGTTACCGAGTTGCTGCGGCAATATGAAGAATTGATGGTTGAGCGGCGGAAGCTTCCCGTTGAGGAACAACGGAGACTGGAGGAGCAGGATAATGAGGAGTTCATGCAGTGGTACAGTGAATGGGAAAAAGCGTATGATGAATGGGTAAGAGTCACTGGAAAAACGAGACGTGACGATTGGCAAGCATTCATTGAATGGAGCGATGCATGGAATCTTGAATGGGAAAAAACGCATGTGAAAAGCCATGATAACGCTTTGATTCTTGCAAAAACAGGAGGCGATTAGGGTGGGCGTTTTAAACAGCGGATTGGTTCTGAGGCGTCTCAAGAAGCTGGAGCAGACTTTGCAGGTCGATAATCTGGAAGTCGCTGTTGATATTGTGTTTTGGGATGGCGCTAAGGGCGGTTTGTTTGGACATGCCTACTACAGGTACTCTGGCAATGGGGGAAAGACTGAAGCTTTGCCTTGTTCTGCTGAGAAGGAAATTGAGCTCATGAAAGAAGATTACGAGAGAGATGGCCACCGTGTCTTTGGCAAAGGCGATGAGGTGTCTTTTGCTGGCTATCTGGAGAATTTCTGTTATCTGGGTCCTGAGGCGCTTGCCGCAGAGAGGAAGGCGGTTATTGAAAGGTTGAGAGGGGAAGTTAATGGAGCTTGAGTTGAAAGTCTAAAAGAGAGAGGTGCGTTTTGTTTGGAAAAGAAAACAACAATTAAAGTCCCAGATGCCTATCTTCCGCTGCTGGAAGACATACGGCTTCTACAGGGAGATAAACAAAATCCAAATCGTACTACGATTAATCAGCAAGAGCAAATTTGGAGGAGCCTGCAGAAGTACGGTTGGGCATACCCAATAATCACAAATAGGGATGGCGTTTATGCTGATGGTGAACAGCGTGCTGAAGTCTGCTTGCAGCATAACGAGTTTTATGCTCCGGTTCTTAGGCTGCCAGTTACTGATGTTGATAGGCGGATGCTTCGGCAGATTCTCAACAAGCTTAAGGGCACGCATAACAAGGAACTTGACGCTGCTGAGTACATGCGCATAATCGAGCAGGGTGAAAAAGACTGTTTGAAAACGCTTCTTGCATCTGTAGGGGAAAAGCTCCCGCAAGAACTGTTAGACCGTGAGTTTTCAGTTAGCATTCCAGCAACCTACGAAATTATCGTTGAATGTAGGGGTGAATCTGATCAGAAAAGCATCTTTGAGAAGCTAAAATCGGAGGGTTACAAACTACGGATTTTGACATTGTAAAACAATGGGATCAAGCGGACAGTTTTAGGGCTCAAAGCGTAGTTGGAAGCTATACGCTTTGTGATGTTAAGTTGGAGAAGCATTTCAAGGGCTCTCTTCCAATTGAGGATGATAAGTGGCAGGTTGGCGTTATCGTTGGCCGCAGTGGTTCGGGCAAGACAAGTATTGCTAAGCAGCTTTTCCCTGAAGCGTACATCAAGGGGTTTGAGTATTCTCATAAGTGTGTGCTTGACGATTTTCCTGAAAGCCTTGAAACTTGCGAGATTACTAGGGCGCTTTGTAGTGTGGGTTTTGCTTCTCCGCCTGACTGGCTCAAAGCGTTTGATTGCCTAAGTCAAGGGGAAAAGATGCGTGTTGACATTGCGCGAGCGCTTTGTCTTAATCAGGGGTTGATTGTTTTTGATGAGTTTACTAGTGTTGTGGACAGGGAGATAGCTAAAGTTAGTGCTTATGCGATTAGTAAGGCTGTTCGCAGAACCAAGAAGCGGTTTGTTGCTGTGACTTGTCATTATGATGTTGTTGATTGGTTGGAGCCTGACTGGGTTTTCTGCACAGACACAATGGAGTTTAGCAGAAAAAAAGGGTTAGGCCGCCCGTTGAACTCAAGGTTTATCGGTGCGGCGCTTCCATGTGGCAAATGTTTCGGCAATATCACTATCTAAACGGCGCTCTACCTTCAACTGCGCGATGCTACACTGCAGTCTACCAAGACAAACCGATAGCTTTCATAGCCGTAGTTCATATCCATATGAAGGCAAGATATTACCGAGTAACAAGACTTGTCGTCTTGCCAGATTATCAGGGCATCAGCGTGGGGAAAAGTCTCCTAAACTTCATAGCGGAACTCTACACGTCACAAACAAAGATACCATTTTACATTTTAACAAGTAACCCTCAGATTATTCGAGGAAACCTTGGAAACTGGAAAATGAGCCGGTTTGGTCACGCGAGCAAAGGACGAAGCAACACGAGAATAAACAACGAAATCCGAAGCAGTCTAAGCAGAGAACGCATTACTGTTTCCCTCAAATATATACCATCAAAACCAATTTTGTTGTGAGCCCATTCTCTTCAAACATTGTGTTATTGAAGAACGATATTAATGCTCTCCCAACATCGATAAATGTTATTAGTTATCCAAAACCATATACCGATGTAACGGTGGCTTAATGGTAAGAAAAAAGCTTTCCAGCACAAAAAATCAAAATGCAAAAGGTAAGAACGTCGCTCTGCAAAGCAAGACGAGTGACGAAGATAAAATCATAAACTCTATGGTTAACACAAGCGTAATTCTAATGAGCACAATGATGGGAGCATTTACGCAAGCAATGGTATCCACAACAGACGCCATGGCTTCAGGAATGGCGGAAGCAATGGGCGGAAAAGAAGCCGGAGACAAAGTCAAAGAAGAAATCAAACAGAAACTGCCTGAAGTTGATGAGAAAATGAAAGCAATGATTTCGGATATTAGAAAAGACATTTACGCCCAAATGAGACAAAAAAGGCAAGAGCTTGAACCGCTGCTTTCTGATCCGGCATTTGAGGTTGGACCGAAAATAATTGAGAAATATGACTTCAAGCTGCCAAAATTAACCCAAGAACTCGACGATAACACGCTCGTACAATATTCGCAATTGATGAGGAGTGAAGATAAACGATTTGCCAAAATGTTCAAGGCGCTCACTAAATGGCTTAGTTCCCTACCTAAACCTCCTACACCAAACCACAATTAAATTGGAAAGTAAACAACTCCGGACGTGCCAGCAAGCCAAAAAGAAACACGAAAATAAACAATGAAATAGAAACATCTTGAGCAAACCGTATAACTCTTTCTCAAGAGAAGGGGTGAGCTGTTTGAACTTGGCAGCCCTTAACCAGTTTGTATATCAACCTAAACAGAATAAAAGATTTCCCAAAATTAGCAGTTAATAACTCATCCACGAAATTGCGACAAAATTTTGTAAACAAAAAAATACTTGTTTTTTACGTTTTTCTTGCGAAAGTTTTATTTTGAATTTGGCAGAGTAGTAACAGGGATCGAAATGAAAATAACTGGTACAGAAACTTATCCGCCTCCACCGCCGCCACAGTCATCGGCAAGACGCTCCAAGATGTGGATTGCATTAATTATTATTGGGCTCGTAATCGTGGTTTCTGTGGCAGCGTACATTTTGATAGCATCGCCAGCGAACAATAATGGCAATAATGGATCTTCTGCTACTGCTTCACCTTCGCCATCAGCAACAGTGCCTGCGTCACCGACAGCTACGCCTTTAGTTACTGCAACACCTAGTCCATCCGGATCTTCCTCCGTAGGCTACCGAGTGGGAGCTTGGGCTAATTATACTATGGAGAACTATGACGGAGTTGGAGGTGTGACTGCGCGGTACAATGTTAGGTACAGTGTGGATGAGGGGATGAACAAAGGGGTTGACTGCTGGTTACTGCAGACTGTGATGGAATTTTCTAGCGATGGGTCTACATCGAAGACTATTACGACTTATTGGTTGGATAAAAGCAGCCTGCAGGGTGTTCATTATAAGATAGAGATCTATTCTGGCAACACATTAGTATCTTTGACGGAAAACGATTACTCGCCTGGCGATGTTAATGATATTCCAACCGCCATTAATCCAAATATGGCTATTGGGCAAGAGACAATTACGGTTGCCGCTGGCACATTCAACTGTATTAAAGCTACTACTACTAAGACGGATTTAGGAAACACGTATGTGATAACTATGTGGGGCAACTCGAATGTACCTGTTGTCGGCATGGTAAAGCAGACTATGACCTCAAACGGCGCTCTGATTTCGTCAACGGAGCTTACTGCATATGGCGGCTAAGAGCTAATGGCATAGATTTTAAAGTAGCTAAACGATGGATGCTAGACGCGAAAATTTGAATGTCTACTTATTAACAACGAGAAATCAAAAAGCAAGGGTTACTTTTACTGAAAAGATCAGAATGTTAAGGAAGTTTTAGCTCGTTTTGGGCATGCAAGCAAAGGAAAAGGAAACACAAGAATAAACAATGAAATTCGGAACAGTCTTAGCCGAAAACGCATAACTGTTTCACTGCAATATGTTCCAGCAAAAAAGCCAGCCATCCATTAAAAGAACCGTCGGCAACGGTGCATAACTCAAGCTTAGGCGTTTTATGAGGCTGAATGACTTTTCCATCGGACATTTTATTGGTCCAATCATTGTTGCAGTCCAGTCAGCAACTGAACAGGCCCTAACCCCTTTTTTCTTTTTATTTTCAACAAATCATCTAAAGATTTCTCAGCAGACTGTCAAAGGCGGGTTTCCTCTTTGAAGAGTTGATCTCGCCGAGATTAGCGGGGCTGCTTGTATTCGGATTTTGCTGTCGGTTACCATATTTTTGCAGATGAGGTTGAGTGAGTTTTCGGTAAAGCTCAAAACATTTTTTCCCTCGTTAGTGAGCTTGTACACTTTTCGCGGCCTTTCTGCATCCATGTTCCAGGCGCTCTTTACATAGCCTTTTTTCTCCAGTAGCCCTAGTAGGGGGTAGATGGTGCTGGGTCCGAAGTAGACGCCGAAGCCTTTGCGGATTTTGGTGATGATCTGGTATCCGTGCATGGATTCTTGGTCTAAATATTGAAGAATAATCATGTCTAAGAGTCCTTTGGCGAGTTTTGTTTGGACTTCTTTTTGGTAGTTATTGTTCATTTTCTAAGTTTTTCTCCTGTTGTTGTGTTGTACAGATGTGCAATGTGTCTTTCTAAGACACATTTCTCATGTCTTCATAAAGGATACACCACAAGATAAACCCTCGCACATAGTGCAAGCATATCAAAACTTGCTGAGAGCCCCAATTGTCGAACACAAGAACACGTCAATACGTAAAATATCTCTTAAAAATCAATATTTCAAACATATACTTAGCTTAAAGGGAGCTGTACAACAGATCAACAGAAAACGCGCAAGCTACATCAAACCTTAAAAAAAATTGATGTTGAACGACCGTTCTAGTGGAGGCTGTTATTGTTCATTTTTTCTTCGTCAATTAGTACCCTTATCAATCGGTCACATAAGACATTGGGTGCCACCAAGGTAAAGTGGAGTACGCCTATCGCTCGGTTTCTTTGATGTTAACTCATTTGGAGAAACATGTGTCAAATGGTAGAATCTAACAGTGAGAATAGTTATAGTAAAACATAAGGCACAGTGTGTTTGCGCTACTTGACGAAAATCATTTGCTGTCTCCAAAGATGATATGTGCAAAGCTGCACTTGCCTTATGGAAAATACGGTGACTATGTCAACAATTTGAAGAGCCACTGGAAGTCTCACTATCAATATGAACAGGGTTCAAACTGTTCAAGTGTTCATGCATGGAGTGGCTGGTGTTATGTTCCTCAGTATGTGGATCGAGATTTGGCTTTAACTGTTGGGTGGGAAAGAACTAAGGCAAAAAACCGCTGGTTAAAGTGGAAAGATAAGAGTGACATTGGGCGGATGATGTGGTTTGAGAATGGCAGGGTTAACTTGCATGTAACAAGCCCAGTTAATTTGGGAAAGGTAAAGCAGTTGATAAGTAATGGGTTTAGCTTTACAGGCTTAATATTCGATGACAAGGTTATGCTGCAGGTTTTGGAAACCATCCATCACCATGGGGCTCATCACGTTTTTGATATAGGTTCGCCTCTCCCTAAAAAAACAATCAACTACTTTGAAAAAAGCCATGGCTTGACAATAAAAATCGGCGATAAGAGCCATCCGAAATCGGTTGAGGTAGAATCTCATGTTCCTGACTGGGCTGAGCGTATGGATTTATTCTTAGAAAAGCTTGACAGTTTCTTCAGTGCTAATACTTATGGAAAAGATAATTCAAAGAAATCTGATTACGTCGTTTAGTTTTGAAAAAGGTTAGTTTTGTGTTTCTGCCCAGCCTTTGCACAGCAACTCTGCTTGTGAATAAGAAGTAGCCTAAGCAGAAAGCGCATAACCGTTTCTATAAAGTACGTCCCAAGAAGTGCCTGAAAGTGCGCTCCCATTCATCAAGACTTTAGAATATTGTGAGGCTCCTTTGTTTTTCTCCTAAAAATGCTTCAGAGATTTACAGAAAAATTATAAAAGCATAGGCTCGCAAACTACCAAGTAATTGAGGGTGTCTTAACAGTTTAAGTTTAGAGGAATGCTTAGCTTGAATTTTGCTCTGTTGGTAGCGCCTTTAGTTGGTTTAGCTGCGATTGTATTTGCGGTTCACTTAGTGTGGCATGATTTACTTGTAAAAAGCAAGGGTCCTCCAGAGATGGTGGAAATTCATGATGCCATAAAAGCAGGCGCTAACACCTATTTGGCTCTTCAGTTTTCCGTAGCCGCCCTGTTCGTTGGCGGTATAACTGTAATTTTAAGCTATGTATTGGGTGTTTCTATGGCTTTGTCTTTTACTTTGGGTGCTGTTCTATCAGGTTTGTCTGCTTATGTTGGCATGAGAGTATCCATTTACATGAACGTTAGAACAGCAAACGCAGCAAACCACAGCTTCAATGAATCTCTAGATATAGCAACTAAAAGCGGAACAGTTATCGGACTGTCGTTGACTGGCTTAGGTCTTATAGGTGTTGGGTTATTGTATTTTATTGTCGATAACCCGTTGTTGCTTTTGGGAATGGGTTTTGGTGCTTCCTTAATTGGGCTTTTTGCAAGGGTCGGCGGAGGAATCTACACTAAAGCCGCTGACATAGGGGCTGATTTAGTTGGCAAGTTGGAAGAAAGCATCCCTGAAGATGATCCACGGAACGCTGCTGTAATAGCAGATCAAGTAGGTGATAATGTTGGTGACATAGCCGGGACCGGTTCGGATGTTTTTCAATCCTACGTGATGGCTCTGGTTGCAGCGATGATTTTAGGAATAGCGGTTCACGGTATAGGTGGTTTGCTTTATCCTTTGTTTGTTGCCGCTTCGGGAATTATGGCTTCACTAATAGCTTCGCGTTTCATTTCCGCGAAAAATAGAGATGCTCAAAAAGCCATCTATAAAGGAATGTACATTGCCGTTGGACTGGTTTGCTTATTTGTTTTGCCGTTTGCTTGGTTTATTTTTGGCGGATTAAGAGAGTATCTCGCCACAATTTTGGGGACTTTTACGATTGTATTTTTGGCTTGGTTGACACTTTATTACACTTCGATGAGAAGAAAACCTATTCAGGATATAGTAAGAGCGTCCAGCGCAGGGCCAGCCATGAATATTATCTTTGGCTTTGGAAGAGGCTTTGAAAGTGCTGTTCCTTCTGTGTTAGTTTTTGCTGCTTCAGTGTTACTTTCGTTTGCTATCAGTGGGATATATGGGTTATCTATTGTGGCTGTTGGCTTCCTGTCTGTAAACGCAACTCTTGTTGCCATGTCCTCTTACGGACCTATCGTTGATAACGCCAAAGGAATAATGGAGCTCTCAGGAGTCCATCAAGGTAACGCTTTGGAGATCATGGACGAATTGGATTCAGTTGGCAACACGACGAAAGCTGTCTGCAAAGTTTATGCACTTGGAACGTCCTCATTTGCTCAAGTAGCCATTTTTACAGTTTTTCTGGAAGCAACTAATCTTAGAGTCATCAACGTAGCAAACCCACCTGTTGTCGCAGGTTTGCTCATGGGTGGCGTCTTGTCGTTTCTTTTTGTCTCCCAAATTCTCAAGGCTGTAGGCAACTCAGCTTTCAGAATGGTTGCAGAAGTAAGGAGGCAATTTGCTGAAATTCCCGGGCTAAAGGAAGGGATTGCGAAGGCGGATTATAAGAAATGTGTGAGTATAAGCACTCGAGGTGCACTCAAAGGCATGTTTTTACCTGCAATCATTGCCATAGTTTTTCCTTTGGCAGTAGGATACAGCATTGGTGTTGAAGCCGTAGGTGGCTTGCTTGCGGGAAACCTTGTGAGCACTATTTTGCTTGGTTTTATGATGATTCTCACGGGGGCATCTTGGGATAACGCTAAAAAATACGTTGAAACAGGAAAACTAGGTCATGTTGACACAAAGACGTATGAAGCTACTGTGGTTGGTGATACAGTTGGAGATCCTTTTAAGGATGCTGCTGGGCCTTCGCTTGATTTTTTGATGAATCTTATTGGTTCTATGGCGATATTGTTCGCTGCTTCGTTTCTCGCGTATGCTCTATTCGCTTAAATTTTTTAGAACAGTGCTTTTTGGGGTTAAGGATAGTCGTTTGCAGGGTGAGTCAAAAAAAAGTTCCGCAAAAGAAGGATTCTATATACCGATAGCTCGAAGGGTGACGTTTAAAAATCCGTTTGAGACAAGCAACAAACCCCTTTGGAGATCGGCTGGTATCCTCTATTCGGTCTTTGCAGATATAATTCTTTCAATTGATTCGGGTAAAAAGTTGCACCCTCAACCAGAACAGATAGCGCTCGCGCCTTGGTTCTTTCTCAATCTTTGGCATTCTTCGCCTAAACACCAACCGTATCTTCGGATGGTTCGGCAGCTGTAGGGTATAATTTCGCCTCTTTCAACTTTGTTGGTGAAAAACCAGTTCACTTGATAAGTTGTTATGTTTTCGTCAAAATCGTTAAAACATCTAAAAAGGTCAATTATGCTCTCCGGGCTATGAAATCCAAGCGAGTACGCTTCTTGCAGAAGAGCCAGACGTTGCAGGTGGCACATCTCCCCAGAGTTCATGGCTTTAACAAAACAAGGCCTAATCCCGTTAAAACTCCCAAAGACTAAATTTCTTGGGACATATTTGATCTGTTTCTGTTTGCGGGTTTTTTTAAGTTCCCGTGCTTTATCCATTGCAGATAAGATGTTTTTTTCTTTGAGTCCGTAGTGTTTGAAGTATTCGACGCTTCTAATTTTGTCATTTTCGGGCTGATTGTCAACTATTGCGCATTCTTCACCTGATTTCTCATGGATGGAAAATGGAATGCGGCACATCCGATTTATGTCGCCTATAACCGCGTAGTCAATAAACCTGTAATTGTGATCTTGTAAGAGTAGAAGCTGAAGTTGTTTGTAGACTTGCTTCCAAAACTCAAGCTTCCGATTTATTTCATAAACGGAGTCAAAGAAAACATGCACATGATAACCCCGCCGTGTCCTAATAACAAGCGGCTTAATGTTTAGGCAGTCAAGTTGCTTTAGGAAATATTTTACTTCTTCTCTTAATTCCGCCTGCCGTTTTTGGATTTCTGCTTCTGCTAATATTTCGCTATTTTTACAGTAATCAAAGTCGAAAAATACCTTCTCGATGCCCAAGGGTTGGGCTTTGTCCTTCTCCGGTTGAACGCTCATAAATGCGGGCAACTTGTTTTCGGCGCACTCTTCAATAAAGGGAAATATGTCTGAGGGGTCGTCATTAAACCACCTTTCTTGATTTCCCAAATCTCGTCCAAAAAAACCCAAAAAACTCAAAAAGAAACTGTTCCCTTGTTATGTGGTTGTCCAATTCCTTTCCCTATCTGGCAGTTTAACAGTTAGTCTCTGCCCAATCTTTGCACAGAAGCTTCGCTTGATCCAGCACCGTTAAGGTGGCTTTTTCCTGTTTATCTGGAGGATACCCGTATTTCTTGAGGATATGCCTGACCATTACACGGAGTTTTGCCTGTACGCTGTCTCTTAGAGTCCAGTCGATAGTGACGTTTCTTCTAATCATGTCCACCAGCTCTCTCGCCATTGTCCTGAGGGTTTGGTCGCCGAGGACTTGTTTGGCGCTTTCGTTGTCTGCTAATGCGTCGTAGAAGGCGACTTCTTCTTCCGTCAGGTTTAGCTGTGTGCCTCTCTTGTTTTCTTCTCGCATTTTTCGGGCAAGCTCGATTAGTTGTTCTATCACTTGTGCTGTTTCGATGCTTTTGTTGGTGTATGCTTTGATGGCTTTGTCAAGGAGTTCTTCGAAGCTGCGGGCTTGGACGAGGTTCTTTTTTTGCCTGAATCGGATTTCGTCGTTAAGTAGCCTTTTGAGTGTTTCAAAAGCGAGGTTCTTTTGCGGCATGTCTTTAACTTTTTCTAAAAACTCCTCGGATAGGATGGAGACGTCTGCTTTTTTGAATCCTGCGGCGGCGAAGACGTCGATGACTCGGTCGGATATGATGGCTTTGGATATGATTTGTTTGATGGCTGTGTCTGTGTCTTCTGTTTGGGTTGTTTTGGTTTCGGTGTTTTTGACTATGGCTGCTTTTACTGCTTGGAAGAAGCCGACGTCGTCTCTTATTTTGAGTGCTTCTTCGTTTGGTATGGCTAACGCGAAAGCCCATAGCAGTGTGCTGACTTCTTTGAGGTATCTTTCTTTGCCCTTTTCTTGCTTTAATATGTGTTCCATTGCTTGGAGCATGATTGACATTCTTTCGTTGGGCGCGGCGGGGAAGAACCTCTTGTAATCGAAACCGTGGAATAGTGCCAAGACGACTTCGTATTTTTCCTGCATCTTGGCTACTGCGATTTCTTGCGGGATGCCTGTTAACTTTTTGTCGCTTTCGGTGTACTCTGCGAGGGCTTGTCTTAGGTCGTTGGCTATTCCGATATAGTCGACTATTAGGCCGCCTTGTTTGTCTTTGAAGACTCGGTTCACGCGGGCGATTGCTTGCATTAGAGTGTGTCCTCGCATTGGTTTGTCGAGGTACATGGTGTGGAGGCTTGGAGCGTCAAATCCCGTGAGCCACATGTCGCGGACTATGGCGATTTTCATGGGGTCAGATGGGTCTTTCATGCGTTCTCCGAGGTCGTGTCTTCGTTGTTTGTTTCGGATGTGTTCTTGCCATTCTGGCCCATCATCCGCAGAGCCAGTCATGACTACTTTTAGGATGCCTTTGTCGTCGTCTTTGCTGTACCATTCTGGTTTGAGCGCTCTGATTTCGTTGTGCGGGTCTACGCAAATCCTCCTGCTCATACAGACAATCATGGCTTTGCCGTCAAGGACTGAAACTCGGTTATCCCAATGTTCAACTATATCTTTGGCTATGCGCTTGATGCGTTCTGGGCTGCCGACGACTTTTTCGAGTCTTGACCATTTGCTTTTAAGGTATTCTTTGCTATCTACTTCTTCGCCTTCAGTGACTTCCTCAAATTCTTCGTCTATGTAAGGTCGTTCTTCAGGTTTAAGTTCGAGTTTGGCAAGGCGGCTTTCATAGTAGATTCTTACGGTGGAGCCGTCTTCTACTGCTTGTTCAATGTCGTAGATGTCAACATGTTTGCCGAAAACTGCAGGGGTGCTTCGGTCTGCTTTTTCTATGGGTGTTCCGGTGAAGCCGATGAAGGTTGCGTTGGGGAGTGCATCTCTGAGATATTTTGCGTAACCGTACTTTAGAGCTTCTTTGTCAAGGTTCTTTGGGACTTTAAGTCCGAAGCCGTATTGGCTCCTATGCGCTTCGTCAGCTATGATTATGACGTTCTTTCTTTCCGATAGCAGCGGGTATTCTTTGGTTTTGCCTTCAGGGAAGAATTTTTGGATTGTGGTGAATATGATGCCGCCTGAAGAGACTTGGAGGAGTTCTTTGAGTTTTTCTCGTGTTGTTGCTTGTTCTGGTTTTTGCCTCAGTAATTCGTGGCATCTGCTGAAGGTTCCAAAAAGCTGGTCGTCTAAATCGTTTCTGTCCGTTAAGAGAACCACTGTGGGGTTTTCGAGTTGAGGCTCCAAAACCATTTTCCCCGTATAGAAGACCATTGTTAGGCTTTTGCCTGAACCTTGCGTATGCCAGACGATTCCTGCTTTCTTGTCTTTCTTTGTTGCGGCTACGGTTGAGGTGAGGGCTTTTTTGACGGCGTTGTATTGTTGGTATTGGGCGATTTTTTTGGAGATTTTGAGGCTGCCGTCTTTCTTTTCTTTTTCAGCTTCGAAAACCACAAAGTGCCTGACCAAGTCTAACAGGGTTTCGGGGTTAAGCATGCCTTTTAGAAGAACCTCAATTTGGGGTGTAGATGTTGATGTTTTTTTGGTGTTGATGGTTTTCCAGGGGGAGAAGCGTTCCTCTTTAGCGGTTAAGGTTCCTGCTTTCGCGTAGGTTCCGTCGCTGATGACCAAGACATCGTTATATCTGAAGACTGATGGAATCTCCTGCTGGTAGGTTCCAAACTGCTTGAAGGCAGTCGAAATTGTAGCGTTCTCGTCTGCAGGATTCTTCAGTTCAATCAGAACCAATGGCAGCCCATTTACGAACAAGACGACGTCGGGGCGTCGGTTGTGGCGCTCCTCAATAATCGTAAACTGGTTAACAGCCAAAAACTCATTATTGCCTATGTCTTGAAAATCGAACAGCCAAACTAACTCGTCCTTAATGCTTCCATCAGTTCTCTTGTACTGAACATTAACTCCATTAGTTACTAACCTGTGGAAAAGCTGATTATTAACAACCAAATCTTGGCTCTCGGTTCTCAAAATCTTCTTAATAGCCTCATCAATCGCGCCATCAGGGATAGACTTGTTAATTCGCTTGAGTGCATCCTTTAACCTGCCAACAAGCACAACCTCACTATACTTCCGCTCTTCAGCGAGACCCCCCTCAGAAATATCAGGACCATAACACAAGCCATAACCAAGGTCTCCAAGCATACCAAGACAAGCGTCTTCAACTTCTGATTCAGCCATTATTTTAGACATCATGATTGCTCCGTGTTTTCATTGGCAACAGGAACTCTGATTCTTCCAGACATCAACTTAGGCAGTAACTTATCTCTTATCTGAGATATGGTTCGATTTTGGACAACTATTGCTGACTGTTTGTCAAAAAATGAGTTTGCTATGTTGTTAAAACTCTTCAGCAATCCAGTTGGCGGTATTACTATTTTAGACTCCCGAACTATCTGTTGGCTAATGTTTTGCTGGGCAGCAGTAACAGCAACTCTTAAGAGAAAAAAGCCACTAGACAACATGCAGGAGCTCTGAAAGCAATGCCATTTCAAATTTTAAAAGAGGTAGAGCAAGAAATCACTCATTTCCTCAGTGATTTAATACGCATAAACACAACTAATCCTCCAGGCAACGAAACACAAGCTGCCACCTACATAGCACAATACTTAGCTAAAGAGGGCTTCAAAACTGAAATTATCGAGTCAGCACCCGGAAGAGGCAACGTTATCACGCGGCTTAAGGGCACAGGTGAAAAACCCCGCATACTCTTATTATCGCATCTCGATGTGGTTGCAGCTAACCCAAACGAATGGACCGTTGACCCGTTTGGTGGTATAATTAAGGACAATTACGTTTATGGCAGAGGTGCCATAGACATGAAAAGCATGACGGCCATCGAAGTGCTCGTCATGAAACTTTTAAAGAAAAACAATGCCAAACTCAAAGGCGACGTCGTTTTGGCGGCTACAGCGGATGAAGAAAAAGGCGGCGAAGAAGGAGCAGGCTACCTTCTGCAACATCATCGAGAGAAAATTTGGTGCCCATACGTTCTAAATGAAGGTGGAGGATTAGCCACTCCCACAAAAAAAGGCAACGTTTTCACCGTGCAGACGGCAGAAAAAGGAATTTTATGGCTCAAAATAAAAGCGAAGGGGGTCCCAGGTCACGGTTCCATGCCTAACACGGCTGACAACGCCATTGTGCGCATGAACAAAGTCATCAACAACCTTGGAAATTACCAGCCAGAAACCATGTATGTCCCCACCCTCAAACAGTTCCTTGCGGAAATAGCAAAGCACAACCCTGAACTTAACGAGACGTTTTCACGTTTACTTGCCAATCCCAAGCAAAGCGAAAAAATCCTAGACGAGTTGGCAAAAAAAGATAGGGCTTTAGCTGAAGAAATCAGGCCCCGAACCAAAATGACCATAACACCAACCATGATCCAAGGTGGAGTCAAAGAGAACATTATACCTTCAGACTGCGAAGCAGTGTTTGATTGCAGGATACTCCCTGGGCAAAGCGTGACTAAAACGATTGATTTAATCAAAGATCTTCTGAAAGATGTGGGCATGGAGAAGTTAACTTTTGAGATTATACAAGCGCATGACGGTTCAGAATCAACTACAGAAACACCACTTTACAATGCTATCACACAGGTTTTAAGAGAGTTTGAACCTGGCTGCGGAGTAACGCCGACTTTAACCACAGGCGGAACTGATTCGCGCTTCTTTAGAGAAAACGGCAGCATATGCTATGGTTTTCAACCAATGGCCCCAGACGAGCCAAACGACCAATTAAACAAACGAATGCACGGCATCGACGAGCGAATAACTATAGAAAACCTTGTTTACGGAACAAATATACTCTATGAAACTGTGAAAAGATTCATGAGTTAAAAACAAGGCTATACTTGCCTGCCACGCCTAGGCTAAACGAAAGGTGATGTTCTTAACTCTAAAATTATGCTTTAAATTTTTGAAAATGTAAAATTTTTTATACTAACATTACCTTTTCTAACAAGCAAGATGCACCTATCTTGGTGTCAACCGCAAAATGACCAGCGCACAAACAATAATTAGTCGGGATGCAGCAAATTTCGAAGCGGCCAAAATCATCGGCTTAATTTCAGACACGCACGTCCCTAAAAAAGCAAGATGTATTCCCAAGAAAGTCTTTGAAATCTTCGAACACGTGGATTTCATTATACACGCTGGCGACTTAGTGGAATTAACAGTGATCGATGACTTGGAGCAGATTGCCCCAGTTTTAGCGGTTCACGGCAACATGGATGGCCCAGAAGTCAGCGGTGCCTTACCTAGACTTAATTCGCTTAAAATTTTCGATTGGAAAATAGGCGTCAGGCATGACCCAAACATTCTTTTTGGCTCGGGCAAGATGGTTGAAATTGCTAAACAGAACGGTTTCAACGTTTTTGTCTATGGGCACACTCATAGTTCCAGCGTAAAATGGGAAGGAAAAATCCTCTATATTAATCCGGGAAGCCCTACTGACCCAGCGTCTTTCCTGAATAAACCGTCGGTTGGGTTGCTAAAAATAACAAAGGAAACCATAGCGCCGTATATAATAAACCTTTAACTCATTAGAATAGCCCAATAAAAGATAGTGTACAGCGCGATTCCAAAAGACAATGATATAAACCAAACTGTTATTGTCCAAAGCATAAACTTTTTTTTCTTAAAGCAACCCTTCAAGTCGCGAAAGCGCCAAGAAGCAACCAGCCAGACACCAACTGAACCTGCTAAAGCTCCAGCGACTGCATGAATCAAACTAACAACAGATATTATTCCAGAAAAATTCGGAATAACATATCCTGGAATCACCGCAAGAACAAAGGAAGGAATCATAATCGCAAACACTACTACCAGATGCAAAACAACAGCGGCGGACATGGCGATTCCATGCTGCCGAAACCTCAGCTTCCTCTTCAGCGAGTAACCGTACAGCAGCAAAAATAAAACAATGATTTGAATAGTTAAACTAGTCGTTGCAATGAGCGCAAAAGGGTTATTTAAGAGAGCCATGCACTCCACAGCCAAATCAGTTTAAACGCTAAGCGTATAAAGTTTTACTTTCACTCACCCCTCCCCTGCTCCAAACAGTAGTTTCTGCAACCGCCTTAAAAGCGCTAAACGCTAAAAACGGTAATTCAGAGGTAATAAAAATGGAGCATTGCAAAAACCCCTGGAAAAACGACTGCAAAAGCGAAAATATCAAACTATACATTCTCATAAAAGGCGAAAAAAAACCCATCTGCCAACAATGCTGGAACAAAATAGCTGACCAAGAAAACGAGTGGTGAAAAGACAATGGAGAACTTCAGCGCTAACAGCGCCAAATCATACATTGGAAAAAACGTTAACCTGCACTTAAAGGATGGAGCCGTGATAATAAACGTGCAATTAACTGGAATCCATAAAGGCTCAGGAAAAAACAGCCTAATCGTGTGCACTCCATGCGGAAACCGCAGAGCCATCCACATACCCTTAAGAAACGTCGCGTGGGCAGAACTTTTAAACCCAAACATACTGCAAACCAGTCGCCTAAAATGTTACTAAACACAAGATAAAAGCAAAAATACAAGCAAAATACTTCAAGCTTATGCGTTGTTCAAATTGTGGCGCCTGTTGCACAGAAACAGAAATGCTTCTAGCCAAAAAAGACATCATGCGCTTAGAAAAGAGAGGCTTTAGCAAAAACTACTTTGTAAAATACGACAAGCAAGGCTACGCTCAACTCAAGAACCGAGAAGGCTACTGCGTTTTCTACGACCGCAAAAAACGCGAATGCAGCGTTTATGTTGATAGACCTTCGGGCTGCCGAGTATATCCTGTTATATTTGATGAAGAAAAAGGAATTATTTTAGACGACATTTGTCAATCACGAAATACAATAACAGAAAAAGAAAAAAATCTAAAGGGCAAGAGAGTGATTAAACTTTTAGAAAGAATCGATTGCGAAGCAGTAAACAGGCGTTCTTGAAAATTCCTAATGAAAATCAGGGCTTATTCCTTTCGTTTTTGGCATATTTGCATTGACAGCAAATTGTTTTTGTGTTTTTTTGAGCTTCAGCGTCTTCTCTTGTTATTAAACAGGTTCTTATTAGTTTGCCACAGCAATCGCAAACGAATTGTACTTCAGCAACCCTCTCGTTGCACTGAACAATTTTAATAGGCAAAAATTATTTTCCTTCTTTAGCAGTTTTATCCTTAGCAAGCAAGTATTCAACATATTCTCTAATAGTTCGGTTGGTTTCCTTTGATCTTTTTTTGATGACTTCATGAACCTTCTTAGTGACAGTTATAGATTTATAACCTTTCCGTGGCAAAACTCCAATCTCCCTTCCGTACTTTACGGTACTCAGTAAATATATAATTAACGGTAAATTACCGCAAGATTGTCAAACCTTATATAAATGTACGTTCGGTAACTATGATTAAGAGGGGAACAAAACGCCAAAAAAAGGCTATAAAAGCATTACTGTAAAGGCTGAGGTTTACGATTACTTTTTTAACGAATGGCTCGAGGTCAAAGAGGAATACGCCATAAAAAAAGGCATTCGCAGCTTTTCAGCCTATGTTACTTACCGTTTAGCTCAATTGATAAATGAAAATAAGAGACACAATAAAAAACCCCCTACATCTTTAAATAATTCTTGATGCGACTTGTCAAAGGTGAATTGCTATGCCTTGCACGGTTATTGTCGGCGCTTTCTGGGGAGACGAAGGCAAAGGAAAAATAATCTCTTATTTAGCCCTTAAGGATAAACTTGATTTCTGCGTTAGAACCGGCTCAGTAAATGCAGCACATACTGTCTGGTTTGAAGGCAAAAAATACGCTTTACATATGGTTCCCGCAGCCTTCTTAAATCCTAAAACACGCCTGCTTATCGCTGCAGGTGCAAACATCCATGTGCCGAAATTTTTTGAAGAAGTAGAACTGACAAAAGTGCAATGCAGAATTGGCATAGACCAGAACGCTTCAATTATTGAGGAGAAGCATAGCGCTCAGGATAAGGCAAGCGCTGTCAACAAAGGCATAGGAACCACAGGTTGGGGTGTAGGACCTGCCATCGAAGAACGCGTTAGACGCACTGCAAAACTTGCCAAAGACATTCCCGAGTTGAAATCCTACCTTACTGACCAAGTGGCAGAAGTCAACGATGGCTTAGATGAAGGTAAAAAAGTGCTTCTTGAAGGCACGCAAGGCTTCATGTTGTCACTGTTCTTGAGCGGCGGCTACCCATACGTGACTGGAAGAGACACAGGCGCATCAGCCATCGCCTCAGAAGCAGGAGTGGGGCCAACAAGAGTTGACGACGTTCTGATAGTGTATAAATCGTTCATGACAAGAGTTGGCGCCGGACCATTACCTGGAGAAATAACAAAAGAGGAAGCTCAGAAAAGAGGCTGGTTTGAAGTCGCTGCTGGAACAGGCAGAGACAGACGCTCAGCACCGTTTAATTTCGAGTTAGCAAAGAAAAGCGCCAAAATAAACGGCGCCACGCAAGCGGCAATGACAAAACTAGACAGCCTTTTCCCAAACTGCAGAGGTGCCAAACAATACAGCGATTTACCTAAGGAAGCAAAAGACTTCATAAAAGAGGTTGAAATCAAAACTGGCGTGCCTATCGTTTTAGTTGGCACGGGACCTGAGGCAATGGAAATAATTGACCGTAGAAAATAGCAACTTTTATTTTCTTAAATGCAAATTATCTTTTGAGGTTCAATGAAATGATAGCGTCCAAGGGTAGTAAAGCTTTAGCTAGCCTTCTAATACTCCTGTTTGCCGCAGGGTTACTAGCTGGAGGATTAGTGAGTTTTTATATCAATTACGAGCAAGTAAATAGCCTTAACAGTCAAGTTGCGAATCTGCGAAGTCAAGTTTCTGACCTCAAAGGCTTCCAAAACGCCACTTACCAAACCATCAACATAATTCAGAACGGCACGTCTCTAGCTGCTCTGTACCAAAGTGTTCGTGACTCCATTGTTTTAATACAAGGCGACACTAGCAGTGGTACCGTGCAAGGATCAGGTTTCGTTTATACCTTTTCAGGCAGAACCGTTGTATTAACCAATTACCATGTCGTTGAAGGCACTACCGGTTTAAGCGTCACCTTCTCAGATGGAAACGGCTACTCAGCAACAGTCCTTGGAACTGACCCGTACTCTGATTTAGCAGTTCTTTCAGTTAATGCACTTTCATCGGAGTTTAAACCTGTTAATATCGTAAGTTCTTCTACATTAGGTGTGGGCGAATCAGTAATCGCTATTGGAAATCCCTATGGACTAGTCGGCTCGTTAACGACAGGAGTCGTAAGTGCACTGGGAAGAACAATAACGGAAGACACAGCTGGAGGGTTCGCAATTGCTGATATCATTCAAACAAGCACGCCTATAAACCCTGGAAATTCAGGGGGCCCGTTGCTAAACGCTGCTGGAAATGTAGTAGGCATAACAACAGCGATAGTTTCTGACTCGCAAGGATTAGGCTTTGCTATTCCCTCAGACACTATATTACGAGAAATATCCTCTTTGATAACAAATGGGTATTACACTGGGCACGCCTATTTAGGCGTAACAGGAGAGGACATGGATTATAGTTTGGCTCAGCAATACGGCGCCAGCGTTACTTATGGCTGGAGGATTGCTTCAGTAGTCGGCGGAGGGCCTTCAGATGGCAAATTAAACGTCGGCGACATTGTAATTGCATTGAATAACCAAACAATCAGAAACAACGATGATTTAGCAACCTACTTGGAAGAACATACTTTGCCAGGTGACAGCGTAGTTATTAGTGTCTTTAGAGGAAACTCACAGATAGACGTGACCGTTGTTCTTGCAGCAAGACCTCCACCAAAAGCATAAACCTAACATTATTTTTTCTTATTTTTTCTATTCCAATTAACATGTACTTTAGTTTCAGTGAAAAATTAATTACTCTAAATAACAATTAACTATTTGCAGATTTTATCCGCGAATAGACTTTCGGACTGGTTTTCTTGGAATACAAATGGATAGCACTATCAGTAACAACTATCGGGGTTTTAATGGTCGGCATAGACACACGAATAGTAATAATTTCGTCGTGGTGAGGCAGAAAACTTTTGTCGAGACAATTAAGCCGTCCCATTATATACAGTTTCATTGCCAAATTGGATTGCACAAATGAGCATTGCTCAGTACTACCAGCCCTATACATCAAAAGCCTCGTGTCATTCGAACCGTATTGAGATAATTTTGTATGGTGAGCCGGACCGGATTCAGACCACGGCGACCTTCTGTGCTTTGGTCACTGAAACCTCAGAAATTAGAAATAGGTAACAAACGGAAAAAGTAGATTACATCGGAGTAGACAAACTTCGTTTAACGCAAAAGAACTATTTTTTGCCTTTGGCGTGTTTTGCTGGGAGTGAAACCTGTTTTTTCTCTTTTCGTTTCTGGTCCTTTTCCCGTTGCAATTTCTTGTGCTTTTCTAGACCCTCGGCTTTCTTTGCTTTTCTAGACAAAATTCATCAACCTTGGCAGGCAATAGAAAACAACGACACTCAAAAACCTTGCCCTTAAACCTAACCCATATTTGTCGTAATCTTTAATAACAAAACAGTTTACGCTAAACTTGGAAGGAAGAAAAAACGCCGAACGTTGAAATACGCTGTCCTAAATGTAGTTCTCCAGCGGTAGAGAAAAACAAAAATCAAGAGTTTCGCTGTAGCCGCTGTGGAGAAATCTTCTATTTTGTTACCCCAAAATGCGGTTCTCAATCCGATTTTGAAAGATACAAACTTTAACAACAAAATACAGTGCTCTCATTACCTAAAACCTCATTAGTGAAGATAAGAAAACCCTGAAACGCCTTCATTTTGCCTTATTGGCTTTTTTTGTGCAAGCGTCAAGAACGAAAATGACCGTTTGACCTAAGAATTGTCTAAAAGATGAAATGTTGGTGGGCCGGACCGGATTCGGACCGGCGACCTTCTGCACGTCAAGCAGATGTCCTAACCAGGCTAGACGACCGGCCCACGTGTGCTTATTTTTTTTTACAGCTTTTTCCTATATAGGCGCTTCGTCTTTCCGCTGTAATGCATATTCAAAATTCCCGCTTCTATTAATCTATTTCCCAGTCTTAAAGATCAAAAATATTTCTTTAGTTAAATGGTCGCTTACTATAATAGCAGTTTTAAGCCACTAATGCATATATAGTCAATAAACGGGGTATGGGCTATGGCAACCGATGAAGTGCTAACTTTACTTGTTGACTTCATTAACAAGAATTCCAACGTTGTTGACATCCAATGGGACCGACGTATGAGTCCACGGTTGCTCTTTAACCCGTACTCGGAAAAATATGAAGAGCGGAAAACTATAGCGCACTACTTTCTACTGGCTGCATCTATACTTGATGATACAGTTGTAGGTTACCCTGAAAACGCACGAATGCTACTAGCATATCTACATGAAGCCTTTGGCAACAGCCTTTTCGAAATAAAAAAAGCGCATATTTTCGAAGAAGAAATCGTAAAATCCGATTTTTATTACGATTTAGGTCCAAACAAAAAAGCGGCATCCGAAATCTTGGCGTCTGTTAACTTATTTGTGAAGACCAATGAAGAAAAAAACCTGCTAAAGTACGCCCAAAGATTTAGTAAGCCTAAGGATTTCATCGAGGACATTGCACAAAACATCAAAGCGCTTAGCGGACCGCACATAGACAAGGCGTGGATTTATATGCGGTGGATGGTGAGACCTCTACCTGACCTGCAAATCTACGACCATCTTTTGCCAGAAGACCTCTACGTTCCATTGACCAAGGAAAACGCTAATGTTGCTGCAAGCTTGGGTGTAATAAACTCAGCTTCGCCATCGCTGTGGAGAGACGAACACACAGCAGCAGATGCACGGCAAAAAATAACTGACTTTGCAAAACGACTTTTCCCACAAGACCCTGCGAAGGTAGATTCTCCCTTTTTCCTCTTGGGCAGATGGCTTAAACAAAAAACCTTAAACCGCTACACGTTGAAAACAGCACTTGATTTTCTTGATCGCATGCAAAAAATAACTGGGCAGTCCCAAGCTTATTACCAAAAAATGAGCCGCTACAAGAGCGGATGGGAGAAAAAAACCGCCCTCACCCTTTTGAGGATGCACATTCCATATGGTTATGAAACGATTAGCTTCCCTTTGCCAAACAACGAAATTTACACCCCAGATTTTATATTAGAAAAGACACTTCAAGGAAGAAAAATAATCCTTGAACCCCACTTTGAAATGACTAAAAGGCAAGCTCGCAAATATGCGCTGTTCAAAAGAACTTATGGCCACAAATTCCTTCTAATACTTCTACTAAAAAATGATTTAATTTCCATGTATCATCAACGCAACATATTGACGGACGATGTTTGTGATGATGTTTGGCCGATTGAGTTCATCCATTTGTTGGCTGAGAAGATTAGAAGAGGCACTTACGGCGAGTAACCTTATGCTTATCCAATCTTTTTACGGGGCAGTTAATTAAGCAGCGCAACTCTGTATTGCTGACGGCACAATGACGCAGGACAACTTCAAACCACTAGTGGTCTGGTTTATTCTCAATGGAAAACCGGAAGAAGCGCTCACTTTACTGGCGAAAAATTACAAAGTGAATGTTCCCAAACTGAAAGTTGGTTTACCAAAAGGGCACAAGATGAAAGCGTTCGGTTGTTATACATCTAAAAATGAAACCATTTCAGTGTTAAATAGTGACGTGATGGTGAACCCCTTCGTTATTCTACACGAGTTTTATCATCACCTGCGCAGCAAAGCGGTGGATAAAATGCATAGGGGCACAGAGAAATACGCTGACAAATTTGCCATGGAATTTATCGAAGCCTACAAAGCCCTATGCGCTTAGTGAAGAGCGGTTACTCCTTAGTTACCAGCAATGGTAATTTTTCCCCATGCGAATTATACACAGCAACATCCTGCTGGCTCGCATAAGGGAAGCCTACAATCATGAGGATTCGTCCAAAGAAATGATTAAAATCCACATCCGAAGGCGTTTTGTTACCTGACGGATGCGAATGCACGGTGCCTACCAGAGAGAAATCCATGGGCAACAAATGAAGCGGGTAATTAGCAAACCCATGCCCATAAGTCGCCAACGGCGGAATCACAAGGTCAACTATACGAAGGGCATCTTTAGCCTTTTTACCCCTAAGAAGCAAAATCGTCTCCCTCGGGTAAAGTCGTTTTGCACCCTCAAAAATTGAATCCAGTAACTCCTGACTCATAGACACTTCTTGAGTTTTTGCCATGAAACGCCCATGCATTTACGGCTTTATTACCTTTACTGAGTTTTCACTAAGGAAAAACAGAAATAAACAACCATCCTCATTACACTAAAAAGAGCCGGGATGGCAGAGTGGTTAACGCGCGGGCCTTGAGAGCCCGTGGACCTTCTGGTCCGCATGGGTTCGAATCCCATTCCCGGCGCCATTTTTTTGACAGCTTTTTAATTAAAAAACTCGGGTTTTGTTTGTTCTAATTCCGACTCTGATTCAGAATTCCTAATTTATTTTTAAGCAAACCGCAGAACCCTAACTCAACATATACAGATTTGCAAGGCAATAGATGGAGAGTTGACGTTGCCTTTAGATAATCGCGTATAGTTGGCACCCTCAAAATTGAAATCCGGGTCATCGCTTGCTAGTCAGCTGTTCTTTTAACCGGTTGGTTGGGGGGATTTGGAGCAAAGCTTTTAAGAATTGTAGACAAAAGGAACGCTATATACGCTATGTACGAAAGAAGAGAGTTGAAGGATGAGGGTAAACGTAATTGGGTATGGTACCGTTGGTAAGGCACAGGAGTTTTTGTTGAAAAATTTGGGTCATGAAGTTTTCGTTTTTGATCCTTATGTTTTTCCTGATGTTAAGAGTCCTGAGAAGCAGGTGAAGTTGACTTTTGTATGTACTCCCGGAAATGTTGTGCCTGATGCTGTGAACAACCTTGTAGAGCAGGGTGTGGAAGGACTTTACGTTATTAAGAGTACAACATCTATAGGTACTGCGAAAGGCTTGATGGATAGTTGGGGCGTTCATTTATTGAATAATCCTGAGTTTTTACGGGAACAATGCGCATATGAAGACGTAATGAATCCAGACCGTATAATAATAGGTCAATGTTGCAGTGAGCATGCCCAGAAACTGGTTTCTCTTTATGCTCCTTTGAAGAAGCCTATCTACACTAGTGAGGTTGCGCGTTTAGTCTGCGCTGACAGTAGGGTGTCTACGTATGGCACGTCCAAGTTCGGTCACCCCTTTGGAGGAAAATGTCTCCCAATATGCATGGACGAATTGATTACTGCTTTTCGTAGCGAGGGGTTAAATCCGTTGTTGTTTGAGGCTGTTAAAACATATAATTTAAGGATTCAGAACAAGCATGATAATACTTGATTATGTGATTTCGGCGATTTGGCTTTCACCCTTTCTCTACCTCGCTGTCTTAGCGTTTGGAAAAATATTCAACAGGACGCGAAGGATCAATCTATTGAAACAGAAAGGGCAGGCTGAGAAGAAAGTTGACAAGATAATCTTTCAGATACCCACTGTAGGGAACGTAAAGTCAGTAAATAAGATATTTGAGACGGTGAAAAACTATGATCTTCCTGTTCCCTTGGAAACGTGGGTAATCATTGAAGATTGGGATACTCATAAGGCCGAATATGTTTGCGATAAGGTTGTTGTTGTTCCTCCAGATTTTGAATGTGAAGATTTGTACAAGGGTCGTGCGTTAGAATACGCTCGTAGGCTAAGACAAGAAATGGTTGCCGAGGGTATGCTGGGGCCGAATTATTTGTTACTTCAAGGGGACGATGATGCTGTGCCTAGTCTCGAGTTCATAAAGGAAAGCTTGACCGTTAACGCGGACATTATCATAGGTACGATCACTCCAATAGTAAAAGGCGTATGGAACACTATCCTCGACTATGAACGCTGTGTTGCTTGCGGTATTTTCTGCAATTTTTTTACTAACATTGGAAAACCACTCTGGGCTCATGGGGAAGGAACCTGCATGAGTAGTCAAGTCGACAAGAACGTTTCTTACGACATAAGTAGCTTTACGCATAATACTAAGCACAAGTTGATAAGCAGCGAAGATGCCTTTTACTTCCACAAAGCATCTGTAATGGGTTATACTATTTTTAATTCGGAAGAGCGGATTTTCATAATGCCGCCGTTCACCTTTGCTGATGCCATAAAACAAAGACGCAGGTGGGTTTGGGGGCAACTAACAATTTTAAGTCAAAAAATGCTGCCTCTTCCGAACAGGCTTAGGTTGAGTGTGATAGGCTTTTCAGGATTGTGGCTGTACTCTATTGCAACAGTGGGGTTGCCATTATATTATTTAGGCATCGTTAATATACCGGCTGTGCTCTTGCCATTAACATATATCACTTTAGCTGTATGGCTTGCAATAAGAGCTTATACCATTGGCGTATGCATGGGTTGGAAACATGCCCTAGCAGGTACTGCCGCAAGCTACATAACAGTGACGCTAAATTTTATTGTTCATCTCATAGGTTTTGCAAAGGGAGATCCCAAAAATTTCGAAGTAATTCGCAAAGAATGATACCTAAATAAGCTTGCAAGTTAGTAAAAAGACCGGGGCATAATGTTGCTCTTATTACTTTTGTGTTGTTTCTAACCTTTTTGTTTTTCTTGTAAGTGGAAATCTGAAGGGCTTTTTTGTGTTTCTGCTGCTGGCGGTGATTATTTCGATTATGGTTAATGTGACAACCGCGTATAATGGAATCCAGTCGTACGGGTACATTTGGGAGATGATGCTGCCGTTCATTTCCGTTTGCAAGAAGGTGAATCCTATATTATAGTAGAAGAAAAAGGGCAAATTTGTTGCGAGAAGAAACGTAACAGTGCCAGTAATGAACTGAAGTATTTTTTGTCTGTTGTACCATAGAAGCAGTGGGAGTGCAAGAAGTGAAGCGCGCGGGTCAAATGAACCAAACGCAAACAGCAATGCTGAGAGCCATGGTTTTTTAGTGAATCCAAAGTACAAAGCGCCTACCAAGAGGATGGCTTGGAGTATGTGAGCATTTGCTAAGACATAGCCCACGTAGTAACTTGGAGAGAAAGATTGGGGATTTAAGCTAAAGAACCGGTAATGGAGTAAGTTGAGTGCGGCTTGATTTATCGGTGGAGTGGGGAGTGGTTCGATCAAAATGATGATGGCTGCTGCCGCGCCGATAGCTAGGTTCTTGTCTTTAATAATCTTGTAAACAAAGAAAGCCAAGACTGGAATTAAAGCAAGTTGTACCAAGTCAAAAGCGATAAGAGCATCTTGATAACTTAAGGCTAAAAATGGCGCAAAAAGAATCAGGAAGGAAGGAGTGTACTTGAAGGTTTGGGGTTTTGGAAGGATCTGGTAATCTCCCGGCTGAGGACTCCCCGTATAAATTTTGGTTGGATTATTGAACAATCGCCATTCTCCAATGTAGTAAGCCGAGAAATCTCTTGCAAAAGTGGGCGATTCTGGCTTAAATGTTTCAGGATACGCACAGCAAAAGGTAATTGCATTCAACGCCACCGCTATTAAGATTACTGAAATAATCAGTGTTTTCTTGTTTTTAGTTAGCATTCAACTAACTGCCTCAGACTTTATCTCTATGTAGTTTTTGCTTAATTCTGCGCTTTTCCTCGAGGAAAGCATTCGAATCATGCTCTGCTTGCAATCACCTTGGTTAGCCTTCTTCTTTTACCGGCAGGTTTACTTCTTCGTATGATTGTTGTGCTAGGTCCCAGCAATAGACTAACCCTCGAATCTCAATATCCTGGCGAATAGCGACAGCCCAAAGGAAACTTGTTTGACTAACAATTTATTTTTTGCCCCACAGACGCATAATCGCTGGCTTTACACTCGAAAAAAATGCTCTAAGCCTTGCTTGCTTTAGCTTACCAGAAGTTTACCGAACCTCAAGGTTCCCTTATTTAGGATATTATAAAAAAGGAAGGATTAATAGTAGTATGAGACTGTTACAGTTACAACGGCGCTTGTCTGGTCTAAGTTGCCGATTCTGACTTCTGCTGTACATGGTAGGACTGGGAATACTGCGGTTCCTGACATGCCTAATGTTACGTTCTGGTCGAAGTTGAGACCATAACTCGAGCAGTGTTACAGGGTTAAATCATCTTTGCTTAAATGTTTTCCTAATACTTAATGCTTAGGTACAGCAGTATAGATAATGCAAAGCACTCGAACAAGCCTGGCAGAAACTCGAATGGCCCAAGTCCATAAGCTCTAAATCCTAACAATGACGTTATAAGAGGGCTAGATGTCAAGTCTTTTACTAGGAAGACTAAAGCAAAAATTATGAGGCCTATTGTGAATTGGGAACGCGTTTTGATATAGATGTCAATGTAAATTGTTGTTAAGAGTACTAAGAGCGCTATATTGAGTGTAGAAATTATTGTGTACGCGCCATAAAAAAACTCGAAGTCGCCTGGAATAATACCGGTTGGTGGGGCTTGTCTTTCTTGAAGCCCGGGAAACATTGGCTGACCTACTATAACCCAAAAAGCCGCAAGAACTGCGATTAATACTAACATTGCAACTAGTAAAATTGCAAGTGCTAATCTAAATTTGCTTTTGTTCATTTGTTTCTCCATGTTGCTCTTTCTCCTTTTTCTACTTTTTCCCGATTTTCTTCATAATCTCCTCAAACAATACGTAATTGTCTTCCATTGTTTGCGATAGAAAATAGGTTGCGCCGTACCTGTC
>Ga0208321_1000231_pt1 | contig 50951 bp, 43 predicted proteins | sample June2015DPH_4_15_FD_184692 | JGI IMG/M metagenome (GOLD analysis project Ga0208321, IMG submission 184692) | Peatland microbial communities from SPRUCE experiment site at the Marcell Experimental Forest, Minnesota, USA - June2015DPH_4_150... | ecosystem: Environmental > Terrestrial > Soil >... | reverse complement strand
GTCTGTGATCACGGCGCTCTCGGTGGCCTTGCTTCGTCGCCGTGGTCGCCGACGAGCCTACGTCGGTATGTTGGACGGTCGGCTTGCCAGACGATCGTTGATCTCCTTGAGAGCAAGATCTAGTATCTGCTTGGCACGTTCCAATCCATACTTGTCCAATAGGTCATCTGCAAGGTCAAGTGCATCATTCTCTAAGCTCATTTCGATCCAGGCTGGAGATACAGGCGCTCCCTCAAAAAGTCTTTCGGCATTTGGCCGAGTTGGGCTCAAGCGACGCGTGACGCGAAAAGCCATTATCTTCTTCGAAAGATGCTAGGCGGACTGAGGTCTTAATACCCATTGGCCAAGGTGACATCGACCTTTGGTAACGTGAAGGCCGTTTATGGTGTAAGTCTCGAAATCGCGGACAAGGAATTCCTGACACTTCTAGGGCCATCTGGATGTGGAAAAACGACTACTCTACGCCTCGTGGCCGGGTTTGAGGATCTGACCGAGGGGAACGTGTACATTTGTTCGGGCAAGCTGCGACCCCTCACAGATTCAAAGGTCGAGGAGACACCCACTTGAAACCAATAGCGTCAGATGACAATAGTATCCAACTGAGTAGCGTATGCAAATGAGCCAGGAAGAAGCGTGATTGAAAGCTGACAGAGGTTCAGACAGGAACAGTTCACGACGCGTCAACGTACCGAACTGAATATTTGCTTAAAGGCGTGAGAGAGTTTCGGACTATGATTTACATCCTTAAAAGGTAGAGTTTCGAGTTTGACAGATCACTCTACGACGAAATCCGATGTTTTGCGATGGGTCGGAACCGATCGTAAACCTCCCCTGGGGCTCGCTCCAAAGACTGACGGTTGACTGGATGGGATTCGAGAGGACTGTACTCTCGCTGTGGGTAGCATCCTAGCGAGACGGAAGAGTTGATCCAGGCGATTCATGATAACGGTAATCGAAGAATCGAACTCAGAAAAGTGACTCCAATCAAGTTCGTGAACTTCGCCGAGAGAGAGGAATCTATGAGGGCAATGGAAAATCCGAAGATGAAGAAACCGACACATTGTACCCTGGGATGAACGGCGCGCTACGTCGGTGAAGCTGCGTCGTCAACGGTTGAGAACCGACTTAACCGCATCAATTATCTTCCTTTCGGTGGGAACGACCTCGTCCTCCAGAACCGGGCTGAACGGGATAGGGACGTCAGCTACGGCCACTCTTCTCACAGGCGCTTTGAGGCAGTCGAACTTCTCTTCGGCAACAGTCGCCGAGATCTCGGAGGCAAAACTACATGTCTTGTGCGCGTCGTCGACGATCACTAGGTGACCTGTCTTCTCGACCGATCTGAAGATCGCCTCCTTATCCAAAGGCACCACGGTGCGAGGATCAAGAACCTCGGTATCTATTCCCTGACGTTCGAGTCTTCTTGCTGCTCTCATTGCCCTGTCAACCATGGATGAAATCGCGACCACAGTGACATCCTTCCCTGGCCTCTTGATGTCAGCTTTGCCAAAGTCAATGGTATACTCTGCTTCGGGGACCACTCCCCTTGTTCCCTCCAAGAGCAGGTGAGAGAGGAACAGCACTGGATCGTCGATCCTAATCGCCGTCTTCATCAGCCCCTTTGCATCATACGGAGTAGAAGGCAATGCAATCTTGAAACCCGGAATATTGGCGAACATGGGGTGCAGACTCCATGCGTGCTGCGCTGCAAACCGCGTTCCTGTGATATTGGACGTGTACAATACCATCGGAAGCTTCGCTTGGCCTCCGCTTAGGTAGCGAAGCTTGGGAATCTGATTCACAACCTGATCGAAGCCTGAGAACATGAAAAAACCAAACGAGAAGTACACGACGGGTCTCAGCCCCATCATTGCCGCGCCGGTAGCAAGGCCCGTGAAGCCAGCTTCAGATACGGGAGTGTTGAAGACCCGCGGATGCGTTTCCTTAGCGTGCTTCGGGTGTAGCTGATCTTCTCCTAGCGCTCTAAAGCAATCTTCGCCGATTACGATTACGTTCTCGTCTCTAGCCATCTCCTCCTGGATCGCCTCACCGATAGCACGGCCAAACGTGATTTCTCGTGTTGACATGTTCTCATGCCTCCTCATGTGTACACGTCTTGGTAAGCTTCTTTGGGATCAGGCCACTGGCTTTCTCTTGCGAATCTTACGGCAGCCTGTATTGTGTCCGCAACCTCTCTTGTAATCGCTGTTTTCTTTCCTTGGTCTAGGAGACCCGATTTCGTTAGGAATTCTTCAAATCTCTTGATGGGATCTTTCGCCTTCCAGGCTTCCTTCTCCTCGGGGGGGCGGTAGTCTGGCATGTCTCCCAGATGCGGCATGATCCGATAGGTCTTGCATTCAATCAGAGTCGGGCCTGCTCCTCCTCGGGCCCGTTCGACAGCTGAATATGCGGCCTCATAGACTTTCAGGACATCATTTCCATCCACGGTCACGCCTGGCATGCTGTACCCGGTTGCTCTAACAGATATGTCAGCGACCGAGGTTGACTCTGTCACAGGCGTATGAACCGCATACTGATTGTTTTCGCAGATAAAGACAACAGGCAGTTTCCAGATCGAAGCGAGGTTCAGACCTTCATTGAAAACCCCTTCGTTCGCGGCGGAATCTCCGAAGAAACAGACACAAACCTGATGAAGCTGCTTGTGCTTCATCGCGAACGCCACTCCTGTGGCGATCGGAATGCCAGCTCCCACGACTCCATTTGCGCCCAGAATCCCCAAGTCAAAGGAGGCGATATGCATCGAGCCGCCTTTCCCCTTGTTGTACCCAGTACTCTTGCCCTGGATCTCTGCCATCATAAGCCTGGGTTCAGCGCCCATCGCGATAAGATGGCCGTGACCGCGGTGGGTGCTGGTGATCTTGTCTCCCTTTCGAAGGGCCGAACAGACGCCGACCGCCGTTGCCTCTTGCCCGATGTAGGCATGAATACCAGCGTATCGCATAGAAGGATCAGACCTGAACTGCTCGTAACATGCTTCGTCAAATGCTCGGATTGTCAGCATCTCGCGGTACATCACCAACAGAAGTTCAGGCGTCACTTTGCAAGGAGAAAGCGGGTTTGATTGTGATGGCGTACTGCTCACTAGCGGCCCGTTGTAGTCGCTATTCGATTATTAGGTTTTGCGTGGAGCTGCTGTGTTGCACGACTGAAGCCAAGTTTGCGGTGGGGTTGGAAATATGAACATAGCTACGGCCAACGCTGGATGGTTGAGTCCACATTCTCGTCATTGAAGCGAACCTTCGGAGAATATGTCTCAGCCAAAACGATGCGAAACATGGTCAATGAGATTATGACCAAACCCTCGCTATACAATCTCTTCACAGGACTAGCCGCAAGCCCATAACGCAAGAGAGAAACAGGTCAGCCGGATAGAGAACTCATCAAGAACCAGTCATTTAACCATACCCAGCGTGAGTCCTCTAACCCAGTATCTTCTCACCAGCATCGCCAGTATAATCGCAGGGATGATGTTCAAAACCCCTATGGCGAATATTTGATTCCAGAGAACGATTCGTACACCGATAAGTGAGGCCAGAGCGACGGGGACTGTCCTTGTATGCATGCCCGTTAACGCAAATGCCAGGGGAAAGTCATTCCAAGACTGTATGAAGCAGAATACTGCCGTTACGGCCAGCCCGGGCTTGCACATAGGTAAGACGACTCTTGTGAGGACTTGGATAACACTACACCCATCTACCTGCGCAGCCTCCTCCGCCTCTTTAGGAATACCCTCGACGAATCCTCGGATAATCCAGATCACATAGGGAAGGTCAAACATCGCATATGCCAAAATCAGACTTAGATAGTTGTCGCTTAGTCCTAAAAAGAGGAACATGAGGAAGAACGGTATGAGAGTCACTATGGGTGGCAATATTCTGATACTGAGTATCGTCATAGCATTGAAGTCCTTCCGCGGAACGGGGAATCGTGCCAGAGCATATGCAGAGGGTATGCCTACGACTAGGGCTAGCAGCGTGCTGCCCAGTGAAAGGACCGTGCTGTTCATGAAATAGCGACTCCAGTCTGACAATACTTTGAGGCCATAGGACTCGAAGGATGGTCTAAACAACACCGTGGGGGGGAAATCAAATATCGAAACGTTGTCCTTAAATGAGGAGATAAACATCCAGAATATTGGAAACAATATCCACGCCGCGACCAAGATTAGGCCGAAGTTTATGATCGATTCACGAATAGTAGCTTTCAGCGGGTTTCGCCGGTCCCTGATACTCTGCGGAAAACCACTACGATGAGAGACATGCATATGGCCATCACAATGAGCATATACAGCACTGAAGCCGTCGCCCCGTAACCTATATCTTGAGTAAATCCTATGCTGTAATAGAATATATTATAGCTTAACGTTTCAGTCAGCCTGCCTGGTCCCCCTGCCGTCAGTATGTAGATCTTGTTGAAAACCTTGAAGGAGTCGATCAGTCTAAAGAGCACTGCTACGAGTATAACCGGCCCTAGCCAAGGGAGGATAATGTGTCTGAACCGGGTCCATGTGTCTGCGCCATCGACGATGGCGGCCTCTAGCTGCTCTCGGGGAACGGAGAGGAGCCCAGCCAATAAGATCAGCATCATAAAGGGAGCCCACTGCCATACGTCAACAATCATCAATGAGTAGAACACGTTCGGCGCGGCGTCGAGAAAGTTGGGCTCCATAATTCCAAGCAGAGATGCATAATATGTGAATGGCCCGAGCAGGGGATTATAGATGTATTTCCACACCATATCGATTAAGATGGGTGTCATCATAAGAGGCAGGATGGTCAATTGAGTAGTGAACGCAGCTAGCTTCCCCTCCCTATTCAAGAGTAGGGCGACACCTAAGCCAAAGAACAACTCAACGGTGGTGACTCCTGCTCCATACAGCAATGTCAGTTCGGCAGAATAGTAGAAGAAACTTCCAGGCGTAAGTATTTGGACATAGTTCTGCAAACCAACGAACGTTATCTTTGCTTCCGTCAGATTCCAGTCTACGAAGCTAAGATAAACCATATAGACGAGCGGGAAAATGGTCATTGCAGTCAAATAAAAAGTAGCGGGAAGGAGGAGGAACTGCCCGGTCATACGGTTACGGTCTTTCATGTTACTTGTATAGACCTATCTCTTTCATAAGGCTCGTGGCTTGTTCTTGAGCCGTATCCATGGCCTGTTTATAGCCTACCGTACCCCCGATGGCGCCCGCAAGATTCTTGACAACACACGCTACGAAGTCACCAACTCTCGGCATTGGCGGCATGATTGCACACGCCACCTTGAATGCTCCGCTGCCCGTCGGCTTAGACCCAACTAGCCACCCCACCGTATCCGCCACGAAAGGATTGATGTTCCTTGTCTGTGGACTGGTAGCGACGCTCTGCCTAATGGTTCCTCCCATACCTACATTCACCATTTCTTGTTGTGCTCTGGGTGATGTGGCCCAAGATATGAAGGACCAAGCAGCATCTTTCTGTTTTGAAAAGCTGTTGATCGCCATCGAGATGCCTGCAAGCATATGTGGTTCGCACACAGCGCTAGGATGAGGCGCGTACCCGGCCGTGCCAATCACTTTAGAACTTTTTGCAATGATGCTTGTAGTCCAATCGCTTGCGAAGTCTGTGAGTTGTGCAATTTTTCCCTGCGCCATGAAGGTTGCTGCGCCATCTGCATCTGTGGTTGTGAAAGCGGGAGCATATTTCGCGATGTCAAGCATATACTTCGTAGCATTGTACGCTGCATCTGAGTTAAGTTCAGGATGGAAGTTCTCGTCGAACCAGCGACCGCCGTATGCCCATAGGAGCACCTCCCACGTGAAGAATGAGAAGATGTCTGGTGTGCCAGCCGCACAAAAACCATAGAGGCTGGGCGGGTTGTGAAACTTCTTTGCATTTGCCATCATCTCGTCGAGTGTCTTCGGAGGTGTATCAATAACATCAGTTCTATAGAAGTAGGGATAGTCGACCGCAACATGGGGCAGCGTGAACAACTTTCCTTCCATACTGCAGTTCCCTAAGACACTTGCGAAGATATCTTCCTTGTTCCATCCTGCCGGGGTCTTCGCAACATAGGGTTCAAGGGACTCTATGAAATTTGACAGAAGCCAACTGTATGCGACTGAACCGAATCCCGAAGCGTGGATTACGTCGTATTGACTCGACTTTCCGGTAAATTCAAGAGAGGCTTTTGCCTCGGTTGAGTTTTCGGGTTCGACGACCGCGTTTACCTTTATGCCTGTCTCATCTTCAAACTCTGTCACGCGTGCAAGGGTCTGGGTAACCTCAGGAGTATCGGCAAACAGAAGGTTGATCGTGGTGCCTTTCAGCGTGGGATCATAGTAGTAGTCTATTCCCGGTCCGCCAGCCACTGTTGCTGCGGCAGTTGTAGATGGTAGCCCTGCGGTTGCTGTCATTGTTGCTGTTGCTGTCTCTGTGACCGTTGTCACCTGGGCTGGGAGTGTTGGTTTTCCGAGCCACCCAGCGGCTGCACCGATAGCTAAACCTAACACAGCTCCGCCCACCGTCTGCACAGCAGTTCTTCGCGACACGCCCTCTGGTTTCTTTTCTTTTTCTGACATAAGATATCAGCATGATCCTTTCGAGTTACGCCGAGCACTATCTATTTAACACTTGCGCAGAATGTAGTTTCCTTGTGGTTTCCCATTTTGCATTCGAGCAAAGCTGAAGAAAGGCAAGCCACCGTGAATCTACTCACGCCGTAGTGAAAGCATAGCCAAAGTGACCAATCGGCGTTGCAGGTCTCCTTTCTCTGGTTTCGTGGACTTTAACGACAGAAAAGCACCGACCTTCTATCGCATCCACAACGGACCAAGCACGATGCTTGAAGCATGTGGGGAAACGGTTGATGATATTGACACTCTCCTTGACTGAAGTCGAGAGATTCTCTAGCTATTCGAGGCGTCTTCATGGCTCACACTTGGACTGTGAAGTGGAGACACCGATCCCAACCAGCATTGCAAGGACAGGCCTGAACGAACAAGCAGCCAGAACCATGACGAAGACTAGGGTACATGACATCTTTCTATCTGATACGTCGTCTGGCCATTCTTATCTATGTATGACCTGCTTGGAAGGCGAGTTTGAGCTGTTTGTTCTAGCTACAGAACTAGTCGACTATGGTGTCAAGAAATCAAACATGAGAAACTTCAATTGGAAATCATAACACTATCTACGATGGTCTAGATGAGGCTCCGAAGTGTATGTTGCCAGACACATGTCACTAGACCCACAGCAAAAAGAAAGAGTCCTCCAAATCATCAATTTCCCGACAAGCTATCACGCGAGTTACGACCATTCCAGTGGCGAAGGAAACCAGAGAACACTTGCGGCCCTTTGGCAAGAAGGGCGAAACTGGCGCTGACATAGCGGTATTGAGAGGAACCAAAGGCAGAGAAGACTTGTTCCGACTGAGAGTCGGCGACTATCGAGTGATCTACGCAGTGGTGGCTTAAGGGATAGATAATCTAAGCGATGAAGAGCTCCCGGGGAAGAGTTGAAATTCTTTTACATCCGTTTACCGTTATGAGAATAGGATCTTCCATATTGAAGCCGAATCTTCCGACAACAAAGTGAGGGGTCTCAACAACCACTATCATTCCCGGTTCAAGGAGGGTCTCGTCAGCAAGCTCGATCATGGGAGGTTCGCGGAAAGTGATTCCAAGACCATGGCCTAGATTCTGCGCATCGAAGTCGGAAAGCTTGTCGCGAGCCGTCCGCATGCCTTCTGAAAAGAGCTCAGAAGTTCTGATCCCCGGCTTTGCGATCTCAATTATCCGGTCCCCCACGGAACTCATCGCTTCAAAGAGCTGCCGACTGTATGAGTCAGGGAGGCCGACAGAGATCATCCGAGAAAGATCTGAGCAGTAGAACTTGTATGTCATCATACAGTCATACTTGACAAGCTCGCCTCTCCTCGCCCTATATTCTGGATGAGGGGCATAAACCATACCTCCACTTCTGCCCATGGCGATGTCGATAACTACGGCGTGTCCTCCTTGAGAAGCTATGCTCTCCTCAATCATCCTTGTGATCACCGACTGTCTTTCGTTCTTTCGAAGACCCTCCAGCAACACATTTACGGTCTCCTCACTTATGCGGAAAGCATGCATCATACGCTCTATCTCCTCGTCGGTCTTAATCATTCTAACCTCAGTGAGTATCTCTGGCGCTTGTTTCCATGAATATTCCTTGGGGAACGCTGGGTCGTACACGTCTACTGCAATCCTAGCCTGACGGGAGGCTTTCTGCTCTAGGACTTCTTGTAGCAGTTTGAACCGATCAGTGCCCCTTCCTTGCACTATGTCGAGATATTTGCGTTCAGTCGGAGAAAGTGTCGCCTCCTTATCTGCTGTAGCAAACTTGAATTCACCGTAGTGACGAACATCCCGTATCCATGTACTATCTGGCGTTGTGCAGCTGCATAGAGATTTCGGGGCTATTAGTGTCGGTTCAAGATCCGTCTCATATGGGATAAGAGTTACCATCGGAAAGAGCTTTTGCGAAACGTCTGTATTGAACCAACATATGTCGCTTGTATACAATACATTCTCTGATGTTGTCGAGACGAGGAAGTCGAATCCTCGCTTCGCCATGGCTTTTCTTGCCCTATCCATATTGAAGAGCAAGGTCATGGCCTCAAAGTAATCGTCATCGATTTGTCGCTTAACGCAACTTCAGGGTAACTGAGCTAGTGTGCATTGATTTCGTCTTTTCGACACATGTACTTCTCTTCCCACGACCTAACCTCATGAGCGCCGACGACTTCGTCGAACTCTTCGAATGTCAACATATCGCAACCAGAGTCTGTGCCTTCCGCCTTTATCTGGTTCAACGTTTTGATTGTAATCTTGGTTGTTGCGAATAAGGCAGAGATAGGGAAGAGTATGATCCTAAACCACGGATTAGTCAGCTCAGATACTCTTGGCATGTGATTGCCTTCGGGCTTTAGTAGAGGATAGTTGACTATCATCGGGGCTTTGACAGCCTCAGCGATTTTCTGAAGCTCTGAAACGGAGAATCTTGAATGTGCAAACACCATGTCGGCTTCAGCTTCCGAATAGGCCCGCAGGCGACGAATTGCTTCATCCACATTGGAGGCTTCAGTTCGACCAATGATGATGAAGTCCTCACTCTTGCGTGCCTGAAGTGCTGCCTTGATCTTCTTCACGTGTTCTCCTAATGGAACAAGCTCCTTTTCATCGGCGCCGAGGCGGTGCATTCTTGGAAAACGCTGGTCTTGGATGTCAACTCCTGATGCGCCGGTTCTCTCTACCTCTCTAACCATCCGTATCGTGTTAACAGCGTTTCCATAACCTGCTTCTCCGTCAAAGATTATCGGTATCTTCACTGCTTCGCATACATACTCAGCTAGCCTTACCATTTCAGATAGGGTTATGAGACCCACGTCAGGCTTGCATAGCGTCACAGCCGTAACTGCATAGCTCCCAAGGTATATGGCGTCGAAGCCTGCTGTTTCAACCAACCTGGCGCTTAATGCGTCGTACGCGCCGGGCGCAACCGATAACTTCTCTCTCTCTAAGAGTGTTCTAAGCGTCATAAGACATCATACGGCCTTCATGGCTGGCTGCTTGCATATCCTGAGAATAAAGAGTACATTCCGCCGTCCACGTACATTATAAGGCCTGTTACGTAGTCGGATTCTGATGATGCAAGAAACAGCGTTGCATTCGCTTGATCTTCGGGCTGAGCTAGCCTACCAAGCGGCACTCGCTTGGCTCTGATAGCCAAGTACTCTGGGCTCATAATCTTAAGATTGAGTGGAGTCAGAGTGGTTCCTGGGCATAAACAGTTTACGTTTATGTGATATTTTGCCAAGTCGATTGCTAGCGCACGTGTGAGTCCAACGACACCATGCTTTGAGGCAACATAATGAGCATTATTCGGTACACCCGCAATCCCCGCCATTGAGGAGACATTGATGATCTTTCCATGATTCTTCTTCATCATCTCCTTAGCCGTTGCGATGCAACAGTAGTATGTGCCGTTGAGGTTGACGTCAATCATTCGCCTCCACTTGTCCAACGGTAATTCTTCTGTTGGAATAAACTCACTGTATCCCGCGCAGTTGACTAGTATGTCGATCGTTCCGAACTCATCTGTCGTAGCCTGCACGAGCTTGGCTACTTGAGCATAATCAGCTACATCCACTTTGTGCGGGAGCGTCTTTTGTCCGATTGTTTTCACTTTTCCTGCCACGGTCTCGGCTCGTTCGGCGTCTATGTCTGCGACAACAATCTTCGCTCCTTCATGCGCGAACTTCTCGCAGATAGCTTCACCTATCCCTGACCCTCCACCCGTTACGATCGCCACTTTATCTGTTAGCCTCATACCCCGAACAAGCAGGACAGGAGTATTTATCCCTTGAAGTACTCTCAGCTTCTTCTCGAAATAATTCCAGAGGAAACAGCCACCCAAAGAAGCGAGAACCGAAACAGCAGAAACCCTAGTGAAATAATAATGGGAAATGGCACTCTTGCTAAAGAGGCTACCGTGCCGTCCATCCAAGATCGATTGTCCATGAAGCACCGGTCACTGCTGACGCGTTTTCCGAGCATAGGTACGAAACGAGCGAGGCTATTTCGCGCGGTTCGATTAGCCGCTTAATTGGCGCGGGTTCCAGCATGATCCTTTGCACTACTTCCTCCGGCGCAAAGCCGAGAAGTCGGGATTGATCTTCAATCTGGTTTTCGACGATGGGCGTGCGAGCGTATGCAGGGCAGATAGCGTTGACAGTGATTCCGTAATCCGCTCCTTCAAGAGCTGCCACCTTGGTCAGTCCTAGGAGGCCATGCTTTGCTGCAACGTAAGCGCATTTGAATGAGGACGCGACTAGACCGTGAATAGACGCTATGTTGACTATCCGGCCGAAGTGCTGGGCTTTCATTGTTGGCCACGAATACTTTGTGAGCAGAAATGGCGCCGTGAGCATTACCGCAATCATGTCCTCCCATCGGTCTTCAGGAAAATCCTCCAGCTTTTCCAAATGCTGATAACCTGCATTGTTTACAAGGATCTGCAGCCCTCCGAAAGCTCCCAGTGCCTCCTCTACAACTCTCCTGCAGTCGGCTCTTTTGCTCAGGTTTGCGTGGACGAAATGGCCGCCGACCTCCTTGGCGACAACTTCACCTCGGGTTTTGTCTAGATCAACTACTACCACATGCTTGCCTTCCTGGGCCAGAGTTACTGCTATAGCCTTTCCTATTCCACTGGCTGCACCTGTTACGATAGCGATGCTTTTCGACGCTGCCCACTCGTATTGAATATCACATCGCACACTCTAAAAAGGTTCAGAGATGGCAGACCCCGCGTGAGCTACAGCTCTAGATGAAATGTGCTATCGGACCTTGTTCAGGTTCTTCGCCTTATCGTACGCCAGTTTTCACTATAGGGGCGAATTGGTGGAAGGGGATACAGAGTCTTCGCTTAAGCTGTACTAGGAACGCTCATGATTTCCAGTTGAACGATGAGAGCTTTCCACAGCCAATAGAAGCGTTCCCCGATGACATGATTGTCGCGTGGGCTTACCATCTTTTGGTAATTTGTCTGCATAAAGGGCTTGTAGTGCTGACACTTGTAAGGCGCGCCAATGCAGCCAAGCAAGTTACCAAAGATTCGTTTGTCCGATTCAAGTCAGACCACAACAAGTTGGTCGACGATACGAATCGTTTAAAGGAAGTCTTTGACAGTCGCCAGATCATAACTGATGTGGGTAAGCGAAGCAAGAGCGGAAGGCATTACGCGGAATTTACCATGAGCAAGTGGGAAGAATTCGCCTAAGACAGACGAGCTTTTCCGCAGAATGCACAATCACCTACTGGACAGTCTGGTGCCTTCTACGAATCTTAATGAATTCTCAGTACCGCTTTTACGCCCTGAAGGTTCAGCAGGGTTTCGAACGCTTTCCTCCAATCAGAGAGCGGGTAAGTATGAGTTATCAGGGCTTTGGTTGAGATCTTGCCTTCCTCTAGGAGTTTCAAGGCCGTCTCCCAGGTGACCCACGTATGGCTGAAGCTTCCGATCATGGCCAGTTGCTTCGTTACCGCCTCTCCCACATCTATCTCCTCTGGCTTCGCGTGTGTACCTATCACTAGTATTTGTCCCGACTTTTTCGTAACCTTGAGGGCAGCTCTCAGCGCAGCGTTAGATCCAGCCGCGTCTATGCAAACATCGACACCTTGACCGTCGGTGTAGTCGAAGATTCTGCTCGTCACTTCCTCATCCTTACTAGCTACGGTATGGTCAGCTCCCAAGTCCTTGGCCATCTTTAGCCGAATGCTCTCGGCGAGATCTACTGCGATAATCTTGCTTGGCCCATAGAGCTTCGCCGTTTGAAGCGCCAATAGCCCCACTGGTCCCATACCAAATATCGCGACAGCGTCCCCGGGTCTGAGTCTAATACGATCAGTAACTGCGTGAAGTGCTACGCAGAGTGGTTCGGTTAATGCGCACTCGTCAAAAGAGTGCGATGAAGGCATGAAGTGAACTATTTCACTACGCGCAACCACGTACTCCGTGAACGCTCCATCCACGCCATAGCCAACATGACTTTGACCAAGAGTTTTGTTGGGGCGACCCAAGGGACAGTGATCTTGACAGTCTTCATGACCCGACCTAAGGGGGGCTGAAGTCAGAAAAGGGAAGGTGCTCATATTCCGCCTATGGCGCAGAGATCGTTTTCTGAGTATGGGAGGGGCATCATGTAGGCATGTGCATAAGCCTTGAAACGGCGCATGTGGTAATTGCTAGGGGTGTGTCGAAGGATCAAGATTTAGGCGTTCTTAAACGGAGGACTATTCATGGACGAGAGTGAATGGTAGGAGGTTCCCATGCTGGTCGAACTGGGGTTCCTCAGGGTCGCTCAGCTGGACCAAGTCTTTTCGTTCTTTGAGTAGGTGCATGCACGTCTCGGAGACTTCCACTTCCCTTAGCATTAGAGTGTTCTTGATTCGAATGACTTCCGACGTTTGAGGTTCGACCAGGCCGATGGTGCTTAGAGCGGCGTCGATGGTTTCTCGATCCGTGTCGAAATAGGCAGGGATCTTGGCAGCGTCGAGGGTCATGGCGGTCATAGCATTCATGTAAGTAACGCGTCGATCGGTCTTCCTTACGAGTCTGCTCGTAGTAAAATCGGCCATTCCAATCCCGAGCGCGTTCCCGCACGTCTCTTCCGTTAGATCGAGGGCGACGATCCTCGCAATCTTGGGTCCGAAAGGCTCGCCGAAACGATGAGGCAAACGACCGATTACGTTCGTGTCCATGCCCTGACCGCTGATGTTCTTTCCGATCTCGTCCACTACTAGGACATCAGCCTCGTCGAGGGGGAGCCTCATCATCCAAGACTTCGCCATGCGCAAGAGTTCCATCTCTTTCTTCTCCATCTCGTCCGGGAGAACCGCCTCGATTCTAGTCGTCTGGTCGTACGCGTTCTCGATAATCCCCAGGGCGAAGGCGATTCTTGCTTTCTTCAAAACCTCGTATGCGACGTGCTTGACGGTTTTGGCATAGCCGTGCCGGAGAAAGGCGCGATGACATATGGCGGCGCCCTTGTGCTTCCCTAGGCCGATGGCCATCATCTTGCAGAAGCCGCTCTCAATGTCGCCTTTGAAGTCTGTGTGGGGCTTGATCCTGGCGACAACTGCAATGTGGTCTGCTTCGAAGGCGACTTTGTCCAACCAAACGGGAAACCAAGCGTCTCTCCGATCTGTACTACCTCCATCGAAGACCTGATAGGGACTCCCATGCTGTCCTCAGTGATTCCCAAGTGTCGGAGGACATCTACCTGCCCCTCAGCAGTGGCTCCTCCATGGCTCCCCATCGCAGGGACGATGAACGGTAGCGCTCCCATAGCTTTGAGCTCCTCGACGAGAGTCTTTACAATGACAACGATGTTGGCGACTCCGCGGCTCCCCGCGGTGATGGCTACTGTCTCTCTGGGCATGATCTTCAAAGCCGGCCTAAGCGGCCGTAGGGCATGCCGAACCGCTTGCGGAATATCTTTGACTGGCGGGGGGACATCAAAGAGTTGTCTGATGCGCACCATCTTTGGATATGACATGATTGCCAGGCTTCTCCCTTAAGCGCCATGTGAAAGGTGGTTTTCTCGGATAATCATTGCTCTCGGCAAGATATGGCCTAGACTTGGTCATGTTCCCGGGAAGGCAGCTAAAGTAGCTATCAATCCTGTTGGCTTGGACTCCAGTGCCTCATCTGCACAATCGTTTGGAAGTACATTTATGCCATAGCGTTTGACTGTTGTGTGATTAGTTTCTTGAGAAAAGTAGCAGTCTTTCTCGCGCACTCGTCTACATTTCCGGTAGGCATCAGACCCTCTGATATGAAACCTCTATACTTCACCATCTTCAGGGCATTGATTGTCTCTTCGAAATCGATGACTCCATGGCTTACGCCGGGGGGCAACCTGTCGCTATCTGAGAAGTGGAAATGCCTGAGATGGTCTTTCGCTCTCATTATGCTGCCCTTGATACTCTCGTCCTCAATATACATGTGGTACAGATCCATACAGAGTGCGAAGTTCGGTCTGTTTACCCTCTCTACTATCTCGAGTCCATCCTCGGTAGTATTGATGAAGTTACTTTCAAGCCTGTTAATCGGTTCGACGTGGATCTCAACGTCATGCTTCTGAGCATTATCGCATACCTTTTGCATGATTTGTACGAAGATGTCTCTTGTATATGAGATAGGCTTAGCTTCAATTGCTCCTCCTCTGATCAGTCCGACACTCACGGGGCACTTGAATCTGCCGGCGATTTCTGTGACGCTCTGGAGTTTAGCTAACGCTCTTCTTCTAATGTTCTCATCATGATGAAGCAGTGACAACCCGAACTGAGTAGTCATTCTCACAGGGTTGATGCAGGCTAACTCCACACTATTATCCGCCAGCGCCTTCTCCAACTTTCTTGAATCGAAGGTATCTGGATCTCCAATGAGAAGATCTACGCCATCAAACCCCAGTTGTGCCGCTTTGGCAACGCTTCGCTCTATCCCATCCCTCAGAATACTGATAAGGAATGCGCTCGGAGCATCAGGTGTTGTGATGAATAACGAGGTTTTGACCACAGTTGGTTCGCCGACTGTTCGATTTTTGGGCGCGGTGAATTTGACATTGGCGGCTGGCAAACTCTGCTGAAGTGTGGCAATGCCACAAAAGCAGACTATGTGCGTGCAGTTCTAGAACTCCAGTAGTACTTTCATCGCATCTGGTGACATTGCCAGCTCAAACCCTTCCTTGTATTTCTCGACAGGCAGTATGCGAGATATAAGCGGTCCTAGGATGAATTTGTTAGCGTTGATCAGTTGCGTCATTATCCGCCACGTCTCCCAAGTCCTTGCGATACTGCTGACCAGCCTAAGCTCTCTACGGGTCATCTTGAAGAATGGGTTGAATGTGACCGGACGGTTAAATGTACCAATAGTAACTACTGTTCCTCTGTCTCTGACGATGTCGAAGGCTTGATCGAGGGCGGATTGTGTGGCTGCTGCCTCCAAGACATAGTCGGCGCCCTTTCCCTTGGTAATCTCCTTGACTTTCTTCACCGGATCATCGTCCTTCACGTTGATTACCGTGGCCCCGCTAATCTCTTTCGCAATCTTGAGACGTGACTCCACCATATCAGTTATGATCGTGTTGACGCCGTACGCTGCCAATGTCTGAGCTGCAAGGATTCCGATCGGCCCTGAACCGATAACGACTGCAAGATCGCCAGGGCTGTGTGGCACCAACTCAACGGCATGGACGGCGACTCCAAGATTCTCCATCAGGGTGCCTTCCTCCGTGCTTATCCTGTTGGGTAGTTTGCAGATTACTCGTTCGGGAAGAACAGCATACTCAGCGAATGCTCCTCTCTTCTTACCGTAGATCTCTCTGTTGACGCACATGTTGTGGTGTCCTTCCAAGCATTGATAGCAGTGTCCGCAGAATATCATCACGTCGACTGTTATGCGGTCACCTGGACGAAACCTTGTAACACCGCTGCCAACTTCTGTGACAACACCGGATACTTCATGCCCGAGGAGCGTAGGCAGCTCCAACGTGGGGTCGGCCACTGCCCACTCGCCCCACTCGTACACCTTCGTCTCGCCAACACATATTGCGCAGTAGCTGACCTCGAACAATACGTCATCGCTATTCGTCACTTTAGGTTTTTCAATATCTAGGAGAGAAAGGCCGGGCTGAGGTTTTTCCTTCACTAATGCCTTCATATTCTGTGATCTCCACTGTGTTCTTAGCCCATTACGTGCGGCAAGACCTAGAAATATCTTGAGATAGCCACGGTCCCCTTCTTCTCGTGTTTCTTGGATACCTCTATTGTTGCCTCATCATAAGAGGGCATTTCCAAGTCCGAATATATCGCAGTCCTTGTCGGTTATGTATCTGAATTCAGAATTGGGACTATGCGAAGATTACGTTTGCACATGAATAGCAAGGAAACCGTGCAAGATGGGACTGTCACCCACTGTATCGACAGCTTTCAGGGGCGCGTGTCCCCTAAGTATGTCAGTTTGGGGACTATTACATCAGGTGGCCGTGTCCCGTTCCATGGCCTAAGGTTTCAACAAAACCTTCATAGCCTCATGGCGTTTCACCAATTCGAAGCCCTTCTGATACTCTTCGAACGGCAAGATATGAGTGATCAACGGTTTGAGGTTGATCTTGCCAGAATCAATCAGCTGATTCATCCTGCGCCACGTCTCCCACGTGCGGCTTATGCTGCCTCGCACCTTTATCTCACGACGCGTCAGCTTGAAGAAGGGATTGAAACTCACCGGCTCATCGAAAGTACCAATGGTGACCACTGTGCCGCGGATTCTCGCCATGTCGAATGCCTGATCCATCACGGCTTGATTCGCACCCATTTCGATTACAAAGTCTGCGCCCTTTCCCCCGGTAAGCTCCATGACCTTTCGGACTGGATCTTCATGCTTGACGTCCACGACAATGGCACCACTGTACTTGCGTGCAAAGTCCAGCCGCCAATCGGCCAAGTCAGTAATGATCGTGTTGACACTCTCTGCCACCAATGTCTGCGCGGCCAAGATGCCGATCGGACCTGCGCCGAGTACGACGGCCCAATCACCCGCATCATGACCTTCATGTTCAACCGCATGGGCCGCCACGCCAAAATTCTCCAGCACCGTACCTTCTTCAAAACTCAGCTTGTCGTTCAGTCGGCAAATCACTCTCTCAGGCAACACGGCGTATTGGGCGAACGCTCCTCGACGTTTACCATAGATCTCCCGGTTCTCGCACACATTGGTGAGGCCGTTACGACATTGGCGACAATATCCGCAATAGATCATGGGATCGTTGACGATGCGATCACCTGGTTTGAACTGTTTCACCATGCTGCCCACCTCGACTACCAAGCTCGATGCTTCGTGGCCCAGGACAGTTGGTAACTGTAACGTCTTGTCACTTGCCGCCCATTCATTCCAATCGTAGACCTTGGTCTCGCCCGTGCAAATGGCGCAATACTTTACCTCAAAGAGGACATCATCCGGGTTCTTGATCTGAGGTTTCTCAATCTCTAAAAGAGACAAACCTGGTTTGGGATACTCTTTCACCAATGCCTTCATAGATTCGCATCCTCACTTGCATTTAGTGGAGTACTGTGTCACCAGACCAGCCCAAAAAGCCTTGGTGTTTGCAAGGCTCCGGCTCTGAACCTTTGGTTAAGCACCCGGAAGCCTCAGACTATACCGGTGATCTCAGCACATATATGGGACAAAGTGAGCCAGGTTCAAACACCGAGGCTGTAAGGAGAAGAAGAACATGTCAGCCCCACGAGATAGAGTCGCCATAGTGACTGGGAGTGGTCGTGGCATTGGCAAGACGATCGTTCGTGTACTCGCCCAGAAGGGTATGCGCGTTGGCTTGAATGACATCAATCTCGCTCTGGCAGAAAGCGCAGCTCAAGAGCTCCGTGCTGAGGGATTGAAAGTCTGGGCGTTGCCCGGTGATGTCTCTAGCAAGGTCGAAGTCTCAGCCATGATAGATCGAGTCGAAGCGGAGCTGGGTCCTCTCTGGTTGCTGGTGAACAATGCCGGCATTTACAATGTCGCGCCCACATCAGAGTTCAGCGAGGAAGCATGGGATAAGGCATTCCAGGTGGATGCCAAGGGCGTTTTCCTGTGTTCGCAAGCAGCCATTAGAAAGATGATCCCACGCAAGGGGGGACGTATCGTCAACATCTCTTCTATCGCTGGTTTGATTGTGCGCACTGGGCAGATTGCCTATTGCTCTGCCAAGGCGGCGGTCGTACATTTTAGCCGCTGTCTTGCCGTGGAGATGGCACCGCATGGTATCACAGTCAATTGCCTCTGCCCCGGCATGACACGCACCGAAATGCTGACCAGGGGTGTAGCGGGAGGGCACGGGCTTGACTTGGACCCCATGGTCGAGCTCATTCCAGCTGGCCATTTGGCTGAAGAGGCGGACCATGCAAATCTCATCGCCTATTTTGCGTCGGATGAGTCCGCTCATGTGACCGGGCAAGTTGTGTCCGTGGACGGTGCGCAGAGCCTCTATCATCCTCTCATGTTGAAGCGTGGCACATGATGCCGATTGTCGCACGATTCCAACAGATCGTGTTCTTCGGGGCAACAACGCAAGTGTGTCTGTAAAAGGATCTTCGACAGAAAGTAGACAGGCTAGCATGCTAGGCGCCGAAAACTAGCTAGTTGAATCCCTCGCTTCCCAGGTACAAAGAGAGGATGACGAATGCGGATCAATTGCTATCCAGAAGAACCATTCCAATCACGCCCCAAGACCTGACAGCTATCATGGCCACAAGGATAATATGGATTGAGATAGGAACCAATCGGTCATCGTGGTGAATTTTGTGACAAAGAAATGTCTGTTTACCTTTGGTCTTCGGGGCAGATGGCCCGCCGATCTTCCGGAAGTTCTCAAGGCTCACGATATTGAGTTGAAGTTGAATCCCTTGGGAAGATGGTATACGGAGGACGAGCTGATCACTGAGCTTGAAGACATGGATGCTGTTCTAGCAGGAGGAGACCCTTACACCGCAAGGGTCATAGAGTCTGCTAAGAAACTGAAGATAATTGCGAGAATCGGAGTCGGATATGACCAGGTTGATCTCGCTGCGGCAACCCGCAGCGGCATATACGTCACGTGGACACCTGTTCCCGAGATCGCGAAGGGAGTTGCGGATGAAACCTTTGCGCTGATACTTGGCGTGTTGAGAAGGGTTCCCGAGATGGACAGGCATGTGAGAGAGGGAGGGTATGATGTCGAGCGGATGTCTGCGAACGCCCTGGACGCCTATCCACTAACTCTTGGAATCATTGGTCTTGGAAGGATCGGTGTTGAGGTTGCTAGGAGAGCAAAGGGTTTCGAGATGAAGGTACTTTATCATGACGAAGTTCGAAGACAAGATCTGGAAAAGGGATGGGGCCTTGAATACGTCAGTCTGGACGAGCTACTCCGCAATTCAGATATCGTTACGATACACACCCCCCTAAACGCCAAAACGAGAGGCATGATAGGCAAGAGGGAGATATCCTTGATGAAGAGGACCGGGGTCATTGTAAATGCTGCTCGTGGCCCCATCATCCAGGAGGCACCTCTCTACGAGGCCCTCGTCGAAGGGAGGCTCGGCGGAGCAGGCCTCAGCGTCCTGTCGGAGGAACCCCCAACTGCAAAATGCCCGTTCTACAAGCTAGCTGATAGACTTCCAAATGTCGTGCTTCTACCACACATGGGTGTGGGCAAGAATACTGCAAGGGTTATCGCTCTAACAGCGGCTGAAGAGGTGATCGCAGTCTTGGAAGGTAGGCACCCGAAGTACGTCCTTAACAAAGAGCTTCTAGGTTCATGAACCAGCACTAACTTCCTCAGTCTTATACCCCATAGACATGGTTACGCATCTAGGCCATTCACAGTCACACCTCAGGACGTTTCTCTACCAATCTCGAGATGAAATGTGGGCCGTCATGCGTACGCTCTCTTCTTCAGAAGTTCATTGATGTCCATCAGATAAGAATCTCATAAGATTCTTATGAGATTCCCTAACACTAGGAAGGACGCACCACGCTCCCAATGCCTCCTTTAGCTCTTCTATGAGCCCTCTTCGAAGCCCTCCTCTACAGATCGAATGCGATTGATGGTTAGATCCAAGTGCGATTTCTCCTGTATCACAGGCTGAACTCAGATCCTCTATGATGACATTTCACGTTTCATCGAATTCTTCTTAAACAAACCCTACAACCATGGGCTGTGAACATTCTTGGAAGAATCTTGGTTCACGTGGGATTCGGGGCTTGGCGAAGATGAATTCGAAGCGCGGATTGAAAAAATCAGGCACGTGATGCAGACACGAAAAATGGACGCTTTAATCATATGCACATTTCCGCGCAAGTTTCCTTCAACTTCAGGATATGTCCGCTATGTGTCCAATTGGTCTGGAGTGAAGGAGCGTGCTCCATCCCTAGTCATATTGCCAGCCAAAGAACACCCTGAACTCGTCATAAGCGGCGAAGGATACCTACCGTTGGCCAAAGGTGCATCTTGGATTGAACGTATTAGGGTGAGAAAGTCCAGCTTCGCAATTGAAGCCAAAGACGCATTGAGTCGATTAGGCATCAAGAACGGCAGTCTCGGAGCGGTTGGTTTTGAGGAGATGACGATGGATGAATACAGGAGCTTCCAAGAAGCCTTGGCCCAGTACAAAATTGTGAAGGCTGAAGATGTCCTGGATGAGGTCAGGGTAGTGAAGAGTCCGAAAGAGATCGATCTGATGAGGGAGGCGGCGGAAGTGTGTGACGAGGCCTTTCAGCGCTTCAAAGAAGCTGCAAAGCCGGGAGTAAGAGAGTTTGAGGCGGTTGCCGAGATGGAGCACGTGGCAGCTCGTAGAGGTGCCGAGGAGAGCGGCTGCGGTGTTGGGTCAGGGCCCTATGCGGGCTACCAACAGGGTACTCCCAGGGCTAGGAGGTACAAAGCGGGCGATGTGGTTGTCGCTTCATCCGTGTTTCGTTATAGGGGCTACTGGGCGCAGCTGGTCAGGACAGGATCAATACGTGAATCATCAAGTGAAGCTGAGAAGCTTCTCAGCTTGGTTTCAGATGCCCAAAAGGAGGGTATCAGAGCTCTGAAACCCGGTGCTACCGTAATGAATGTCTGCGAATCAATTAACCGCGTTATCGATGCTTCGAAATATGAGAAACAGAATCACTCTCATATATTCAGACTAGGACATGGCATGGGACTAGACTATTCTGAGAAACCTGAACTTCGCCCTCACACCGTGACTCCGGACTATGACATCAAGATTCAACCAGGCATGGTGATTGAACTCCACCCATCTCTTTTGCTTCCTGACGTGGCCATAGGAGCCTTGCTAGGAGACCTCTGCCTAGTCACTGACAGCGGTGCAGAGCTCTTGACGAAGTCAGACAACGGATTCTTTGTAACATGAACGTGGTGGGGTTCTTCATCTTGCCGATCGTCATCTTAGCTCGCCAAATTGTTCCACGGATTTCAATGGTGCTGTGATACCCACAAAAAGCTCTGCTATCCGAATTGCTGTCTGTGGAGCCTATTTCAGACAGTGTGTGCTCTGACCAATGCAGGAGCATATTCAAGTCGAAGGTTTCCAACAGCTTGCCAGCACTCGCGCACAAACGATAACTCTAGGACTCGAAAGGATGCTATGCGGGATCGATCCGGACAAGAGCGTACGGGAGGAGGCAGAGCTCGATCTGATTGCCTGAGGTCTGTAGCAAGAGCCCTTGATCCTTTCTGAACGATTCTGGGGAACGCATCGCTTGTTCCACATTAATCTCGTTGAGGTGCTTCACGCGCACATACTTAGTAAGCTCGGGGTGGAGCATGCGGACATACTGGGGCTCCGGGCTGAGGTTGGCCAAGATAACGCGAGTTTTGTCGGCTTTCTGCAGCGCAATACCGACCACCTTCAGAGGGGCGTTGGAGATGGATGGAACGACACTGCCTCCTGCGAACTCTGCTACATCGGCTAGGACGTGGTAGAGCGGGAATACTGCTCCAGGGATCGAGGGAAACCTCTCAGGGGAGGGCGAACCTTTCTCGGTTTCCATGACGCCACGCCAACCAGTCGCCTCGTAATAGGTCACGCTCTGGACCCCGCTTTCGGAAATATACTTGAGGCTTCCCAGCGTCCAACCCGCGCCGAAGAGGCTCATCTGACGCAAGTCTACTGAAGGAGGCAGTCCATCGGGTCCCACCTCCGGCTGGATCGGGTAGACTCCAGGTCGAATTCTAAGGGTGATCGGCGAAACCACCAAAGGCAACTTCCCAATGAACTGGCGCGCGCTCTTTACGGTCCAGGCCTGGCCTTCGAGGTTCTCGACCAGTGTGAGGTTGTCATACGCGTGAACCTGCGGGTTCATGGAGTAGGAGACAAGATCCAACGCACCTGCCGGCGGTCGGCCACGGTTCAGCTCCGCAAAATAGGCGTTCGCTCCAGCCCCAATCTTCGCCTCTGCATCGTAGCGTGAAAGGTAACGCCGAGCGAGTTGAACCCATCGCTCTCCCGTTGAGGCTTCGACTATGTGGAAGATGAGCCACGTTGAGACCCGCGGCCTGACTCTATCGAGCTCTTGCACAAATTGGCCAAGTTCTTCTTCGGCGTTATCAGTGAGGTATAGTGCTGCCTCCAGCGACATGCCCAGCGCATTTGCCTCGAGGCCGGCCTGGTTCAGGGTTTCTTTGTAGCTTGGCTTCGATAGAGGCAGATCCACTCGCAGGTGGTTAAGATTCAGTGCTTTCAAACGCGCTCGCTCATTAGTGGTCAGAGGCTGGCCGTCACTGGCTAGACCCGCTCCAATGTGGGGAAGGGGAACCAATGGCGTCTCACTTACTGTGAAGGTAACCTCAGAGTACCCTGTCCGAACGCGAGAAGTCTCTACTGGAATTTGCCCCTTGAGGGTTACCGTAACGGACTGGGCGACAGTGGTCCCTTTTTTGATTTCCACCGGGAAGGGGATGCGCAACGGCGTACAGTAGGTTTTGAACGAGGCATCGGTCCAGTTGCGTTGGTCCTCCATTTCGAAAACTTCTCCCTCAAATCGAACCTCAGCCAATAGCTCCGGGACAACCTCGTGGGAGATAGCTCGCATGTCCATGAATGGTTGATTTGGCGACGTGTAATAGGGGAAGACCCCACGCTCCAGCTTTCCGTCTGCCTTTTCCACGGAGCATGGCTGGCCAACACATTCCATGAGCGGGTGCAAAACGCAGAATCCTATCCGGTTGCGCAGAAAGGTTGAGCGAGCCAGCCCATTCATCGCGAAGCTGACCGCCCCCTTTGGATCGCCCGCGATTGTTCCCCTCCATAGATAGTCGATGTCGCGCTCCTTGCACTCGGCGTCAAAGGTAAGGCGGAAAGCGTCCTTTGTACTCTCGATCTTCAGGTTGGAAATCTTGGGGACGATGGTGCCCCAGTTGCGGTCTCGAACCGCTACGTAGATCCCGCGAAGGATCTCACGATCGCCCATCCGGATGTGACGCAGGAAAGCCTCATCAGGTTCGAAGATCATCGAAAGCGGTCCGGTGCGCAGCTGAATCGGCTCTGGTAGGGGGTCCTGCCTGCCATAGTAAAGCACAGTTCTAGGTAACATGAAAACTCGAAAACCGCTAGCGAATATTAGCCTTTGGTTCTATTGAGAAGAGCGTACGGTTAGGCCCTCAGCGGGTACGTCCCAAACTCTCGTGCTGCGTCAGCCATCGCGACAATGTTTTGGGGTGGTACGTCGGGTTGAATGTTATGAACGGCAGCTAGAACGAATCCGCCATTGGGACCAAGGTCGTGGATGCGCCGTCGCACCTCTGCCTCCACCTCATTCACGGAGCCGTGCGGCATAACATGCTGAGTGTCGATCCCTCCCCAAAAGACTACTCTGCCTCCAAATCTTGCCTTCAACGCTGCTGTGTCTCCCATGGCCGTAACTTGGACAGGGTTGATAATCTCTACGCCGGCCTCGACCAGGTCATCGATGAGGTCAACGACATTTCCGCAGCTGTGAAAGAAGATCTTGGCGTTCGTCTTGGACTTGACGAAATCAAAATACTTCTTGTATACGGGTTTTAGGATGGCTCGGAAGATCTGGGGAGACATAATAGGTCCTGTCTGTGTAGCAAGATCATCGCCTGCACGGAATACCTGGATGTAGCGCCCGGCTGCTTCGAGGAACCGGCCCGTAGCAGCGATATTGATCTCGAGAAGCTTCGATAGAAGCGCTGAAACGAACTCGGGGTTTCTTTTCAAATCTACCAGGATTCGGGTGAAATTCCGCAACATGTAGCTGAGCTCCCAGAAGCTCTTGAACCCACTATCGGCCATGAGGGCGTATTCGGTTTCCTCGTAGAGTTCTCTAGCCTCTTCAGCTAGACCATCGGTGAACCCGGGATCCAGCGGATCCGGCCAAGGATAGCAGTCTAGGTCCTTGATCTGAGCTTCCGATAATGGGCTGTGCGCAATTTCCCAGTAGTAACAATCCTTTGCATAGAAGACCTGCTTCCATGTGATTCCCCACATGTCTATGAATGTGCCCTCCTTTGAGGGCGGTGGTCTCCATCCTAAGGCAGGTTTCGCGATGAGGGGACGACAGTCACTGCCAAGACGTTTCATCACGCTCTCATCGAGTCGGGCTATCCGGAAAGCCTTGTTCAATACCTGCGGCTGTGCTGATACTCCCAAGTACTGTTTGAGTTTTTCGTATCCTTCGATTCCGATACTGGTGCTGGAGCCGCCTCCTATGTCTATTGGGACTCGGTCGGGTTCTTGGTGGTTAAGGGCTGTCATCACCCTTTCTCGAGAGGTCATCTCAACTATTTCGCATCACCCGCGAATGTGCGCGCGTCCAAGATCGCGACGTTAACCTTTGACAGCACCGAATGTTAATCCTCTAACCAGATACTTCTGGATATATACAGATAGTGCGAGCACAGGAAGTATGGCCAGCAGAGCTTGCATCGAAGCTACATTGTACCTAACCCCCGAGGTTGGACCATAATAAAAGATGTATTCAGTAGGGGGAAGGGTGAACATTTTCACAGAACGCATCAACACGAGGGCGAAAAGGAATTCGTTCCAACCCATGATGAAGACAAAGATTACTGTTGCTACTATGCCGGGAGCCGCAAGGGGAAGAGCTATCCTGACGAAGGCCCCAAGTTTTCCGCAACCATCGACCTCCGCGGACTCTTCCATTTCTACCGGAAGATCCTCAAAGAACGTTTTCATCATCCAGACCGCGTAAGGCAAGTTGAATGCGGCATATGCATATGCTAGTCCTTGATACGTGTTCACCAGATCCAGTGTACTAAACATCAAGAAAATCGGAACTAGGAACGCTATCGGAGGCAACATTCGCTGCGACAGTACCCAAAAGGGCAGGAAGTTGCCCCCAGCCTTGAATCGTGCGATGGCGTACCCAGTTAGCGCGCCGATGAACACTACCGCGAGGGTGCTGGAGATACTTACTATGAAGCTGCTCTCGAAGTTGTAGATAACCCCTGTTGCCATGAGTTGGCCGAAAGCGAGAACACCGTTTGTGTTAGGCCACCACAAAGGTGGAGATTGAAAGACCGCGGTCTGATCTTTGAAGGCAGTTATGATGACCCAATACAATGGGAATACTGTCCACACCAGCAAGACTGCCAGTGCAATGCCAATGATTGCGCTCTTGGCATATCTCGTTATTTGGGTGGAAGATTTCATGAGTCATCACGGCCTATACATGTACCTTATCGAGACAGTTGCGATTACCGTTACTATGATGAGAAGTATGAATGATGACGCAGCAGCCTTTCCCATGTCCAGAAATTGGAAAGCCTGTCTGAATATGTACAATGTCACTGTCTCGGTCTCGGTCCCCGGTCCACCTGTAGTGATCAAATACACCACGTCGAAAAGCTTGATCTCCTCCATGGCTCTGATGAGCAGCGCAAGGACAATGAGAGGACGGGCCATTGGAAGGGTGATTCTTCTAAACATCTGCCAGGATGAGGCCCCATCGACCCGGGCTGCCTCATACAGTGTAACTGGTATCGCCGTGAACCCTGCCAGAATAATCAACATAGTAAATGGAGCCCACTCCCAAGTGTTCGCGAAGACATTGGCGAATTTCGCCGCCCAAGGCTCTTCAAGCCAACCGATGGAATACCCCAGCACTGCTCTTACCATAGGATCTATGGGCCCTGAACCCTGAAAATACATTATGCGCCATAGGTGAGCGACCATGACAGGTATCAACATCATCGGCGAGGAGAATATGGCAACAAGGACGCTCCGACCTCTAATTTCCCTGTTCAACAGAGAAGCTAGTGCGAATCCGATCGCAAACTCAAGAATTAAGGACGATCCGCCTATGATCAAAGTGTTGTAAAGCGATGTAGCGAATCTCGGATCGGTCAGCACTTTGACATAGCTAAGACCCCAATTGAATACCCACCCTAGACCAGATCCCCAGATCCACTCATGAAAGCTGAGTGCTAGTTCGTATACTAGTGGAACGATCATTAGGGATGCCAGTAAGGCGACGCAGGGTAGGGCCATCAACAAACCGTATCTGCGTCTAGTCCACTTCGTTCCTATTCACCCCCACCCCATGCGCGAAAACGTTTAACGAGAATACTGGGGGTGAGAACGGAGAGAGATCTTGGAAAAAGATAGGCAGGTTAGCCTCCCCATTGGAGGTAACCTGGTTCGTACATCTTCGGTAGGTACCATTTCATGATGTTGTCTTTGCCGTACTTGTCGATGAGTGTCACCCACTCGTCATGGCAGTCATTTAACGCGTTTTCCGCTGTCTTCTTACCTGTGATCGCGTTTGAGAGCTCTGTGTCGATAGTTTCTTGGAATTCAGCCCAGCCAGGGACCAGTATATCCGGCAATCCTACTTTGAGGCAAGCCTCGTCTGCCATGACATAATCTACAGCCCCAGGCCATGGTGTCGAATTGCCAGCCCTTACGTTGTAGGGATCGGACGAGGTGCTGTACTCTTGGGTCCAAGGTGCGGGATCGAATTCACGGCGTCTGACAGGGTTGAGGGCACCCAGGGCGGTAGGCGTAGCCCACATGACGGCCCTTAGGTGTACTGCGGGGCTCGTAATCCACTGAGCGAAGAGGTAGGCTGCCTCAGGGTTCCTCGAATCTGACGTCACGCACACGGCCTTACCCGCCGCCATTATCGCGCGGTGAAGAACGCTCCCATCCGTCTGTTTGACACCTGGCATCAACGCGTACCCAATCTTGTCGACGACCGTTGACCCCGGCGCATACTGGCAGTGTGGACCGAACATAGGCCAGAATATGTTCATAGCTCCATTTCCGGCCTCCATGCCTCCTATAGTCTCTGCGTAGGCTACAGCAGCTGCCTCTGGTATTCCGTAGGGGGTACACTCGATCATGTCCTTCAGGGCTGAAACCGCTGCAGGCGAATTTATGGCGGGATCTATGTTGTCTGTAGTCTTGTTGAAGTATCGTCCGCCGTACGCTCCTAACCTGTTGAAGAACCACCAGAAGACGCCGCCTTTTGCCCTGAATTCTATTTGTCCCCCGAATTGTGCTGTCACCGGTTGTCCCATGAGTTTCTCACCTGGCTTTCTCGTGAGGAACTTTGCTATCTGGGTGTATTGCTGCCACGTATCGGGTGGTGCTAGATCGTAGCCGTATTGGGCTTTGAAATTTGCTCTCTCATCAGGATGCCCGAATATGTCCTTCCGGTAGTACAGCATGAAGATGTCGCCGTCTATCGGCATCGACCATTGCACACCTGGTTGCCAGATCGAAGCGGTGAAGTAGTCTTGGAAAATGAAGTCTGACATGTCAGGCTGGTACTTGTCCACGTATTGATTCACTGGGACTATGTACTTACCTGCGATGAAATCAGGGTACCAGATCGGGAAAGCGTTGACCAAGTCTACTGCTCCAGACTTGGCCATGCCCTCTGTGATGACTTTCTCTCTGACCCCGAAGGTTGGTTGTGGAATTATCTCCACATTCATGCCCGTTTGATTGTTCCACTCTGCTGCCAAAGCTTTGCAGCATCCTTCGTCGAAGCCTGACTCGACCACGTATCCGAGGTGTGTGCCCGCGAACTTCTTCGCAGCCTCTACGGCTACTTGTCCTGTATCCATCAATGTGGTTGTAGGTGGTGCCGTGACAGTACCCGCGAGGGTCTGTGTAACCGTGCTCGTGAGAGTGCTGGTAACCGTTGTAGGCGGTGCGGTTACCCCCGGATTTGCAACATATCCCAGCGCTCCACCGACGACCAGCCCGGCAACGGTTCCTCCTGCGATTTGCAGATACTTTCGTCTAGAGATCTTGTTATCTTCCGACTTATTTTCCGACATTGGATTCACCAGAATCTCTGCCAAGAAAGCCGCTCCACTATGTACTTAACGCTTACGGTGTCGACGTTGCGTCTTTCTTCTGCCGACTCAAAACATTCTTATCGCTGACACATCAGGGCGGATAGCTCGCCGAAAGCTTAGATCTGATTCGGATATTGGAGGCCGACGTAAATTGGGCAATATGATTTCGAAGACAGTTCTCCTTTCCATGTATGAAAGCATGGTCAGACAGAGGATGCTTGAAGAAAAAGTGGTTGAACTCTATAAGGCTGGCTTTATTCCCGGACTTGCACATCCTTACATGGGCCAGGAAGCAGTAGCTGCCGGCGTCTCCGCTGCGCTGGAGAAAGGAGATCTCGTAGTCAGCAACCACAGAGGACATGGACACAGCATCTCAAGAGGTGTGCCGGAAGAGGCGATATTGAGCGAGTTGATGGGCAAAGACGCCGGAATGTGTCTCGGCCTCGGGGGTTCGATGCACAGCACCGATCTTGAAGCTGGCGTGGTCTTCTCGACGGCGATCGTTGGCGGCGGGATCCCACTTTCTACTGGTGTCGCGTTGGCGCTGAAGATGGATCACAAGCCGAATTGTGTGGTATGCTTTTTCGGAGATGGGGCAACCAATACGGGCGCTTTTCACGAAGGAGTAAACTTGGCTGCGGTCTGGAGAGTGCCTGTCGTCTTCGTGTGCGAGAATAATCAATATGCCGTTTCGGTTCCAGTCTCGAAATCCACGCTGGCATCTCTCGTCCAGCGAGGCCAAGCCCACGGAATTCCGGGCCAGTCTGTGGATGGAATGAATGTGCTCGACGTCTATGCAGCAGCCTCAGCAGCGACATCCAGAGCCAAGAAAGGCGAAGGGCCCACATTTCTCGAATGCAAGACCTACCGCTACACTGGTCACGGAGCGTACGATACTGGGCTAGACTATAGAACACAACAAGAAATCGACGAATGGAAGGCTCGCGATCCAATCAAACAGTTTGAAGAGAAACTCAGCGCTGAGAAGCTTGCTACGGCCGAAGAAATCGAAAACATACGCGCCCGAACACGAGCGAGGATTGAGAAGGCTGTCAAGTTTGCACAAGATAGACCGTACCCCTCTGTTGATCTGCTGACGAGGTTCGTGTGGGCTTAGGGAAGTGAATCTGCAAATGAAGACTCTCACATACGCTCAGGCGATCCATGAAGCCCTTGCTGAAGAGATGCGCCGAGAGAAGAAAGTGATCCTCCTCGGAGAAGACATCGGAAAGCTAGGAGGCGTCTTCAAAGTCACCAAAGGTCTGCTCGAGGAGTTTGGACCAGAAAGGGTCAGGGACACACCTCTTTCGGAGAACGCAATAATCGGTGCTGCAATGGGAGCAGCGATAATGGGATACCGGCCTGTCGCGGAAATAATGTACATGGACTTTCTGCATGAATGTGGCGATCAACTTGTCAACCACTTGCCGAAAATGCATTTCATGACCGGCGGGAAGCTAACTGCACCGGCTGTGATAAGAACGCAATACAGCCTAGGAAGAAACACTGGAGCGCAGCACTCGCAGTTCTTTCCGTCCCTCTACATGAATACCCCAGGAATCATGGTTGCCGTTCCTTCAACTCCGGCAGACGCCAAAGGTCTCCTCAAGACCGCAATTCGAGGCTCCAATCCCGTACTCTTCATAGAATGCGCCACACTGTATGGCACGAAAGGTCCCGTCCCTGAAGAGGAGACGCTCATTCCGTTTGGCAAGGCGGGCATCAAGAGGGGGGGCACAGATGTGACCATAGTTGCCGTCTCAAGAATGGTAGGCGAAGCCTTAGCAGCGGCTGAAGCATTGTCCTCTGATGGAATAAGCGCAGAAGTGATTGATCCCAGAACGCTTGTACCGCTCGACATAGATTCTATTCTGGCTTCTGTGAAGAAAACGGCGCGTCTAGTCACGGCAGAAGATAGTGTCGTCACCTGTGGGGTTGGTGCTGAAGTTGTCGCCAGAGTCACAGAAAAAGCGATGGATTATCTTGAGAATGTAGTGAGAATCGCGTGCCCTGACATACCGGCGCCTTTCAGTCCGCCACTTCAGAAGGCATACATGCCAGGAAAGGAAATGATCGCACAAGCGATCAGAAGAATCGTACAAGGCGCAACTGCGTGAGACAACAGGCGCGGTAGCATCCAAACTCTGTGAAGAACACTGGCCAGCGCTAGACGAGCTAGAGCTTCCCCATCATTTTGAGCATCGCTTCCTCCGGCCCTGGAGGAACAATTATCCAGTACGCGTGAAGTGTTTCCTTTCCAGTGTTGACCACCTGATGAGTGGACTTTGCAGGGGCGTATGCGACCGCACCAGGCTCAACTTCGACCTCGTTCCCGTCAGCAATGATTTTCCCATGACCTTTTGTAATTATCCAGAACTCGTCAGATCGTTCGTGTGAATGCGGATCACTTTTGCCTGTTGGCGGAATCGTGACTGTTCCAATCGACGCCGAGTTTATTCCGTGCTGCTTCATGGAGAACAGGACTTGTCTATGTCTTTCGTAGGGTGAAGGGGTAGCCAAGTAGTCCGCTTCCCAAGATTTCGCGACCAAAGGTTTCATCTCACGTACACACCTTGCCTTGTAGATGGCATTGCAGGAAAACGGTTACTCCAATAAAAGGTGATCTCGCATGAATGCGCTCAGCCTATGGATGTCGTCGTTGGGCAGACTTAAGAGGTATGTTGATGCACGGAGCCTAGAGGTTTGATTTCAACAATGGCCGAGCGCCTGGACATCATGAACGCAGTAAGTGGCGTAAGAGTGGTCGACACCCACGAGCATCTGATGAGGGAGTCGGACAGGCTTAAGATGCAGGCAGATCCGTTGCATGTTTTCCTTCCTCACTACCTCTCATCAGACCTAATTTCCTCGGGCATGACACTTGATGAGCTGAACTCAATCCGATCAGTCAAGACGCCACTCGAGGAGAGATGGCAGGTTTTCCTTCCATACTGGCAGAAAGTCGAGAACACCGGCTACGCCCAAGCTATCAAGATAGCCGTGAAAGACCTTTACGGAATCGATGGATTCGACTCGGCTGCGTGGAAGCCCCTGAAGGAGGCTATGGAGAAGCGGCAGCAGGCAGGATTCTACAGGTGGGTCCTGAGGACGAAAGGCGGTATAGAAGTATCAATTAACGATTCTTTGTTCACGATAGACGTAGAAAGTGAACTTCAAGTCCCCGTGATGCGCTTTGACAATTATGCAACTCCTCTCAGCAGAGATGACCTGGCAACACTCTCTGCGAGAACTGGAATCCCAATCCATTCTATGGATGATCTTTTGGAAGCTTTAGAGAGCGAGTTTGCAGGAATTGCGAAACAAATCGTGGGCGTCAAGATAGGGCTCGCTTATCAACGAACTCTCAACTTCGAGAAGGTAACTTATGCGGAGGCCGAAGATGTCTTCAACAGAATCTATCGAACCAGAAGCTTTCGAAGAAAGGAGGTCATGCCCTATCCTGCATGGCCTATCGGCACGTACAGTCCTGAGGGCATGAGTTTCGATGAGGCTAAGCCGCTTCAAGACTTTGTCGTACACAGAATCATACAGCTCGCTGAAAGATACGCACTCCCAGTTCAGATTCATACAGGAATGCAGGAAGGTAACGAAAACATCGTGAGCAACTCCAATCCCACATTGCTCACTGATCTAATTAGAGAGTACAAGAACGTGAAGTTCGATATCTTTCATGCTAGCTATCCCTTTGCTAGGGAGCTAGCTGTTCTTGCAAAGAACTTCCCTAACGTCTACCCGGATCTCTGCTGGGTTCACATCCTTTCGCCCACAGCCGCCAGAGCCATCCTTTCAGAGTGGCTCGACCTAGTCCCTTCAAACAAGATTTTGGGCTTTGGAGGAGACTATCGATTCGTCGAAGGCGTCTACGGCCACGTAGTCTTGGCCAGAAGAAACGTAGCAGCGGTATTGGAGGAGAAGGTTGCCTCGAGTGAAATCGAGTTGAGGCAGGCACTATACTTGTCCTCTCGGTTGCTTCGCGAAAATGCAAGAGAGCTGTATGGCTTGGCGAAAGATGCGGGTTTCGCATCTGCTTCTCAAGTTCCCTGAAGGATGCTTCAACCAGGCATAGAGCTGGTCAAAGACAAGAAATCGAAGAAGCCCGCAAACAAGGAGACGGTCGAGGCGGTCCATGAGGCTCACAAGAGAGGAGCCCTCGTAAATCCGGGCGGCACATTCGAGAACGAATGGCTACCCCGCTAGCAATGATGAAGGAGCGGCTGGAGTGCGGTCTCGACATATTGAATGAGACCATAGGCACTGTCGAGAGGACCGCTTGAAGAAATGGCATTGCTGAATCTATTCAGCCACTTCAGCTTGTGATGGCTCTCAAGCTCGAAAGATGCCTGTTGTTCGCAACGGATGCGTAGGCGCATCGGCCGAGCACACTTAAGCTGGACAGGCGGTGCTATTGTCAAGCGCCGGGAGATAGGTTCTAGGTCTGTTGGGTGGTAAGACCTTCTCTTGCGGTTTGTAGTCGATTGTCCAGCTTGGGTGTAATCACTTTGCAGGCTTAAACAGTCTAGGGAGTGAAGACGACCTTGACCGCGTTTTCCAGCTTCTTGTCGGCAACTTCGTAGGCTCTCTTTGCTTCATCTAATGGGAACCTGTGAGAGACCAGTGCGCTACAATTGACCTGGCCTCTCGATGCGAGTCTTATCGCGATAGGCCAATCGCCCGCAGAATAGGCTCTGGAGAATTCGACTGTGACTTCCTTCAACAGGCCGTTCACGAAGAAAGTCGGAGGTTCTGTAACCAATCTCTCCACATTAAGCCCCGCGATATGTACCGTGCCCCCGCTGCGGACAAGGCTCATCGTTTGGAGGATCGTCTTCGAGAGCCCTGTTGCTTCAATCACAACGTCTGCGCCTTCCCCATCGGTAGCCTCATCCACATAGCGCTTCGGATCCTCGTTAGCGACGTTCACCACGACGTCTGCTCCAAGCTTCTTAGCTAGCTGAAGGCGGTGGTCCAATACGTCTGTCATTATGATGTGACTTGCACCCATTGCTCTGGCCACCTGCCCGATCTGTAGGGCTATTGGTCCTGCACCGAGAATGACGACCACGTCGCCAACGGAGACATGCGCTCTCCTAGCGGTGTGGACACCCACAGCGGTCGGCTCCAAGACTGCGCCTTCTTCGTAGGATAGCTTCTTAGGTAGCTTGTAGACGCGATTCTCGGGAAGCGTCACATACTCTGCGAATGCGCCGTCTTTGTAAACACCGAGAATTCTCAGGTTTCTGCAGATGTTGTATCTGCCCAACCTGCACATGCGGCATTCTCCGCAGGAGACAATTGGTTCAACCACTACCCTGTCTCCCGGGTTGAACTTCTTCACGTCTTTGCCAATCTCAGCAACGTCCCCGGAAATCTCGTGACCTGGAATTCTTGGTGGAACCACATCCAGTCTGTGTCCGCGATACATCTCCAGATCTGAGCCGCATATTCCGGCTACCTTGACTTTGATCAGTACCTCTTTGGCTTCCACCTTTGGGTCAGGGACATCCTTAGCGACAACGTTCTCCGGACCTAGGTAAAGAACTGCTTTCATGGCTGCGTCACGCTCTGCTCCTTGTTCACTTGCCTATTATTACTTGCCTGTTACTATCTTCGCGAGTCCTTCGATTGCGGGATGAGGCTCTTCCCGGTCGACTACGATGTCGATGACGGAGGGTCTATTGGATTCGATCGCTCTCTTCACTGCTGGTTGAATCTCGCCTGGCTTCTCGACTCTTTCTCCTCTGACGCCGACGGCTTCTGCAAATTTGACAAAGTCCGGATTGTCGAGGTCGAGTCTGGCATACCTTTCGAGTACGCGGCCGGGCATCACGCGTTGCCTGTGCCTTATGGCTCCCAGCTGTTGATCATCGAGTATGCACCAGATTGCAGGGACATTGTATGTTGCCGCCGTCTTCACGTCTTGACAGCACATTGTGAACGATCCGTCGCCAAGTATTGTGACCACCGGTCTATCCGGGGCTGCGAGTTTCGCTCCGATGACTGCTGCTGCGGTCCAGCCCATGTGAGTTGTACCATCGAAGATCAATGTTCCGGGCACGTAGGTCTGGTAGAAACGTTCGACCCAAATGCAATTGTTTCCACAGTCTGTGAGGACTATTGCGTCTCTGGGAAGCGCTTTTCTGATTTCGCTGATAGCGCGCGGGGGCTTTATCGGCACCGCATCAGAAGACATCACGGGTTCAGAATAGTAGTTCATCTTCTCCTTGAGCTTCGAGATCTTCCCCAATCTTTCTCTATTGCGAGCCTTATTCGCCTGACGAAGTTTGTTCACCAAACTTCGGAGAACGATCTTCGCGTCTCCCAAAATGCCAAGTTCGATATTGTATACTCTGCACATGCCTTGTGGATCCACATCCACCTGGATGATCTTCTGGCCGCCGTAGTTCTGTTTCCAGCCTAGTGTTGTCTGTTGGCTGAATCCTGCACCCACAGCCAGCAAGACGTCAACATTTTCAGCCGTCAGATATCCATTCGCCGTGTCGTGCCCCATCGCACCTGAAACACCTAGAGCGAGCTCGTGGTCTTCTGGAATGCTTCCCTTGCCTCTGAAGGTGGTAGCCACAGGGGCTGTCAGTAATCTTGCCAATTCCACAAGTTCAGGCGAGGCCTCAGATTCTATCACTCCCCATCCTGCCAGAATAGCTGGATTTGATGCGTTCGCGAGGAGTTCCGCCGCCTTGTCGATGAGTTCAGGGTCTCCGCCTGTTCTCACCGGCATGGTCATCTGCTTCGGAGGGTCAGCTACCACGGTTCGGCTCTGAACGTCCACAGGAATCTGTATGTGGACAGGCCCCTTTCGACCGAGTAACATAGCGTCAAATGCCTTTGAGGCCGCATCGATAACCTTGTTCGGCATGTCTACCGTCACACGCCACTTCGTGCATCCTTCGAACGCCTTCGCCTGGGAAGGGGTTCTAGGTCCCCAGCCTGAGGAATCTTGAAAGCCGCCTGTTCCCCAACCTTTGGTCAGCGTCTCACCGCACAATGCGAGCACAGGGTATGAGTTGGCATATGCAACGTCCAGCCCAGCTAGAGCATTCCAGGCTCCTGGGCCGCTTGTCCCCATCACTACTCCTGGCCTACCGCTCACTGCGGCATAGCCGGTCGCCATGAAGGCCCCATTCTGCTCGTGTTTGACTAGGATGAACTTCAGGTCCTTAAGGTTCCAGAAGCTGTTGGAGAGCTCGTCGACACCGCCACCAGGTATTCCAAAGACATATTTCGCGCCCTCCGCTTGAAGGCGTTCGAGAAGGTACCTCGCGCAGGTCATTTCGCCCAATGCAAGTCACATCGTTTTCCGAAATCAGCGATGCTCCATATATAAGCTAAAGGCAACACTTCAGCTGAGGCATAGACTCTGATTTTCAAAGTCGTGGATCTTGAGCTACACGCAGATTGGATAGCCGACGCGTTCGGTAAGGCGTACATCTGCGAGTCATGGATGTTTTCACCCACGAAAGTCTTGTAAGTTACTGGAATCATGAGTGTCCACATCAAGAAATCAGAAATACTATCTGGCTGGCGTATACGCCACTTCAGGGGCAGATCTGGGCAGTTAGGACACTTCTGCAAGACCTCAAAAGCTATTTATCCTGTATGTATTCCAAAGGGGGTTTGAGGAATAGCGACGCATGGCGAAAGTGACTCTTGAGAAAATCCACAAGTCCTTTGGTAACGTGAAGGCTGTAGATGGAGTCAGTCTTGAGATCGCCGATAAAGAGTTCCTGACACTCCTGGGACCGTCTGGGTGTGGGAAGACGACTACCCTGCGGCTGGTGGCGGGGTTGGAGGAGCTCACGGAAGGCAACGTATACATCGGCGACAGGCTCGTCAATGATATTGCCCCCAAAGACCGCAACATAGCGATGGTCTTTCAAAGCTACGCACTGTATCCCCACATGAATGTCTTTGATAACATCGCGTTCCCTCTCAAAATTCGGCACACGAGCAAGAGCGAGATTCAGCAGCGCGTCAAAGAAGCTGCAGACACGCTCGAAATCGGCAGTCTCCTTAAGCGAAAACCCAAGGAACTCAGCGGTGGGCAGAGACAACGCGTTGCGCTAGGAAGAGCGATCGTGAGGAAGCCCGATGTCTTCCTGATGGATGAGCCACTAAGCAACCTGGACGCGAAGCTTAGAGTGTACATGCGTGCCGAGCTGAAACGACTTCAGAAACGCCTTGACACCACGCTCATCTACGTTACTCACGACCAAGTGGAGGCAATGACCATGTCGGACCGCATCGCAATAATGAATGAGGGTCGCCTCGAACAACTGGACAATCCAGAGAACACATACTTCTGCCCGACGAACTTGTGGGTAGCCGGATTCATTGGCAGCCCTCCGATGAACTTCTTCGATTGCACGCTGGTAGAGAAGGATGGCGGAGGAGCGCTCGACGCGACTGAGTTTCAGGTGCCCCTATCAAAGGAGAACTTTGCTGTCATCAGAAAGGACGCTTCGGCGTCGGATCTCGTTCTCGGCGTTAGACCTGAGGATATGAAAGTCACCAAGCATTCGGTGCCCAATGGGATCCAAGCGAAGATATACGTAACCGAGCCCATAGGCGACAGCGTCGTTGTGGACGCGCGAATCGGCGGGACATTGGTCAGGGCGAAGACTGACCCTAGCTTCCAAGCTAAACTTGACGACACGGTCTATTTGACCTTCGATACCGAGAAAATGCATGTCTTCGACAAGAAGACAGGAAATACTATCATATAGCGAAGCCCACATCGAGAGCATTCAGGCGACAAACGAGGGCAGTCTGTGCAACGGCTACACAGAGGGTGCATCTCTCACAGGAAGGGTAAGCCCCAGCATGATGCCACCGATCAATGCAAGTTGCCTGGACTACTGACCGTCAGTCATATCTTCACAGGACTATTGTTTTATTGACAAGTTGGAATCGACAACTGCTTATAGCGGCAAAGTGATTGTTCCGTGGCGTTCGGATTTGCAGGCATCTTCAAAGCGCGTAGAGATTATCCAGGTCGGCATCCTTGTCAGAGATGTAGAGGAGACTGCGAGGAAGCTTGAGAAACTGGTTGGGATTGGACCATTTCAGATCCTCGAACCTGAATACCGTGACCTGACTCTTCACGGGAGGCCCGCGAGATTCAAGATGAAGCTAGGGCTGGCGAAGGCAGGGCCGATACAGATTGAGCTGATGCAACCTCTTTCTGGCGAAACAATATATGATGAGTACGCGAGTCGAAAAGGATACGGGCTTCACCATCTGGCGATTCGAGCCGAGAACATGGACCAGAGCGTCGACGACATGAAGGCCAGAGGGTTCAATGTGATTCAAAGCGGAAACCGGCCTGGAGTGAAATGGGCCTACTTGGACACGGAAGAGCAGACGGGCCTAATCTTCGAGCTGATCGAAAAGAAGGAACCCTGACGAAATCGAATCCTAAGAGAATCCCAAAGTCAGGATCCTACCATTCATGCGAGAGTTGCAAGCAGAAGATAGAAGATTCAAACCCTTCGATCGGAGCATAGCTGTCCACAGCATTTCTATTAGTCGATCATATCCTCGAGGTATTTCCGAGCGGTCGCTAGTTCTTTGCGAGGGTTGCGGCTCAATATTGCCTCGAGCGTTACGTATCCGTCGTATCGCGCCTTCTTCAAGGCATCGAATATGGGCAGGAAATCTATGTGGCCTTTCCCGGGAATCTTTCTGTTACAGTCGGAGACATGCACGGCAGCAAGCCGTTCGCCGGCAAGTAGGATCGGCTTGGTGAATGAATCTTCTTCGAGGTTAGTGTGGAACGTATCGTACACGACGCCGACGCTCCTCTGATTCACCAACTTGGCCAGCGAGAGAGCTTCGCTCACATTGTGGATAATTGTGCTCTCAAAACGATTGAGCGGTTCAATTGCTATCTTGATATCCATCTCATCCGCCGTCGATCCTGACGCTCTCAGCAGCTCGACAAGCCAAGCGTAGCCCTTTCCGAATGGCACGCCCTTTGGAATGTTTCTTGCTCGGCCGCTTCCCCACACCAGAAGCTTCCCGTCCAGACTCTGGGCTAGCTTGATGAGGCGCTTTGTGTATAGGATATTCTTCCTTCGAGAGACGCTGGATGGTGATGCCAGCGTCATCTCAGGTGGATAGAGGGATGTGAAACCCGAGAATGCTAAACCGTTTCTACGCAAGGACGTCACAAGAGTGTTGACGCGGGCGCGAGTCAGTTTCCTCGGAATCCAAGGCGAGATTTCAAATGCGTCGAAGCCAGCCTCGGCCACAAGGTTGGCTGCCTTTGGGATTTCCAAGTGAGCGTGAGACAGATGGAGCGCACATGCGAGTTTCAATATATGCGACCACGCCCACTAAATCGTGGCATTCGATATAAGCAGTTCTTGCCTTGGATCCCGACTTACCTGAACGGTCTTTGGCTTTGTCGAAACCTTCCTGTGTTCAAATCGTCATGCCTCTCATTATTCGTCGCATCTTTCTTCCCCCACAATTGGGACAAGTCAGCCGTGAGCTCTATGCTCCAAGATTCAGCTTCATCGGCTAGGGTGGGAGGCACAAGATCTCAACGACACAGCCGACGAGTTTCTCCGTGTCCATGTATGCCCATCCGTAACGCGGGTCGTCGGAGATGTTCTTGTCAACTTGGAGCGCGTCGATGCCAAGCTTCTTCCACTTCGCCAGCTCCTCGTCGATAGGCGGCGGACAACGATAGGCCAAGTGATGAAGCCCTTCACCCCTTTCCTTCAGGAACTCTGTCAAGACAGAGTTGCCCTCAACAGGTTCCACCAGTTCCAAGGTTATTGGACCGATCTTAGCGTTCGCGAACTTCAACTTGTATCCCTGAGGCTTCCCATGGACCATCCCCTTTGATGTTGGCGTCTCGTAGGACGTTGCTGCGAAAGGGCCGATGCTGAAAGCCTTAGCAAAGTTCTGCGCGGCCTTCTCTACGTCTCTAACTAACAGGCAAATGTGGTGGAAGTCTTGCAGCATCACCACGTCATTTGGAATCGTCCTTTGGTCACTCATGCTCATCAAAACCGCAAGAGATCTTCTCTCCTAGTACGCTGATAAGCCTTCCTCGCACTCCGAGGAATCTTTAGGCTTCGCAAGTGCTTGATCTCGCTTTGCGGCGTTTAGGTTCTCCTCCAAGATTCGTCCTAGGATCTCAAGCCGAAAGCGACGAACCTCACTGAGGCATAGTTTGTCCGACAGTACAAGTGCTTCAGCCTCTAGACAAGGTTCATGGGGACTCGACCTAGCTTCCGATGCCATGCCGCCAATACTATTCCTACCCTTTTACCATACCCAATGTGAGTCCTCTAACCAGATGCTTCTGAATCAGTATTGCCAAAACTATTGGAGGCAGAGCCGATATCATACCAACAACAAACTCCATGTTCCACGAGATCAAAGCATAGTCGGCTAGGTGCGCCGCTGCGACTGGCAGAGTTACGCTGTCTCCGCTCAAGAACGTAAATCCCAGCAGAAATTCATTCCAAGACTGCAAGATACAGAAAACGGACGTAATTATCAGGCCGTCTATGGCAAGAGGCAGAAGGATTCTAACGAACATGTATAATTGTGAGGCACCATCAATGGCGGCTGCCTCTTCAACAGCTTTGGGCACCTGTTCTATGAATCCACGCATTATCCATACGACGAAGGGTATTTGAAAAACTATGTAGAACATGATGATACTTATGTATGTATGCTGGATGTTTAGGAACAAGATGATTAAGTACGCCGGAATCAAGAACGCTATCGGCGGTATTAATCTCACACTTAGTATCATGAATGCTGTGAAGTTTTTCCTTTTGAAATCATATCTGGCCAAGCCGTATGCTGCGGGGAGGCCTATGAGCAGGGCGATCGCCGTGCTTGCTAGTGAAACGATGAGAGAATTCCAGAAATATAGTGGCCAGTCTCCTCCCACAGATTTGGCAGTGCCAGATGCAAACAGTATTGTTTTCCATCCTTCTAGGGTGGGGGCAAAATTGAATATCTGAGATGTGAAAATTGCTACGTTGGATTTGATGGACGTTAGAAACATGAAAAATAGGGGCGCTATGAGAAACATGCAAACAAGGAGCACTAGGAAACTCTGCATAGCTTCATTAAGCCAATTTTGTTTCATCTGGACTAAGCCCTCGCCATCAGCCGAAAATACACCATGATCATGGTGACTATCATGGCTCCAGAAATCAGTAGGAGTATTATGGACGCTGCTGCACCGTAGCCTACTTGAAGAGACCCTGCTAATCCTTCATAGAATATGAAGAAGGAATACAGCCATGTACCTTGGCCCGGACCGCCACGAGTTAGTAACATGATGTTCTCGAAACTTCTAAGCAGATCTACCACTCTCAGCAGTCCTCCAATGAACATTATAGGCAAGATCAAAGGTAGCGTAATGTACCTGAATTTCCTAACTCGGCCTGCACCGTCCACTTCGGCTGCCTCAACCAGATCTAGTGGGACGCTGTACAGCGCTGCTAGGAATATCAGGATCAAGAATGGTGTCCATTGCCAAATATCAACTACGATTAGGGCGTACCATGCCTCGGGAAGATGCCCCAGCCAATCCGGCTGAGGCCCTCCTATGGCACCCAAAAAGTAATTGACAGGCCCGTAGACGGGATTGAAGAGGTATGCCCACAGCTCGGATACGATGACTGGGGGTATCATCATAGGGACTATCAGTAAGGTTCTCGCAAATTTGTTTAATCTACTGTCCCTCTGAAGGAGAAGAGCGACAACTAAAGCTATCGATGTCTCAACTACATACGTGGTTGCGACCCAAAATGCAGTATTGTATAACGAACTGTAAAACAAGTCACTGCTGAACAGGGCAGTATAATTGTCCAGTCCGGCATATACAGGTGGACTTGGGAAGAGCCATCTGAAAGTGCTGATGTACACCGCGTAAGCTTCTGGGAAGAAAGTTACCACAGTTATGTAGATCATTGCAGGTAGGAGTAGTAGACTCGGGTTTCCCTTCATCTTCAATGCTACGCTCTCCCCTGAGTAGGGCCTTCCGCTCCGGCTTAAGCACAGCTAGAGCGGGACCACGCGGGGTGATAAGAAAAAAGAGGATCTATTTAAGCAGCCCATTCGTCTTGAACAGGTCTACGAGATCCTTCTGAGATTGGTCCATCGCTTGTTCCGCGGTCCATTGGCCCGCGACTATTTTCGCGAAATTCGTGTAGATTATTTTCATGTACGCGAAGCTGACGCCGGGTTTAGGAATTCGTGGGAGCGGAGATGCTGCTACAGACGTTGCACCTTTCGTTCCAGGTTTTTGTGCTGAGATTATCGCTTTGATTGTTGGAGCCATCCAGCCCCACTTCGTGTTTACGTCGGGCTGATTCTCGGGTGCTTCAACTACAGAGGCTCGCATGGGGGGCCATCCATAGTTAGGTTTGAGGGCTTGGCTTTGGACATGCGGTGAAGTTAGGAACGTGAGTAGTGAGAACGCTGCCTCCTGTTCCTTCGGATTGGAATATGCGTTTACACTGTACCCTGTTGCTGTTAGAATATTCGGCTGAGCAACCTTACCGGGCCAGGGTGCGAAGCCTGTCTTGTCATATACTACAGATGTCGTCGGGTCTAGTACGGGCGCGAGGGCTGTCACGAAGTTCAGTTCCATCGCAGCTTTTCCTGCCGAGAAATATGTCGTGGGCTTATTGATCTCCGAGTTAGACCAGTCAACGGCGTATTTTCCGAGTTTTGCGTAGTAGTCTGTTCCTTCTATGACCTCGGGGGAGTTAGCAAGAGGCTCCATCGTTGTTTCGTCGAGGTGTTTTCCTCCACATCCCCAGATGAACATGTCCCATTGGAAGAACGGGAAGAGGTCGGGAGTTCCAAAAAGCGTTATGCCATACAGGCCTTTGTCGGGTCTATAGAAATGTTCCGCAGCTGCAACGAGTTCATCCAGATTAGTTGGAACTTTGACATTTTCTGCATCAAAGAGATCTTTCCTGTAGGCCAACCAGTGATTGCCACAGTCCCATAAGCTGCCATATATCGTACCATCGTCCGTCGAGGACGCTGCAACCGTTGGTTTAAGAACGTCGTCAAAGTTGTATTCCTTTGGACATTTGGCGAACCAGTCGTTCAGGGGAAGGCAGTTCCCTGCGATAGCGTTGTTATATACGAATGATCCATCCATGCTATTGTAATCCAGCGCGAACGTTCCTGATTTTGCGGCAAATTCAAGCGACAATTTGTCGTTTGCAGTTCCCTCACCCATGACCGTCCATATCGGTTTTATTCCGGTTATTGTCTGGAACTCATCGATGAACTTCTTCGCCTGTACGGTGTCAATGGTATCATAGGCCATTATGTTTAATTCCGTTCCAGCGAGCTGGGGATTGACGTAGAAGTCAACTGCTTCTGTAGGTGTTGGCGTAGGTGTTGGCGTAGCTGTTGCAGTGACAGTGACTGGGGCACCTGTAGCAGTAACGGTAGTTGTAGGACCAGGAACCTCAACGGGGGGTTTCGCCAAATAGCCTACAGCACCACCAACAATTAACCCGCCGACCACGCCGCCTGTCAGCCTCAGCCACTCTCTACGCCCAACATTCTTCTCTTGAGACATTCTCCGTCATTTCTCCAACTGATGGATGTGATAGTGAATGTATATATGATTTTTCCCGTACTTCATTTCGCGCAGCACAGAACCGGGGCGGCGCTGTTACCTTAGGGAGCCCCGCTGGCACTGCTGTAGAGGCTGTTACTATGCTTCCGTGGCTGGCTCCCAAAGATTCGTTTGACGCGGCGCCTTTTGCGGATGTGTTTCGCGGGCAGTTGGTCTGTCTGTGCTACGCGCCAAAAAACCTTTGTCCGCCCCACCGAAGATAGCTGGTGAGACTTGGAACTGCCTTGCTCCCTAAAATAGTCGAGATCATTCAAAGAGTTTCATCTGAAAGAGTAGACGACCCCCGATCCGCAGTTCGGACTGAACTCGATAGGATAGGGCTTCGAAGAGTAGTCAAGCCAGGTTCGAGAATAGCTGTTGCTGTAGGCAGTAGGGGAATAGCAAGCATTACGGAATGTATTTCGACCCTCGTGGAAGCCCTGAAAGAGTGTGGGGCCTCACCCTTCATAATACCCGCCATGGGCAGCCATGGCGGGGCTACACCCAAAGGCCAAGCAGCGGTCCTGAGGAACCTTGGAGTGACAGAAGAAAGCGTTGGGGCTCCCGTGGTGTCATCTCTTGAAGTTCATGAGATAGGAACAGTAAACGGCTCTTATCCGGTCTACGTAAGTAGGGATGCCCTAGCCTCTGACGGGATCATCCTCGTCAATCGCGTGAAACCACACACGGACTTTAAGGACAGGATAGAGAGCGGACTCATGAAACTGGCAGTCATCGGGCTGGGAAAGCAGAAAGGTGCAGAAACTCTTCATTCGCACGGGATGGAAGGATACCACAGCTATATTCCGAAAGTTGCCAGACACATCATTCATCACTTGCCAATAGTTCTTGGATTAGCCATAGTCGAGAACGCTCGCCATGAAATCGCGTTCATAAAGGCCATTCCGCCCGGAGAGATAGAGGAGCAGGAGGCCAGGCTGCTTGAGAAGGCCAAGCAGCTGATGCCGCGAATTCCCTTCCAAGAGATAGATGTTCTCATAGTAGATGAAATGGGAAAGAACATAAGCGGAGCGGGAATGGATCCGAACGTTACCGGGCGTTTTGTGTTGCCTTCAGAATGTCCTCCTGGGAGCCTCAATGCGAAGGTCATAGTGGTATTGGACCTTACCAGAGAAGCCGAGGGAAACGCCGCTGGAATCGGATTAGCCGATCTTACAACTCGTCGCCTTTTTGACAAAATAGATTTCGAGAACACTTTCGTGAATGGTCTAACCAACGGTTTCCCTCAGTGTTGCAAAATACCTGTGTTCTTATCCAGCGATAGGGCCGCGATCGAAACGAGCCTCAAGGTCATACACCCTCCTGTCGACATTGACAAGGTCAGAATCGTGAGAATAAGAAACACTCTAGACCTGGAGCGTATGTGGGTTTCTGATAATCTTCTCGAAGAATTGAGATCGCGCCCGGACCTGACAGAAAGAACAACGGTAGTGGGGCAACCCCAGGACATCATGTTCGATGTCCTAGGCAATATCACGCGTTGAGTAATCTGCACTCTAGGCTTCGTCCGCGCGGACCACTCCATGCCTATTCCACCAGGCGCGCGGCTCCGTCTAGCATCGCCATGACCAAACAGAGATTTGGCGGCACACACTCCAAACGAGTCGCTCGTTCGTTCTTATGAGAAGAAGGCGCCGTGGCACAGTCGCATTGTTGCTGGTTTGCGTTCTTCTCGACACTTCGAAGGCTCGTTCAAATTCATCTTCTCGGAAATTGTGGATCACAGTCTTTTAGAACGGCATTTTCTGCCTTAGATCTCACCGGCCGGTAATTCCGTTTTGAGGATCGTCTCGGATTGTCATTTCAATCGCGCCAGGCCTTCTCGTAGTTCCTCGTTCTCATTGAAGATGCTGGGGAACTCTTGGGGACATGCAGATATTCAGTCAGGAAGGTAAAGCTTTCAGGTATTCTGGATGCAGCTCGTCGTAACTCAGTTGTTCATAGCTTCTATCCATGTCGTAAACCTCAAATATGCTACAAGGTCTTGCACGTGGTCGGGGCAAAGATCGTTCATGAGAAGATTCAGGAATAGGACAAAGGAGATTCTTGGTAAAGGCGGGATTGCTTATGGTGCCTACGTAACAATAGATTCGCCTCTCCTTATCGAAACCATTGGCGCTTGCGGTTTTGACTTCGCAATGATCGATGTTGAAGCGATTGGACCCAGCCCATACGATTCAAACAGTCTGGGTAACCTGATTAGAGCATGCGAGCTTTATGACATGACCTCTCTCATCAGAGTGCCCGAGAATAATTCGAGCATGATCATGAAGGCTTTCACCCTTGGCGCGCAGGGGGTAGTAGTGGCTCACTGTAAGACCGCACGTGACGCTAGGCTGATGGTCCAATACTCCCTGTATCCTCCCCTCGGGTACCGAGGTGTTGCCCCAAGTCGGGGATTGCACGATATTGCAATGGAGTTATCAGAGTATGTCGAGCAGGCTAATCGCGAAACACTAGTCATACCGCTCATAGAAGACAGAGAGGGAGTGGATAACTTGGAGGAGATACTATCCGTCCCAGGGATTGACGCAATATTCCTGGGTCCAGGAGACCTTTCGGTGTCCCTAGGGCATCCCGGTGAGATGGCGCATGCACAGGTCGTGGAGTACCTCAGTAGGGCTAGGGCAATCTGCAAGGCGAAAGGAAAGTGCCTTATGGACTTAGCTCTCGAAAAGAATGATGCTGAAAAGCGCGTTATGGAGGGTGCTAGGTTGCTCATACTTCATGATGATGTATTCTTCATTTACCAGTCCATGAAGGCTAAACTGAAGGAGATCCGAGAGGGCGCATCTTCGGCACTAGAGCGCCTTGATAAGACGGATGCGAGAAGTAAGCCGCCTAAGCGCGGAGCGTAATGGCACATCATAGGAGTTTCTAATCTTCATATGAATCCGAGGTGTGGAAGTTACTCATGCAGCGTGTGAGGGCGGCAGTATTAGAGGCTCCGAGACAGATCGTAATCAACAGTTACGAGTCTCCGAGCATCGGGCCCGACGAAATGTTGTTGAAGACTGAGATAGCAGGTGTCTGTGGCTCTGATGTGAAGATATACCGCGGTACGATAGGCAAGGTTATGGAAATGCGTGTTCCCATGCCGGTGGTCATGGGTGATGAGATACTTGGTTACGTCGCTGATGCGGGTGAAAGGTTCTCGAAAACGCATGGAGTGGAGAAGGGCTCACGCGTAATCGTTGAGCCTCGAATACCTTGTAATCACTGCGAGAGGTGTATAACGGGCAACCACACTTTCTGTAAGAATATCAAGGCGTATGGGTGGATTCGATGTGATGAGCCGCCACACCTGTGGGGTTCCTATGCCGAATATGTATACGTCCCGTTGAACGCTAGGATCCATAGGGTTCCTAAAGATATGCCAGCTGAAGTGGCCATACTAGCTGCCGTAGTGATTGCTGATGGCATTCAGTGGATTCAGAATATTGGCGGCTTAGGGATAGGGGATGACGTAGTAGTTATCGGGCCGGGCCCTCAGGGATTGGCAAGTACGTTGGTTGCTAGGAACAGAGGCGCAGGACTAATAGCAGTTGCAGGGGTAACAAAGGACAAGGTGAGAATGAATTTTGCGAGGGAGCTGGGCGCTGACTACGTGATCGATGTGGAAAAAGAGGATTTGGCGGAACGTGTGCGTGAGTTGACCGGTGGGAGTATGGCTGATATCGTAGTGGAGTGTAGTGGAAATGTGAAGGCAATTCAGTCCTCTATTGATCTCGTCAAACCTATGGGAACCGTTGTTCACATGAGTATGACCGGTATGGAGGCGATCCCACTAGTCACTCAAAAGATTGCTGCGAGGCAGATCGCTTTCAAGGGTGGTCTTGGTCCTGCTGGCAACGTTAAGGCTGCCATCAAGCTTGTCCATGCGATCATGAATCATAAGAAGCAGCCCCTTGAGAGATTCATTTCACACAAATTCCCCCTGGAGCAGTCTGAGGAGGCGTTGAAGGCAATGGCATGCGAGATTGAAGGTATTGACCCGATCAAGGTGGCCGTTGACCTGAGATAATCCAAGTGACATGCTTTCTAAGTGAACGATCAAGGTATTCCTAGAGTAAGAAAGTGAAGGGAATCTTATGCGAGAAGATAGTGAGATTTTGCGTATTCTGAGAAATGCGAGAGTATACGACTTGGGTCATAGCATCGGCCCGGATATGGCTATTCATCCAACCCATCCCCCATATTTCTTCTCTTTGTGGAAACGCCACAGAGATTCTCCCCTCGGAGGCGGGTTATCTGCGGCCGTGGATTTTTTTATGATGTGTGGTCATCATTCTACGCATATTGACGCGCTATGTCATTTTGCTGAAAACCTAAGGATACACGGGGGCAAAGATGTTGCGGGCATCGAGTCATACGCCGGATTCAAGGAAAATAGCATTTCGGATACGCCTCCGATCGTAGGAAGAGGGCTTCTCTTGGACATACCGCGCTCCAAGAATGTGAAGGAGCTCCCTGGCAAGTATGCAATAGCAGTTGAGGATGTTAAGAATTGCTTAGAAACTGAAGGGCTTACCGTTCTTCCTGGAGATGTCGTTCTCATAAGGACTGGGTGGGCAAGATACTGGAGAGATGTTAGTAAGTATGAAATGGCCTTCGCCCAATGCCCCGGTTTATCGGGGGATGGCGCCAGTTGGCTCGTTAAGAGAAAAGTTCGGGCGGTGGGTATCGATACGGATGCTGATATTCCCGGCTCCTTTGAGTCCCATAGGGCTTTGCTTGTTGAAGGGGGAGTTAACATAATTGAACGAGTATACTTGGATGAGCTAGCTGAAGATAGGCGCTATGCGTTCATCTTCATCTGTCTTCCACTTAAGATAGAGGGGGCGACAGCATCTCCAATAAGACCTGTAGCGCTTGGAGTAGATTAACCGGAGACGCTTGGAGAAAGGGAAAAGGCAGCTGATGAATTGAATACACAGCCCCAATGATTCACGACTGCGACTACGGTTCCTCGATGGCACTCATATTGGCGCGGATGCTGATATCGAGGAAAGGAACGTCAAGAAACGTCATTCACAGGTGCTTAATGTCAGATCCTACGAATGTGCCTTGTAGGTGTAGCTGCCCTTGTATGGTATCACGACAGGCCTTATTTTTGTTGAGTTGAATAACTTGGTAAAATCCTGAGGGTCTATCGTATCTCCGCTCCAGAGGTTGTAGTGACACGGGATGACCACTTCCGGACTCAGTAGCTTGGCAAAGATGACCGTATCTTCCGGCTTCCTTATTCCATGAGGTAATAGGTCGCTGAGTATGGGGAGCATCGCGATATGGGGAGAAGCGTTCGCGACAGGCTCCAGCACTTCGCTTGGATTCTTCAGCATCGCTCGGGATGAATCTCCCATGTTGTAGATCCTGATTCCTTCGATGTCGAAGAGATAACCGAAGTGGGTGGTCTTGTTCTCTTCAGATACCTCATCTGGTGATATGGAAAAATAGGGAGTGACCTTGAAGCCGTCCACTTCAAATGTTACGCGGGCTTTGAGGCTGGTCACCCTGTTTCCATCTACGCCTAGGTTCACCATGTGTTCACAAGACTCTGATGTTCCAAAGAATGTGGCTGTGGGGAAGTTCTTTGCTATTATAGGCAGGCTAATCGCGTCAGTGTGGTCCAAGTGGTCATGAGTGCAGAATACGTAATCAAACTGGCAGTTCTCTGGCCTCATAGGAGGCTCTGGGTGTAGGTAGTGAAGTCCCGGGTCCCTGCTCAAGTAGATGTCCAAAGCAATTAGCTTGTCCTGAGATGTTTTGAAAACGAAGGAGTTCTGCCCCAGCCAAAATATCTGCACTTCGCCCTTGCGGACCTTCGCTTCATGAATCTTGTCTATCATACACACACCTGTTCTTTATCAACGTCCCACAACTTGGCCGAGCATCTGTCAACTTCTTTGACCGCCTCATTCGTAGCATAGTCTGCCCCTGTCTTCTGCGCATGGTCTGGCGTCATGGATGCATCTTCGATTATTTCCCCGAGACCCGCCTTTTCAAGTTTCTTGATTGCAGAATCCATGCCACGCATGCTTACGGAGACTAAGTGCCAGTGCACTAGTCACCTCGGCGACGGACGCTTCCAGATTGTTGGTCTTTGAGTCCACGACACGAGGAACACTGGTTCAGGCACTAAGTGGTATACCCGCCGTCCACCAAGATCGTTGTCCCCGAAACATAAGCGGAAGCGTCCGAGGATAGGAAGACGGCTGCTCCAATTACATCTTCGGGGTTACTGTAGCGGCCGAGCGGAACACCTTTGAGTTTGTTCTGGTACCAGTCTTTCTGCGCAAAAAGTGGCGCGTTAATCTCAGTTTTCACGAAACACGGGGCCAAGGAGTTGACCCTGATCTTGTACTTTCCCCATTCGGCGGCTAGGATCTTTGTAATGCTGTGCAGAGCCGCCTTACTAGGACAATAGGCGCCATGGTTCAACTCTACCTTCTGAACGACTTCTGATGTCACGTTAATGATGCTGCCGCCTTTTCCCTGCTGGACCATGACTTGGCCAACCTTCTGAGAGAGGAAAAAAGCGCCTTTGGCGTTCGTGTCCATTACGAAGTCCCAGCTCTTCTCGTCTACCTCAAGGGCGGGAGCGAAGAGAACTGTACCCGCGTTATTGACTAGGACATCGATATGCCCGAACGTTCTCTTCACCTCAGTTACCAGATCGCCGAATTGCGAGGGCTGGCACAAATCGACGACCAAGGCCAATCCTTGGCGTCCCAGTTTCTCGATTTCCTTGACGACCTGATCCAAGTCCTTCTTAGTGCGCGAGCAGACAACAACGTCCGCTCCATGCTCTGCCAAGCCCAAGGCTATGCTCTTGCCAATCCCACGACCGCCCCCTGTGACGATGGCCACTTTTCCAGTTAGGTCAAACAGTCTACTAGGCATCACTCAACATCTTCGACGAAGGCGACCACTATTGCTAGAAATAAGCTTTCTTCAGCAAAAGAAAGCGGACAATCAGTGCTGCAGGCAGTTCGACGTCTTCCCACTTCTCTATTCATCCCCTCAAGACGCGGCCTAGCAACTAGATCTTAGTATGATTGACAATTGTCGGCACGCACGAATAGCAAACTTCAGCTGCTGCGCAGAATTCTGGAGTCTTCCTTGTCAGAGCCCTACCCACTGACTCTGCTGATTCTCAAGGCCGGAAGAATGCAAGGGTCTGCGGTTTCACCGTCATGGTTAAGGGGGTGGTAGACAGTTTGTTTTCGCGGCGAGTTAAATGCTCGAGGGAAAGGTGGCTCTTGTAACTGGATCTGCACGTGGCCTTGGCAGGGCTTATGCGCTTAGACTAGCAAAGCTAGGAGCAGACGTCGTGGTCAATGATATCAATCTGAAAGCCGCCGCGGAATTCAACGAACGGCTGACTGCTCCAACCGTGATGGATGAGGTAAAGAACCTTGGGCGGCGTTCGATCGGCATTCAAGCTGACGTATGCAAGAAGGCGGATGTGGACGGAATGTTCAAGAAGATACTCGACGAGTTCGGACGAATCGACATACTCGTAAACAATGCTGGCGGCAGGCTACGTCCGGGAGCGGGATGGGCATCCAGTGTGCCGCCGGAGGATCTCCGCTTCATCATCGATCTCAATCTTGTTGGAACCATTCTTTGCAGTCAAGCTGCTACTATTCCGATGAAGCAGCAGAAGTTAGGAAACATCATCAATGTCTCGTCGATTGCGGGGCTCGAAGTCAGCAGGTCTGGACGTGGAGCGGACTATGCGGTAGCCAAGGCTGGTGTATTCCACTATACACGCCTCTTAGCTGCTGAGCTAGGCCCGTACGGCATACGTGTCAACTGCATCGCTCCAGGT